>TARA_R110002073_G_scaffold303004_2_pt1 | contig 23235 bp, 15 predicted proteins | sample TARA_R110002073 | Tara Oceans TARA_R110002073 (sample SAMEA4397174) | marine metagenome | biome: Polar Biome; feature: [DCM] deep chlorophyll maximum layer (ENVO:01000326); material: water (ENVO:00002006), including particulate matter (ENVO:01000060) such as... | depth 40 m | reverse complement strand
TTTTCTAAGCTGCCTGCTCGGCAGCGAACGTGGTGACATCTTTGGCTAACTGCGTTTCGCTTTTCTAAGCTGCCTGCTCGGCAGCGAACATTCCGCTGGGTCGTGTGGGATTGCGAACAGTTTTCTAAGCTGCCTGCTCGGCAGCGAACAGTCCGCCTATCTACGCGATTCACATGCTGACTTTCTAAGCTGCCTGCTCGGCAGCGAACACGCAAGTTTCGCTTTCCAAGTGACTCAAGTTTTTCTAAGCTGCCTGCTCGGCAGCGAACACGCAAGTTTCGCTTTCCAAGTGACTCAAGTTTTTCTAAGCTGCCTGCTCGGCAGCGAACATGGCGGCCCAGTACTTCCGCCGCGTGTTCTCTTTCTAAGCTGCCTGCTCGGCAGCGAACTGCAACTTCCGGTGCGGACGGACGAGCCAGCTTTTCTAAGCTGCCTGCTCGGCAGCGAACGGAATTGGATTCGTTTCCTGTTTTTGGACTAGTTTCTAAGCTGCCTGCTCGGCAGCGAACTGTTGAGTGATCGATCCCATCCATGTGCAATATTTCTAAGCTGCCTGCTCGGCAGCGAACGGCCCCCGCCAACCACCTGGCCGCATTGACTGTTTCTAAGCTGCCTGCTCGGCAGCGAACTTGCGACCGCTGCGTTGGGCATTGACCATTGGTTTCTAAGCTGCCTGCTCGGCAGCGAACCGGTACAGCACGGCCTGGAGCTTTCCGCCGATTTTCTAAGCTGCCTGCTCGGCAGCGAACCTTGGTGATTACATCCTCACACCGAAGCCACATTTCTAAGCTGCCTGCTCGGCAGCGAACCGATGCCCGCGTTCATCGCTTTGTTCGCTGGTTTTCTAAGCTGCCTGCTCGGCAGCGAACAGACTACCACACCCATTGCACATCTTTTCTGCTTTCTAAGCTGCCTGCTCGGCAGCGAACTTCACCGCCGGCTACAAACGAAACCACCAAGTTTTCTAAGCTGCCTGCTCGGCAGCGAACTCCATGAACTTCGCCCTGGTCGTCGATCCATTTTTCTAAGCTGCCTGCTCGGCAGCGAACGGAAGAAAGCTTACCGCCGAAGCGGAGATCAATTTCTAAGCTGCCTGCTCGGCAGCGAACGTGAGCTTCGGAAGATGGACCTGGACCCTGAATTTCTAAGCTGCCTGCTCGGCAGCGAACGTTTCTCGCCCGAACCGGCGAACGACCCGAGTTTTCTAAGCTGCCTGCTCGGCAGCGAACGCCTTGAATTACAATCCTAAGAAGCTTTTCACTTTCTAAGCTGCCTGCTCGGCAGCGAACCAACGAAGTCGTCGGTGCGTGCAGGCGTCAACTTTCTAAGCTGCCTGCTCGGCAGCGAACGTGTTGACCAAAGTTGCCGCCACGACCAATGATTTCTAAGCTGCCTGCTCGGCAGCGAACAGCGATGTCGCGGGGATGGGCAAAGTGGTTTTTTTCTAAGCTGCCTGCTCGGCAGCGAACGATTGCCGGTACACCCTGCCTACGCTTGCTTTTTTCTAAGCTGCCTGCTCGGCAGCGAACGCGATGTGGTTGGTTGGGATTCACGCCGGCGATTTCTAAGCTGCCTGCTCGGCAGCGAACGTAGATCCAAGCCCGCGCCGATGCGTCGGCGTTTTCTAAGCTGCCTGCTCGGCAGCGAACAACGTCCCACGGCATCCATCGATTGACTTCTTTTTCTAAGCTGCCTGCTCGGCAGCGAACAAGCTTTTCGGTTAATTCGGTCAACCGCATGCCGACTTAACCAAGTTATTCGGCCATTTGCCCCTTTTTCTGAACGAGGGAAAACGACACCTCATTGCAAGGTTTTTCGAGTCCATTCAAAAAAAAGGGTCAAAACTCCGGTACGGCCGCCTGGCTGCTCAAACCGTACGTGCTGAAGGACCAGTTCGAGTCGAATGAATTGACGTCAGTGACCCGCTCAACGTACAGTCGGAATCGTTGGTCGGTACTGTGGCTCTTCATATCAAGGTAAGGCAAGCGGCACGAACGTGGATCAAAGCCTTCCAACGCCGCGGCGGCTTCCGCTTCGGTCATGCCGTGACGCTTCATTCGACGACGCACCAATCGATCCTTGGAAGTCTTGATCTGCTTGCGGCGATACATCGCCCATCCGTGATTGGTGCGACGCAATTGACGGACCGAGGTCAGGTGAACGTAGTCGAGCATGGAGGATAGCACCTCGTGCAAAGCAAACCGGTCCAGTGTTTCCGCGTCTTGGCTGAAGCAGCGTATTTTGCCACCGATTGGTGGCAGCCCCGCGATCAACGCATTACTCGCGTCCGCATTCGAATGCTCGCGGGCTTGGCCTCGGACTTGGCCGCGAAGCTGTGCTCGGTCGCGATATTGGGGAAACGACAACCCGACTGGGCAATCAGCTTGGGAAGCGGTCAAATTCACCAAGCCCAAATGGATTTGGTTCATCACTCGCCCCATCAAAAAACCAACACTGATCCCTTCGTCGGGAAGGCATGTCAATTCTTGGTAGTGAAGATTTAACGACATGTTTTGTTCCCGTTCACTTTGCTGACAAGCCAAACACGCCACCGCGAACGAGCATCGCCATCACGTAGTGACGTTGATCCTCATTAATTTCCAAGCCTTGGCCAAACGCATCAAACAGGCTGTAGAAATCGTTCTTGGCCGTTGGTTTGCGATACGCAATCCCAAGATTAGTCACCGAACCGTACACTTCGACGGCAATGGGTCGCGGGGCATCGTCTTGATACCACGTGTCGATTGTGCGGATCGCGTTGCCCAGTTTCTGGGAATGCATCGCGGCAACGCTATCGACGCTATAAAGCACGCGGCCTTTGTCGCCTTTTTCAGTGACCAGCTCCTCGCTCGGATAGACCTCTTGGCCGCCTCCCAACTGTGCCGTTGCCGTGATCTCGAATAGGCTGAATTCACGTTGGCCGGAAAGACTCTCCGCGATGATGGTCGCGATGGCTTCGACACTGGGATCGTCGAAATACCCCAGCCCGATGCCCTTGGCGTCGAACGTTTGGTCTAGATCACCGCCGACGTGCTGAACGCGCACCTCGATGTTTTCGGCCCCGACTCTGTTCCGCCACAAAAATCGGGCGTTGGCAATGTTGGTCGCATATCGCCTGGCGATCTCGGTAAAGCCTTCGGTATCAATGTAGGACCGGACGGCATCGCGATAGGTTTGCGCGAATGCTTCCAAGTTGCACGCCGATGGTTGTTCCACACCACTAAGCACTTTCAATGAAAACTTGACGACCAACGTGTCTTTGTCGGCGGGCAAGGCACAGTGATCGACGGTTTGCAGGTTGGGGCTTTCGACCTTGGCGTTGAGTTTGGCAGGATCCTTTTCGGTGGTCTTGTCGAGGCGGTTCGAGATCGTTCCGCGAAGGGCTTTCTCGCGGACCTGCAATGGTTGCCATCTAGAGGGACTCCGGTCCGCCCAATCACACGAAAACATTTGTGCGTCGGAGGGAACGAGCTTTTTTTCAAATGACAATACCGACGGAATCGTGGCTGTTTTTTTGGCCATGAGAAATTCTCACCTATTGGTTGGGGTGGAGGGAACAGACTTTGCCGGGACAGCCCCGGGAGCCAGGAAAGCCCCGGGAGATTGATTGCAAACGTAGAGATCGTCGTGAGCTTGATATTGCCAAACCAAATCGGCGAGACGCTCGATGCGGCTCACAAGCTTGAATTCACCCAGAGTGACCACGCTTTCGGCGAAGCGATGTGGCGTATCAGGATCGCGGGCATTCAGCGTTTTTTCAGGTGGCGTCAACGCGGCGTATCCTGTAGCGATGGGAACAATCCATCCCGGTTGATGCCGGGACGCGGTCCAAGTCGTCGTCCCGTCCTCATTGGTCGTCGACCGGTGCTCGACAGCCAGATGTCGATGCAGTGCGGTGAGCGCGTCGTCACCGTTATTCATCGATTCGAGCATCAAGTCACGTCGGTCCATCAAGGCATAACCGGGCATCAGTCGTCGAATCGATCGACGATCATCGCTGATGAATTCGATCTTGGGACGCTTCAAAAGATCACCGCCGGCAAGTTTCATCTTGGCAAAGACGATGTCTTGGAGTCGTGACAAATCGGCTTCACCTCCGGATAGACCATCGAACGGCAACACCAGCGACACCGTCATGTGGCAACGCCCTTCTTCAACAAATGAAGCACGACCGCCGTCTTTGTTGAGCGGGTTGCCGGTCAGTTGCAAGGTTCGGTTGTATCCATCGACGTGATCGAGCATCGTGAATTGGTGGCTGATGATGCCAACGCCGTGAACGGTGAGCGACCCATCACCATGACGACGATTGAATTGCCGCTGCAATGCGTGCGAGAATCCCGCAAATGCCGTGATCGCCGGAAAGCCAAAGGTGAGCGGACTGGAAATCGCATTGGCGGCTTGGACTTCAAGCTGGCGAATGAGCAAATAACGATTCATCGCAAGATCTCCCGTTCCGCTTTGGCATAACCTTCCACCTCGGACGCGAACGCGGCCAGTTCACCGGTTCCCAGAGGTGCCTCGTCGTAGGCACGTTTGCGGCGACGGCGATACGTGACGATCAACCAATGAGCCAACGATTGGCAGATCTCTTCGATCCACTCATCTTCGTCGTCGCGTGCTTCGGCGAACTGCTGGTCCAGCCAAATCCGCTGAGACCGTGGTAACCGAACCGATTCGTGATCGGACCAACCCGCATCGAGTGCTTGGATGATGGCCGCCCGATCGAATACCCAGTCAAAAATTCCGACGCACTGTCGCTTGCGTCGATCTCGGATGTCGACGTTGGATCGTTGGTCGATGAAGGTCCGATGCAATCCATCGAGACGAAAATAGAGTTCGCGGTCGTAGCGAAGTTCATCGAAAAAGTCTTTCTTCGGCTTGCGTGTGTAGTCAGTGGCGAAGCTTGGCGGCAGGCTGGGTAGCAACCAAGCCTCGCCCGCGTTGGCCGAATTTAACTTGCTGACGTTTTGAGGTTGAGTACCGCCGTAATGCATGGTGAGTTGGCCAAACAAGTCGTCGTAACCGGTTGGTGAAGGTTCGTCTTTTTTCTTCGCGTCTCGGGCGGCTTTGGTCGCTTCAGAGAATTTCATCTCACGAAGTCGTTCACGATTTTCTCGGACGAGCCCCGATGGGGTGAGAATGGATAGCAGGTGATAGTCGTCGTCGACCGGGAAATAGACCTGCTTGACGCTTCCATCGGTACGCGACGGTTCGTCGCTGCTTGTGATCGCGAGTAGGCCAGTCCGCCATGCCTTGAACAGTTCTTCGTCGACATTCAGGGCACTGCGAAACGCTTCATTGGAACTTTCAAAAAGTTCCAAAACGGTTTTCCCGTTCTCCGAACCCAGCATCAAAAAAGCATAGACATCCAGCGCCGCTGCGTTGCCCAAAACGTCAACCGGAACGGTCACATTGCCGGTGCGGACGTAACCGTCGGCGGCCGGACTTATCGCGGCATGAATCGGCGTGATTTTGGCGTCCGGGTGGCTGAACTTTCCTGGATGCGAAACAAGAGACAGTTGTTTGGCCCGGGACGCCGCGTTGGTGATCCAGTTGATCGGCTCAAACTCTTGATCAATTTCCTCCGCTGTTCGATTGCCAGGCTTCTTCAATCGCAGCGTCTTTCGACCATCCAAAAACTCGAGAATCGGCCCCATCATTCTTGTCGTTCTCCCAGGTCATTGATTCGTCATTGGCTGCCTGCGCGGCAGGTACATCTCAAACAAACAAATAGATCTCTAAGCTGCCTGATCGCACTGAAGCGAAGATTTAGCACCGGCAGTGAACATTGGCGAATAGGGTACGAACCACCCGGACTCGAGTCAACTGCCTCTATTTGTTTATTTAAAAAACACTCGCAGATTTCATGGATTGACGCGAATGTCCTCCTGTTTCGTGTTCACTCGTGCAATTCGTGGCAAAAGAATCCGACGAGCAACGGACGCCATCGTCAGCCGCGATTTCGATGAGCCCCCGAATTCACATCCCAGTCAAACGAAACGTTTCCGTCTTGATCAATCAGGCGAAGTTCACCAAGGAACACGCACGTGCTGTGACGGCTGCGACCCAGCCCGGTTTGCTGTTGTTCGATCGCCTCGGCATAGTTCAGCGGGTACCACAGACGATCCCGCCACTCGTTTGGAGTTGGCAAAACCTGGATGTTGATCGCTTCGGCCAAGAGTTCATATCGTTTGAGATCGTATCGCCAAAACTCAACTTCCCCATCAGGGCTGAGCATCAGCTTGAACACCGAATCGGTTGTCGATTGCCGAAACGGGGAAGCTTGCTGAGCGGCATCACAGAGGTAATACGCTTGGGATGCCCAGCCGCGCGCGAACGCGGGGCGGTCGATCGGCTCCGTCAACACGTTCCGCAAGACTTGGTGTTCCAGGTCGATCAGGTTCTTTTGAGGATGCAGCGTCTTCGGGCAAACAATCCTCGGTTGGGCGTCCAAGCGTTCGGACAGGCGTTTTCCATCGACGACATCGTCCATGCGATGGCTATTCAGTCGATACCCGCCGCCCCGGTCGGGCGATCCACCTTCATAGCCAGGTCGGTTGAAAACCGAAGCCTCGTCAGATGTGTAGGATTTGAAGTTTTGATCGGGCACGACCACATTCGGTGTCGCGATCGAGCCCGACGTTTCTCGGTGTCGTCGAACACGTCCGGCCATTTGAATGATCGAACGCATCGACGATGGCTCAACGACCGCCCAGTCGTAGTCGTGATCTCGCCCAACTTCCGCCACCGGACTCGCTACGACAACAAACATCACGTCACCGTTTGACGCGTCGCGGAGTTGCCGGGCCACAATTGGGTCATCGTGTGGGCGGGTCTGCTTGCGCCGCAACACGCGATCGAGATACTTTTCTAAGTCCGATCTCAACAAGAGCACTTGGCGGGCGTGGTAAGTGATGACTCGAATCGAAACGTGGTCTTGTGAATGTTCGAACAGATGATGGGCCATGTCGATACACGGATCGACATTGGCGAGACGAATGACCCCGAGTGAATATCGTTTTTCGGTTCGAGGATCGATGGTGTGGTGCCGGTGATGCAGATCAATCGCGGCGCTGGCGAGTTCACCAAACCAACTCGACGCAAGCGATTCCTTCTCATTCGTGTTGGTCGCATCGCCTTCGCAGGTCTGCGGCAAATTTCGGATTTCCATTCGACGCGCTACATTCACCGAACCGGCTAACTTCTTGGCACGTTTGCCCGCGAATCTGGCGTGCAAGTATTGGTAGTCGGCCTGATTGGTCACTCGCTGAACTTTGGCCGAAAATTCGTCAGCCCAAAAGGCAGTCACGACGTGGGGACGAGAACGAAACCGGGCGAAATGCTGATACCCGTCTTGGTAAGATTGGAACAACCCCTCGGCGACGGCTGGCGGAATCGTTGCCGATGAAATCATCACCTTGCGACCAAGCATCCCGACCAGATGCACCAAACGAGAAATCGCTGGCATATCGAGATGATCAAAATCGTCGACTTCATCAATCACGAGGTCAGACGACATCAACCTGAGCAACGGCAGGATCTGATGCCCGCCACGGGTACTTTCAACGGCAGGCATCATGTGATCGATCGTACAAACGAGGATCGGGCACTTCAACAGTTGTCGTGACTTGGGTTTATCAACGATCGTGCTGATTACCTCATCGGGCAACAGATCTTCATGGGTGAATTCATAACTCGCCGAAAGGTCATGGGCCGATTCTGATCCCGAAAAACCGGTTTGCAGGACGGATGGATCATGGCCGAGATCGACCCCGGATTCTCGTTGCTGATGCAGATGCAGCACGGCTTGCGATCCGATCATCACGCCCAGCTCCATCGCATCGAGACGCAAACGTTCCCGGTACTCGTCACCGGTTTGAAGCGTCAACGTTCGAAGCCCGAGGGCCAAACAGTACCGCATCGCATCACCAGACACAGCGTCCATGATCTTGGCGTTGGCAAATGTCTTGCCTTCCCCGGTGCTGGCCATATTGACACCAAAAAAACCGGATCGTTCTTCGGATCGTTCGAGACCGAAGTCTCTCAGGACGGCGACGGCCCGGTTTTGCCAAGCAAATCGCTTCGGCGACGGTTTGCGGAGTGGCCGCACATTTTCTACCGACGGCAGCTTGTCTTCGAAATGAGGAAGCAACTGCGATACCTTTACCGCCGCATCGGTCACCTTGACCAAATGTTCATCGAGGAACTGTCGCGGCTCACCTTTTTTGCGGGCGGGGCTTGATTTCGATGCCGGTTCATTGGATCGATAGGTATTGGCGACCGGAGCGTAGTCGGTACGCCACCGGGAATCACCCCCTTTAGATGAGTATTCATGATCCCCAAGCATCAATGCGGTTCGTGCCAGCGTGAGAGGCAGACGAGGATTGTCGTACAGCGAAAGCAGGTTGTCGGGCGTGGTGTTTTGAATCGCATTTTTTAATTTGCGAGCATATCGCGACATTGATTTGCACCACAGCGGCGAGACAAATGGCAAGCCAAATTTGAAGTTCCAGTAGCCGCCTAAATCGCCAAGATCATCTTGCTTTTGGTAATCGCCACCGACGTGCAGTTGTCGCAAAATGCTCGCTTCGTCGTTGACTTGCAATGCGTTTGGTTCGATCGTTGGCAATCGGTGATGAGAAACGATCAGCCACGCGAGATAGCGAACCAAGGGCGGATCCAATGACGTATTCAGAGGGCGTTCGCTATCCGCGATATTACGCCCGGTTTGTAGATAATGCTTCGACAGACGGATCTTTTCTTTAGCAGGCAAGTCTTTCAAGCCAGATAGTTCACCAAGCCATTCCGACTCGTGACGGTCCCGAGTGAAGCCAAGAAAAAGCAGCATGGAAATCCATTCGTGACGAATCGGATCTTGATGCTTCATGAAAGCGTCTCGCCCCAAGTTCTTGGAACCCGCAGCCAGCATCTTTTGAAAAGGCTGCCATGCTTTGCCGAAGTCGTGCCAAAGACCGGCAACGCCGACGAGACCTTTGATGAGTTCTAGATAATTCCAATCGTTTTCATCGGATTCTCGAAGTAGGTCTCGCCTCGTTCGATGAACCGGAACATTCCCCGACGCATCGAATTGGTTTCGATTGCCGACGATCCACAACAACTCGGTGCGTCGGGTTCCTCGCACGCGATGGCATGCGATCGCCGAAGTTTTCCTTGCGGATTTCGAAAGCCGGTGACGAACGGCGTCGAGTCCTTGTTCGGTCATGACGGCTTGCCAGGTTCGCGAACCGATTCGATGGGCGTAGGTATCAAGGACTTGGCGAGTCAACTTGAGCGATTTCTTTTGGCACTGGGAGACGAAAGTGATGATCACGGCAAAGAGGCTCCCAATGTGACGGCTTCCTTGACGACATCAAACATCCGGTCCAGTGTCCCGTAAGTGGTGAACGCCGTAATGCATTCTTCCCGGAACTCGCGTTCGAGCAGTCCTTCGGACGATGCGATAAAAGCACGAGGTAAGATGACGGCGTCCTTGACCAAGTCGGCCACGTCAAACACCAACGCACCCCGACGGGTTTTGCCGTGCATCACGGCGAAGCCATGAGGAATGCCGAGAACCCACAAGCAGGTTGCCGCCTCTCCGTAAGAAAGATAGTTGCCATGGCTGAGGAAACGATTGGCGAGGTCGGTGTGTTCGGGATCTCGCACAAACCCTTCGTGCCCCGTGGCGTTGGCAGCGTGCTTGTAAAGATCCTTGGTCAATCGACCTTCGGCGGCGAGGACTTCACCGACATCGTCGGCTCGATTGACTGCTTTCTCAAAACTAGCAATCGAACGGGTTACCGGTAATTCCTCAATATCGATCCCGAAGTCAAGTAATCGCGAATCTCGTGACCAAACGTGTTTCAGATACTCCAGCCGTTTGGCCTGTAAGAACTTGGCGATCGTCAATCGTTTGTGATCATCGAACCAAAATTGCAGCCACCCTTGCACATACTCTGTCGGTCGATATTCCGACTGCGGCGAGAGCCACTCGATTTCGGTACCGGCCAACAACGGAGTTCCGCCGGTGCCACAGAAGCCAACCATCACGCTTGCTTCGGTCAGCATTCGCACGGCGGCTTGCGTGATCGAGGTGCCCGTGCCGAGCAAAACAACCTTTGTGTTGGCGATTGGGATGTTCCAATACGCATTGTCGTCACGTTTTTGATCCGCTTTCAGGAACAGCACACGACCGTCCTTGACGAGTATGCGACAATGCTCCAAGTACTCCATGTTGCCTCGTTTGGAGTGCAGTATCTCTTTGGGCTTGGTGCTATTCATTTGCCGAGGATGGTGAGCGTTCCGAAAAGCAGCCCGATGGCTGGGCTGTTCGCTTGCCATCAAGTTGACTAGCGAGGTAAGTCCATTGCAAGCGTGGACGATTCTGTTTGCCGCTGGACGGATGGGGACCGCATTGAAGTCATTCGGGATCCTGAGCGAGATGAATTTTTGAGTCACATCGGAGATGCAATCCAGCTTGAAAAGGCGGAGATCGTTGTGACGCTCGCTGTGAGCGATGACATACAACGTATGTCTGGTAGTGTCGAAACGCGTAGGGATGGACGGGATAGGTCAGTGGCTCCGTCGAACGTCGCGACTGATAACCGGCATCGCGGTGGATTGGGCAAAGTCGCCCCACGAGTAGTCAACTTGAGGCTATCCTTTGGCAAAATCGTCAGTAGTGCCGACCAGGCTAGTGGCGGTTTAGGTTTCTTGCAAAAGCAGAAAACCCCAACGTGGTTTGGAACTCATTCACTGTGTCCCGACGTCGTTTTGCGAAGCGAACGACAACCCCGACACCAACGACAAACTGGCTGACCTGCACATGCTGTTGATGAAGAACGACAAAGCGACGTATGTACCAACGCTGTTTGAGCGGCTGACGCTGGAAGAAACGATGGCGTTCTCGTGAGCTTCATTAAGGAATCCGGAATGCTCTCCATCGGTGGACTGTCCGAAAGTCGTTCGTGCCACCGATCTGTTCTCGCATGTGACTCACGGTTTAGGCAGGCGATTTTGATGCGTGTTCCCCAACTTTCCAGAACGATGATCTGATGGTTCACAACGAAGAGAAAAGGAAGCTCTTTCTAGCTCAAATCCAAGAGCACTGTCCTACGCCGGCGTGTTGCATGGTGATTGGCGTCGAAGGAGCAGTGTGCCAATCTTTACGGATTTGATGCCGTTCATCGAGGACGCCCAAGAGCTTGCTGAGGGAACTGGGGAATATTTGATCCACCGATACCGCGACCAGGAAAGCAACCTGCGGACGCAGTTGCACCGGATCATCAAACGTGCTCGCCTGTCGCCCTGGCCGAAAGCGTTTCAAAATTTGCGGGCATCGAGGGCGACCGACCTAGTCATGCACCATCCGCTCCACGTTGTCAGCCAGTGGACTGGGCACAGCATCGAAACGATGAAGAAGTTCTATCTGCAGGTGACGGATGAACACCGCGAAGCCGCGTTGGCGATCAAGCCACAATTGCCACCAGAAACGTCTAAGATCCTTTACGCCCCTCCAAAAGGGGAGGCGAAGCCAAAGCCGAAGCCGTCAATGCGAGACACCGCGAGAAACGAGGCGTCAGAAACAAGCCAAAAGCCGTTTTTTACGGGGTTTGGCTTTGAAAGTCTCAAAATGCCCACCCCCTCTATAGCGGCAGAGGGACTCGAACCCCCGACACGCGGATTATGATTCCGCTGCTCTAACCAGCTGAGCTATGCCGCCGATCGAAATGTGAATTTCGAGAGGGCGAGAATGTAGGCGAATCCGCCAAGCTTGAAAAGACGGCTTCGGAGCTTCCCAGCCGGATTTGGCGGCAATTTCGATTTCCAGCGACGGCGCCGGGCGGCAGGTGCCCATGTCGGCATTTCGAACCTTGGACTTGAGCCAACTTCGACAGATTGACGTTGTCGCGGTTTCCCCCGGACCGCTACAAACACCCCTTGGGACGAAGGACCGTACCGATCGCGCGAACCGATCATCCTTTTGATCGCCCTTGGGAAGGAACTCGGATGTACCGACTGCTGCTCTGTTTTCGCTATTTGCGAACCCGCTACATCGCACTGGCCTCCATCATCAGCGTCACGCTGGGTGTGGCCACGCTAATCGTCGTCAACAGCGTCATGGCTGGGTTCTCCGCGGAGATGCACGAACGACTGCACGGACTGGCATCGGACATCGTGATCGAATGTCACGCCTCCGGCGGCATGCCCGATCCCGACGCCCACCTCGACGAGATCAACCGAATTGTTGGCGACCAAATTGCCGGGTCTTCGGTGAGCGTCCATGTCCCCAGCATGCTCGGCATCGATTTCAACGGGCAACTAATCACGCATCACGTCAATCTCGTCGGCATTGATGCGGAAACCTATGACAACGTCAGCCATTTCGGCCGCTACCTGCTGCATCCCGACAACAAAGAATCGGTCACCTTCGATTTGCGAGAAGACGGCTACGAAGAAGCACGCGAAGGATTTCCTCACTCGGGTTGGGGACACCGCCGCAAACGCGCTCGTGAACAAAAGTACCTGGAAGCCGAACGCAAACGCATCGCTGAATTGAGCCGAGAAGCTGCGCGTCTGGCGAGCGGCAAACCTCAAAAAGACTCGCCCGAAATGGTTGAGTCCGACGGACCGTCGATTGGCTTTGGCGGACCTACGCTCGGGACCGTTCTGCCCGAAGGAATTCGAGAAGAAGGTGCTGGCGAATCGCCCGTTTACTTCGATGCAGAAACCGACCAATACCCTGGTATCATCCTGGGAATCGCGACCTGCAGCAACAAGTCACGAGACGCCGAAGGCAACGTTCGCGATCACTATTATTGCCGCCCCGGCGACGATGTTCGTTTGATGTTCCCGAATGCCTCCGACAAACCCAAAGTTGTCAACCAAAAGTTCACCGTGGTCGATTTGTACGAATCGGGCATGAGCGAATACGACAGCACCTTCGCTTTCGTACGCCTGGATCAACTGCAAGACTTTCGCGGCATGATCGATCCAATCTCTGGCACAACCAGCGTCACGACCATCCAATTGAAACTGATCGAAGGAGCGGACCTAAACGCCGTTCGCGATGCACTGCGTCAACGCTTTCCACCGGACACCTACGCCTACAGCATTCAAACTTGGCGAGACATGCAAGGCCCATTGCTGGCCGCCGTTCGCCTGGAAACAACCATCCTGAACATCCTGTTGTTCCTGATCATCGCGGTCGCGGGCTTCGGTATTCTGGCCACGTTCTTCATGATTGTCGTGGAAAAGACTCGCGACATCGGAACGCTGAAAGCACTCGGTGCCAGTGGCAGCGGCGTGATGAGCATTTTCCTCAGCTACGGTTTGTTGCTGGGAATTGTCGGCAGTGGAGTCGGTTTGATTGGCGGAATCGCATTCGTCCACAACATCAATGACATCGCCTCGGTGATTGAAAAGATCACCGGCCAAGAAGTCTTTGACCCGACCGTTTATTACTTCACCGAGATTCCCACGATCCTCAATCCATTCACACTGGCTTGGGTGATGGCTGGTGCAATCGCGATCGCAACCACCGCCAGTGTGCTGCCCGCGATCCGTGCGGCTCGCATGCATCCTGTCGCGGCCCTCCGCTTCGAGTGATCAACGGCCGTTGATTCCAACTGCCGATCAATCATCCTCTTGAACGCTCTCCCCATTTCCCTCCTTCGACCAACGAATTGATCCATGCATTCCTCGCCTGAACTGCTGCTGGAAGCCCGTGGAATTCGCAAGAGTTACCACAAGGACAAAATCGAATTGCCGATTCTTCGTGGCATCGATGTTGGCTTTGTGACCGGTGAAATGTCGGCCCTCGTCGGACGCAGCGGAAGCGGCAAGAGCACGTTGATGCACTTGCTTGCGACGCTCGACCAACCCGACTCGGGTGAGGTGTGGTTCAACGGAGCTCGCATCGACAACCAAAGTCGTGCACGTCGGGACCACTATCGAAACTCGCAGATCGGAATCATCTTTCAGTTCTATCACCTGCTGCCGGAACTCTCCGCGATCGAAAACGTGTTGGCTCCCGCCATGATTCGCCGCAGCGTTCTGGGTTACCTTCGCGATCGCAAGTCTTTGCGACTTCGCGCCGAAGCGATGCTGGACCGAGTCGGATTGCTCACTCGGAGCCATCACCAACCATCCGAGATGTCGGGCGGCGAAATGCAACGCGTGGCGATCGCGAGGTCGCTGATGTCCGACCCGAAGTTGTTGCTAGCCGATGAACCGACCGGAAATCTGGATACAGAAACAGGAGCAACGATCCTAAGTCTGCTTCGCGAATTGAACCGAGAAGATGAGTTGACGATCGTGATGATCACCCATGATGATTCGATCGCCGAAACCGCGGATCGCTGCTACCGAATGTGCGACGGCTTGTTGGAAGACAACGCCTCGGACGCAGCGAAGAACAGCCGATCTGATTCAGCCAAACTAGAAACCGTCGCCGCCTAACCAACCAACCGTATCACGATCGCCATCCGCGTAGGCCAGGTCTCACCAGGCAACCAGCCGATGCTTTGGAACAAAGCGAGGCGTGATCCAAGCACCATCACAAGAGCAACCTTCCCCGGCGAAGAACTAGCGTTAGGTGGAACCTGGCCTACGAGCTGGCAAATCCGGCTGCCACCAAAATCAGAACCCGAACGCGTCAGCAAGGGACCACACTAACACATCTTGGCAAATCCAGTTGCCAAGCGACGTAGGCCAGGTCTCACCTGGCACCCAGCCGATGCTTTGGCACAAAACGAGGCGTGATCCAAGCACCATCACAACAGCAACCTTCCCCGGCGAAGAATAAACGCCAGGTGGAACCTGGCCTACGAGCTGGCAAATCCGGCTGCCACCAAAATCAGAACCCGAACGCGTCAGCGAGGGACCACACTAACATCTAGGCAAATCCAGTTGCCAAGCGACGTAGGCCAGGTCTCACCTGGCGACCAGCCAATGCTTTGGAACAAAGCGAGGCGTGATCCGGGCACCATCACAACAGCAACCTTCCCCGGCGAAGAACTAGCGCCAGGTGGAACCTGGCCTACGAGGTTTGCAGCAGGGGAATGCTTGCAATCGCTCTGGTCTTCTTACTCGACGATCAGTCGAGACCGTAGTGCTCGATCTCAGCCCAGTAATCGTTGAACGCGCCATCGGCGTGGAAGTCAGGACTGTTGTCCAAATCGTGGCATTTCATGCAGGCTTCGCGAGCCTCATCGAGCGGTAACTTCATCGCTTCCCGCAAACGAGCCTTCTCTTCATCGCTGAAACCACTGTCGGCTTCTTCGGCTTTCGTATGTGCCGCACCAGGACCATGGCAGTTTTCGCAACCGTTGCCGTGCAAGTGCGAACTGACTTCCAAGCCCAAGTACCCAGAGACATAAGGGTAGTAGCCTTGCGGGTTCCAGCCGGTCACGTGGCAAGAGATGCACTCGGGGTCGAAGTGACGCGAAACGTCTCCTCGTTCACCCGGATTGACCAGGTGCTCCGTTGCGTCAAAGTGAGCAGATCCTTCCCATATATCAAAAGCAATAGTGTGACATTTGCCGCAGGCTTCTGCACCAACAAACTTTTCGCCGGAAGGATGCTGGATAGGCTTGAGCCCCAAGTTGTCGAAGCCCAAATCCCGCAACTGGAACTGATAATCCTTCATCAACGCTCGCATTTCAGGAGCGTCTTCAAACTCATGAGTCAGCGGGACACGGGCGTAACGAATGGGGCCATCGGGATACAACCCAACCAATCCAGCGTACATACCCTTGTCGCCAGTCAAAATCGCCTTCGTCTTGGAGCCTTCAATTGACTGCGGTTGATAGGTTGGCTCGCCATATCCGCCCGCGATCACGATCAAGTCAAAACCGGGAACGGTTCGAACCAACTCATACGCCGTCTTCTCTTCGCCGTAGAACGTCAGAACGGTGTAGTCAGGGTTCTCTTTCTGAATTTCAGCCAAGGCTTCTTTGGCCGAGTCGACTGGAGCGACCAACTGGATGTCGTCGCTGAGTTTGGTTTCCAGCGAGTCGGGATCCAAAATCGTGGTGACGCCCAACGTCATACCGCCTTTGCGAACAACGCGATGCGATGGCATCAACGAACGATCAAACGGGATCACATTGGCCGATACATAGATCGCTTCCTCAGGATCTCCAGGCGATGCTTCCTGGATCAAATCATTCACGCTCAATCGAACGTCGTCGGGGCCGAGACCCACGGAGACGTAATCCATTTTGCGGAGAGCTTCGAGCGAACGGTGAAACTTGATCTCGGATTGGCGGCCATAACGACGGACCAAATTGCCGGCGTCGATGGGAGCCATCTCCCAACCTTTTTCGCGAAGCTGTTTCAGGAAAGTCATTCGGCGGGCAACGCCGCCCTTTTGATTTTCAAGACCCGTGCAACCACATGGCTCGATGTAACCATGTTGTTGGCCGGTCACAAAAAGGGTCAACGACGGCTGAGGCCAAGTCTTGTAGTCTTCTGGTTCTTGACCTCCGCCAACGGATTCAGCATCAATCAAGGTATCGATGATCGGGGAATTGGGCCCCGTCAATTGAAAAGCGGCATCCGATTCAGCCGGCAAACTCAATCGCTCAGCGGCCGAACCTTCCGCATCGCTGACCGGGCGTTTGGCAATCATCTTCTCAGGCGAAATCAAATCGATCGGCGATCCGGATAGATCAGCCGCACCAGCATCGGTTCGACGTGCCGCGTTGGGACCAGCCGCTTTCGCAGCAGCCGAACGATGATTCTCGGGCATGCCCAAGGGAGTTGGGACGATCTCCGCTTCGATCTCTTTTCGTGCCACGGGCGTTGGGACAATTTCGACCTTCCCCAAATCCGAGGCGGATTTCTCCGTCAGAGCGTCTTCGCTGGTATCGATTTGGCTGATGTCGATTTCACCATCGAACTTGCCCGGCTTTTCTTTCTTTGGTGTTTGGGGTTCTTCTACGGGAAAGATCTCCTCGGTTTCGACCGTCCACGTCAATTCGCGATCAACGGGATGACTGGATTGCTCGGCCGATTCGGGTGCCTCGCCGAGTGAGTCCAGCGAAGCGGAAGTCGCGAAGGAGAGCGGTTGATTTCTCGCGAAACGCCAATCATCCGATGGCAGTTGGACGCGCCCCTGATAGTCCGCAACTGCATCAACCGCGACCGGTTTGACCGCCACCAATTCGGGCGGCGACAACGATTTGATCTCATCGTTTTCAAATTTTTCCGCCACCGGAGGCTGGGGATTGCACCCCGACAAGGTGAGCGAAGACGCCCCCAGAATGGCCAGCATGCATGACCATCGAGAACGTTTTACAGAAGCCATTGCTCTCGCACCAAACTGGGTCGATAAACAGCGAAAATGGGTGCGTAGCGAATTCATCCGGGCCTGATCAACGGCGTTGAAAGAGCTTCTTTCCGACATTTCGCGTTCAACGCACAAGGGACCACGATCGTCATGGATTTTTTGATTCGATCGCAGCGACGACATCGTCATGGTCCCCTTGGTTACGCGACCCGTTTATCTTAACGCGCCGGCAGCGAAAATTTCAGGCGTAATTTCATGGAAGGCACGTTGGGGTTATCGGACATAATCGTCACCAATCCATAGTCTTCTCGGTTCATGCCCAATCGATCGATTTTTTCGTCACCAGGGGTCAGAGTGAATTCGAGGCTGTACAACGACATCGAACCATTCTGGATCGGATCGTTCAGTTGAGCTGACACGACACCTTCGGGAGAAACCTTGCCGATGGACAGCTTGGTCTTGTCGCGTTCAGGGCCCTTCAAGGCGACAAAGGCTTTGGCCGTTTGAGGCTCATTCTCGGTGATCTTTCCGAAGTCGTAGATGTACCCCCCACCGGTGACGCCTTTGAGCTTGGTGCTTTCAAGCATGCTCAGCACACCAACGATACGGCCGGTCACCGCCGCGACGATTGTGGTGGCCTTGTCGGATTCGCTATCCACACTGACATCCGCATCGTTCGACACGCTCTCTTCGCCAACCTTGTTGAACGGCATCACCATATTTTGACTGACCGGACCTTGGTCCAACCCGGGAGCAATGGTGGCTTTGACCAAGAACGCTTGGGTCGCTTCCGCGTGTTCGGCGTCGTCCTCTTCGATTTCCATCGGAGTGACTTCGAATTCCGCCAGCTCGTTCATCTCATCACTGGTGAATCGTGGTTGTCCCAACTCGATTTCCTCGCCCATGTAGCTGTAAACCTTCAGCTCCAGATCGATGGGTTCGCCCGAGGCAACCTCTTTGAACGTCAACGTCTCAGGCACCAATTGAACTTGGCGAACGACTTTGCCGGTGATTTCGAACCGGATCGCAACCTGAGTGGGGTCGTTCGTCCGAAGTTCCGCTGATTGGCCAAACGTGGTCTCGTTGGTTTTCACCGTCCAAGCCATTTTGACTTCGGTTTCTTCGCCGGGTGCCAGACTTTCGTTTTCCAGCGTTCCGACAGTGCATTTGCAGGTCGACGCCCCGATTTTCAGTGTCAGAGGTGCATCGCCGACGTTTTTGACTCGGAAGATATGCTCGCCCTCTTCGTCGGGCTGCATGATTCCGAAATCGTGCTCGTTTCCATCGGGCAATTCAACTTTCGGAATGTCCTCGCTCCACTCCTTCTTCAGAGACGCCATCGCATTGGCGGCCGTGGTTTCGCCCTCAAAATCGATGGGTCCAAAGTGAGGCTCGTAACGGCCGTAGCTGGATTCGTTGATGTTGTAAGCAATCGCGGCACCGATTCCGGCAACAATCAAACAGACGAGAAACGTTTTCATGGCAAAACGACGACGAGAAAAGAAAAATCAAGAATCACCGCTGGAGTACGCCCAGTACCTGCAAACGGTTCATCGCAAAGCATTTCCGCCATTACAGACGCAATGAGTCCATCGCTTCCTCAGCCGACTGCCGAACAGGTTGCCGGATGGCGGACGATCCGATCGGCCGAACAACCAAGACAAACTGCAACGACAATTTCCGCGTGACCACGCCGCCGGATTCCGACAACACCACGGCTTTTTCGGCCAATTTTCGCACGGCTTCTGCTGATTCGCCCTCCGCCTCCGCAATCACGGCCCGCTGCGCCGCAATCCCCTGATGTTGGGGACTTAGCAGTTGGCAGCGGTCGTAGATCCGGCCGGCCTGGGCGAGAACCTCGGTTTCGCCGCCGATCTGGTATCGGTGAAGCATCAACTCCCCGATCGCCTGCAATTTGGACGGATCATTTCCAGCTCGCTGGATTGCGTCGGCCAAAGCATCCTTGAATCGCGGTTCCATATCCGTCGCCGAGCGATTCGCGACGACACGCTGCACCCAATCTTGTTCCATCGCATGCAATCGAAACATCGCGGGATCAAACGCATGCGGATCCGCCAACATCGCTCGCTCGCACAATTTCTTTACCCCGACCAGATTCCCTCGACGAATCTGGAGATCCGCGTCCGCCATCCATTGTTTGGATTCAGTGACTGGCCGATACGAAACCATCCACAAGCCGACCGCGGCTACCCCAGCCACGACCGCGATCACGGCGGTCTCCGTGACTTTGCCGGATGCAACATTCGTCACTTTTGCCGCTGAAGAATGAGACGGCGTTGCGGCGGGTGACAAAACAATGGCGGCCAACGTCCACAGCACCACCGCGATTCCCGGAACCGTCCAACCACCGGAAAAGCTGAGATGCAACAACCCCGCCGCCAACGCAAACCAAGCGATCCGGCGAACGTCCCAACGGGATGCTCGGGTCGTTTCGCCATACGCCACTTCCGACTCAGCTTCGACCGTCAGACTCGCAGTGGACATCTTGAACCACCACAGCCAACCGACCGCACAAGCCAGCGGAATCGCGAACAAGTGAGCGTCGAAATCAGGCAACTGTTGGTTCCCAATCCCCACGCCCCAAACGGCCAACCAACCCAGGAAGGCTCCCATTGGGATACACCAACCAGCCACGCCCAACTGCGGTCGAGGTGCAGCAGCCTTCTCTGACGACTCACCAAGCGACGAAGCATCGGCGGGACATTCCGCTCGCCAGATCATCCATCCCCCAACGACCAACAAAGCGACGAGCAAAATCCCCGCGGGCAGTCCACCCGCTCCAAACGTCTCCGCAACAAAGTGGTGTGGGTCCGCGATGATTTCATGCGACTCGGGCAATCGAAATTGATGATACGCCTGCTGATAGTTCCCCGGTCCCGATCCGGTCCAAGGCGAATACTCGACCAGCCGCCAAGTCGCGTCCCAATACTGAAAACGATATCGCACCGACTCCGGCAACGCCGCAATCCAGCCGGTGCCAAACCAACCTCGAGCCGCCAAAGGCAAGGCAGCAAACACCGCTGAGATCGCCAGCAATGACGCGGTGACCACTCGTCGTCCGAACGCATTCGCCCAAACGAAATCGACCAAAACACATCCGCCAACGATCAACACGGACAACACGCCCGCGCGACTCTGTGTGTCCTTCAGCGCCAACGTCAAAACCGTGGCGGCCAAAGCCAAACCGACCAACACCGCCACATGTTGGTTTGACGATGCATCACGTTCATGTTTCGATGAATCATCCTCGCGATCACCAGCAGGACTCTCGCGTTCAACAGCACTTTGCCAAAACCGCAACTTCGCAACAGCACCAGGAAAAGCCTCTCCGAAGACTCGAAGCAGCACAGCGATCACAACGACCAAGGCCATCGCCAGCAATCCCGCCAGAGTATTGGCCAACGCAAATGTTGCCGTTGGCCCACCATCGCGGAGACGGTTCTCAAAGATCATCCGAGCGTTGGAACCTTCCGGTGCGTTGATACCGACTTCGGCCAAGACGCGTTCGGGGTCCGCGTTGTATTCACGCAAAGTTTGCGGCAAGGAAACATGCACTTGATGCAGGGCGTGCGTGGCCAGCAAGACTCCTCCGACAACCATCAAACCCAGCAAAGCAAACTGGTTCACGCGATCACGCAAACAGCGCCGCAAGACCACAAACCAAACCGCACCGACGATCCAAACCCAAGCTTCGTTGCTGGCCGATCGCCAGTCGCCACCAATCCCCCAAGCCCCATCGCCGAAACCGGAAGGCACATACAACTGCGAGATAGCTGAACATCCGATCCAGGCGGCCAGAAGCCAAACAATTCCATCGACGAGCAGACCAGATTTTCGATTTGCGGATTCTTGCAATCGATGTTCGCGATCGCCAGAAATGATCGACCGGCCGACTCTTAAACACTGCACCGCCGCCACGATCAGCAGTGCCGACAAACACCAACCCAGGGCTCCTCCCTGTTCAACATCCGTCGAGTCAGACGGATGGTAGAACGCCCACATCATCAACGCCGCAAACGCCGCCAAAACAACCAACGTCATCCCGCCGGATCCGGAAGCGACGAACGGAGATCCCTTGGAAACGGAATTGGAATCATCAGCCGAATCCACCGTTGATTCCCGGTTGAGTGATTGCTTGGGCGCGCCGGGTCTGCGTTTGCGATTCACTTGTCCGGCCGCCGCCACTGCGTGGATTCCAAGATGCCCACCAGCGTCAATAAACACATCACGATTCCCAGCACCGCAATCGCTTGCCAAACGCCAACATGAGTCAGCAGCAAAGCCGAAAGACCACAGGTCGCGGTGATCAAATGGATGGTTGCCACCGCTCCGGTTCGCGAAAGGCCAAGATCGACCAACCGATGGGACAAGTGACTGTGGTCGCCTTGGAATGGACTGCGGCCCTGTCGAATGCGAATCCAAATCACCGTCGTCATGTCATACAGCGGAACCGCCATCGCACACAAAGGTGCCAGCACCGCGTGCGGACGACTGCCAACCCATCCCGATGCCGTTCCATCACCCGAATCACCAGCGGCAAAGGTTGCCATCAGCATGCCGACCGCGATCAAGAACCCAACCAGATAGCTGCCACCGTCACCCATGAAGATTTTCGCTGGCGGGCGGTTGTGAAAAAGAAAACCGATCAATGCTCCGGCGACCACCAACAACAACGACGCAACCAACAACTGAGGCCGGTCGGTCCCCGGGTCAGGAATGGTGAGCATCACCAACGCCATGGAGAACGCGATGATGGCGGCCACTCCCGACGACAACGTGTCCATGTTGTCGAGCATGTTGAACGAGTTGATCACGGCGACGATCCAGACAACCGACAACAACTTGGTCAGCAATCCGCCATCGATGAACAACGACAACTCAATGTTCAATCCCCAGACAATCGCCGCTGCGATTCCAAACTGAACCCCCAATCGAAATCCAACGGGCAATCCGAATCGGTCGTCCGCCAATCCCAAAGCGACCAAAATGGTTCCCGCCAAAATCAACCACCACACATCGCCGCAGCGGGACCAAACTCCGGGAGCATGCAGCATCGCCGCGTCCCACCATCCCGCTGGCACAATCGACGGCGATGTCAGATTGCGAAGCGACGTGATCCAAGCCGGCACCGATTCGGGGTCGCTGAGCAACGCCGCGGCCAAAGTGGCGAGCGCGATCGTCATCAGGATTCCAAAGTAAATCCCCAAACCGCCACCCAGCGGCGTCGGCACGGTGTGGCTGCTGTGACCACCCGGACGATCCAGCAATCCGAGTTGCGCGGCAAATTTCCGGATCGGGAACAGAATCAACCAACTGAACAATGCCGCCAATCCTGCGGCCAAAAGCACGAGTCCGATCGTTGCCGACATGAAATCTCGCGCAATTCAGAAAATGGTGAAACGATAGAAAAGCAAAACGGTGCTACGCCGAAAACGCCAAATGGTTCGATGCCGCCAGACGCTCCCGGACGGACAATTTGAACGGCGAATTCCGCTCGTTTCCAGCCGACGACTCGCTATAATCACTGTTAGCGTCCACCGCCGCTGACATGCACGCTCGTTTCTCTACCAAACGCGTCTGCAAATCGCCGGTTCCCGCGACGTCCCGCCTCCCTCCCACCCAACATCGCGTGCCTTGTTCATGCTATCGATCTCGCCCCTTCGGCTGGCTGCTGGTTTTGCCTGGATTGCTTGCCTCGCATCATTCTCCACGTCCCTCGCCGACGCTGCCAATCCGACGTCCCAGGAAAAATGGGCGGTCGCGGACAGTGCTGTCGCGTTTCTGCAGGAACAATGCATCGATTGCCACGACGGCTCCAGCGGCGAAGGAGGATTCGACATTCACTCCGTATCGACCGATCTGTCGAACGCCCACAACTTGGAACAATGGGTTTCGATCCACGACCGAGTCCAAAAAGGCGA
>TARA_R110002073_G_scaffold19509_6_pt1 | contig 23251 bp, 24 predicted proteins | sample TARA_R110002073 | Tara Oceans TARA_R110002073 (sample SAMEA4397174) | marine metagenome | biome: Polar Biome; feature: [DCM] deep chlorophyll maximum layer (ENVO:01000326); material: water (ENVO:00002006), including particulate matter (ENVO:01000060) such as... | depth 40 m | reverse complement strand
AACCTTGACGAAGGTGTGGTCGGCGGACCAGTCGTAATTCGGTCCGCCGCCAGGGGGCACAAGGGAATAGCGTTTGTTCATCTGGACCTACAGGTTCACTTTGCCGCCATCGACATTCAGCGTCTGGCCCGTGACGAAATTGCTGTCGTCGGTAATCAGATACATCAGAGAGCCCAGCAGATCCTCGGGCAGCATCTCGCGCTTGATCGAGCGCGACGCCACCGTCGGCGCGCGCGCCGGATCGAAGCCGGTATGGCCCTGCATCGCCTCGCTTTCGGTCAGGCCGGGCGCAATGGCGTTGATCTGGATGTTCTTGTCGCCCAGTTCGCGCGCGTGGCAGCGCGTCAGGGCGATCACCGCCCCCTTGGACGCCGTGTAATGCGACAGGCCCGGCGGGCCGTAATAGAATGTGCCCGAAGCGATGTTGACGATCTTGCCGTGACCGGCGCGCAGCATCGCCGGCACCGCCGCCCTGGTTGCCTGATGCACGCCGCGCGTGTTCACCGTCATCACGCGGTCGAATTCGTCATTGTCGATCTGCAGGAACGGCTTGGGCTGCAATGCGGCAAAGATCGAGGCGTTGTTGACCAGGATGTCCAGGCTGCCGAACTCTGACTCGGCTGCTGCGACCATGGCCGCCAGGTCCGCGTCCGAGGTGACATCGACATGCAGGCCGATAGCCTTGCCGCCGGCTTCGGTGATCTCGGCCACGGTGCGCGCCGTGTCCAGAACATCGCCGACGACGATATTCGCGCCTTCCTCGGCCATGCGTTTTGCCATGACCGCGCCGATGCCACGCGCCGCCCCGGTGATTGCAGCGGTTTTTCCTGTCAGACGTCCCATTGCGCCCCTCCCTGTTCAGATTGCGATGTCCAGGATCCGGGCGACTTCGGGCCAGCTCTTGGCCCCGTTGTCGCGCAGATCATGGGTCAGGTCTTCGGGCACCCAGTCCAGCAGGGCGCCCGTGAAATTCGGCAGGGCCTCGATCCGGGCGAACCATGCCGCAAGGTTCGGCAGGCGGCCCTCGTCCCACAGGCCGCGCATGGACATCATCGCCATGCGGTTGACATACGGCGTCATCGCGACATCGGCGATCGACAGCCTGTCGCCCACCAGCCAGTGCTTGCCGCCGCTCAGCGCAGCGTCCATCTTGTGCAGGTAGCGGTCATAGAGCTTGATCTTTTCAGGCGCTTCGGGCGCGTCGAACCCGTCACGGACGAAGATCTTCTTCTTGGTGTTCCAGTCTGCCGTGACCGAAAATTCCGGTGTCGAGGCCAGGAATTCCCTGACCCCTTCGGGCCCAAGATTGCGGGCCACGGTGTGGCGGTGCGAACAGACGAAGGTCACCGCACCGCAGGCCGGGTGCAGATCCTCGTCCACCGCCTTGGTCCAGTAGCGCACCTGCGCGTAATCGTAGGGATCCGTCGGATGCAGGCTGGATTCGGGCGCGATCCGGTCAAGGTATTCGCAGATCACCGTGCTGTCGGTGATGACCTTGCCCTCGTGCACCAGCGTCGGCACGACCGACTTGGGGTTGAGCTTCTGGTATTCAGGATCGAACTGCTCGCCCTTGAGGATGTCGACATAGATCCCGTCCCACTCCAGGCCCTTTTCGGCCATGGCGAACCGGACCTTGGCGGCGCAAACGGATGATCCGTGATGGTAAAGCGTGAATGTCATAGCTGCACGGTCACCCATTTCAGTTCGGTCATGGCGTCCATGTCGGCGTCGGTGCCTTCGCGCCCGACACCGCTTTCGCCGTTGCCGCCAAAGGGCACATGGGCCTCGTCATGGATGGTCGGGCCATTGATGTGGCACATGCCGGCGTTGCTGTTGCGCGCGAAGTGGAACGCGCGGTCTATGTCCCTGGTGAAGATCGCCGAGGACAGGCCGTATTCGGTGTCATTGGCCTTGGCCAAGCCCTCTTCATAGCTGTCGATCGGATAGATCGAGGTGACCGGGCCAAAGGTTTCGGACCGGCAGACGGTCATGTCCTCGGACACGCCGGTCAGCAGGGTCGGCTGGCAGCGATTGCCCTCCCATCCGCCGCCGGCAACGATGCTCGCACCGCCCGCCACCGCGTTGGCGATGTGATCGCGGACCCGCTGGCGCTGGCGCCCGGAAATGATCGGTGCGATGACGGTGTTGGGGTCGCGCAGATCGCCCATGCCCAGCCTGGATGCGATCATCGCGAAGCGCTTGACGAATTCGTCGTAGATCGGGCGTTCGACATAGAACCGACTGGACGCGATGCAGGCCTGACCGCCGAACATGAAGACCGACCGCGCCGCCAGGGGCATAACCTTGTCCAGATCGGCATCGGCCATCACCAGGGTCGGGCTTTTGCCGCCCAGTTCCAGCGTGGCGGGCGTCTTGTTCTTCGCGCAGATCTCGTTGATGTGCTGGCCGATGATCGACGAGCCTGTGAAGGTGACAAAATCGACATCCGTGCTGCTGGTCAGGTCGTCGCCGATCTCGGCGCCCAGCCCGGTGACGACATTGTAGGCCCCCGCCGGGACCCCGGCCTCGGCGACGATTTCGGCAAAGATCAGGCTCAGATGCGGGGCCATTTCCGAGGGCAGATGCACCACCGTGTTGCCCACGGCCAGCGCATTGGCGACCAGCCGCGTGGTTTTGATGAGCGGCACATTGAACGGCGTAATCACGGCCACCACGCCGCGCGGCGCGCGGATCGACATCGAAAACGTGCCCGGGCGATCCGACGGGATGGTTTCGCCGCGCACGTTGCGGCACAGGCCGGCGGCGGCGCGCACCATGGTCAGCCCCTTGGTGAATTCGAACATCGCCTTCTGGATCGGCGAGCCGATCTCGTCGATCAGGCAGTTGACCAGATCGTCCTTGCGCGCCTCCATAATCTCGGCCACGCGCAGCAGCCAGCGTTCACGCTCGCTCGGGGTGGTATCGCGGTAGGCGGGAAAGGCGGCCCGCGCGGCGGCGATGGCCCGGCGCATATCGTCGCCCGTGCCCCTGGCTGCGCGCGCATAGGGGCTGTCATCCAGCGGGTTGAGCACGTCAAAACCCTCGCCACCGCCGGCATCGAGCCATGCGCCGCCGATGAAATGCTGTAGCGTCCTGATGTCCGGTCCGGTGTTCATCTGTCGATCTTTCGTCACGTGATTGTCGCGGCGGGGCCAATGGTGCGTTTGGGATCCCAACCAAAGCCCGGTTTGGGGCCGAGTCGCCCGTTAACCCCAGTTAAGCCCTGTCAGGGATCCCAAATCAAGCATTTTCTGGGCATCAATTGGCAAAATGGCGGTCTGTGCTTGACTTTAGGATCCCAAGCCGCATGAATGCCAGCATGGATTCTATCGATACCGACCTTGCAGCCCAGATCCGGGCGGCGATCATTCAGGGCAAGTTCCGCGAGGGCGAACGCCTGTCGGAGGCGCAGCTATGCGACATCTTCGGCGTTTCGCGAACCCCGGTGCGCCTGGCGCTGCGCTTGCTGGAGCGTGAAGGCGTGATCCGCCGGGGCGGCGGTCGCGGCTATCAGGTGCACAGCCCCACGGTGGCCGACATTCTTCAGGCCGTGCAGGTGCGCGGTCATCTGGAAAGCCTGGCCGCGCGGCTCATGGCCATGTCGCCGGGGCGCCACAACCAATTGCCCAACCTCGCCGCTGCCATCGACGAGATCGAACGGCTGATCGAGCTGGGCGTGATGGATGACGCCACGCTTCGCCAGCTTCAGCAGCAAAATGCCAATTTCCACAAAACGATTCTGGATGGCTGCGGCAACGATTTTGTCGGGTTCACCTGCAACCAGATCAGCCACCTGCCGATGCTTGAGGTCGGCTCCATGGTGTTCGACAGGCAGGTGTTGTCCTCGCCCCAGGGAGTGGAACGCAGTCTGTTCCGGCTCCGGTTCGGCAACGCGCAGCACAAGGTGATCTATGAGGCGATCCAGAAGGGCGACGCGGTGCGCGCCGAGGGCGTGATGCGCGAGCATTCCAACACCATGGTCGAATACATCGAAGTGTTTGAAAAGCGAAACGAAGCCCTGACGCTGAGCGACCTGATAAGCTATTCCGGCATTGACCTGGCGCAGGTGCAGACCGCCGCGCCGCTGTCGGGCTGAGCACCGTCATGCCGCGTTCTTGACCCCCTCTGCCTTGCCCCCCAAACAGACTGGAGACACGCCATGCCCGCCCATCCGAATCTGATCGCCCAGAACGCACAGTTCATCAAGAGGATCCATGAGCTCTCGCCCGGCGTCTTTTCGGCGGTTGGCTATGCCGCGTCGAACGTGCATTTCCTGGTGGGCGCGACGGGAGTGATCGCCATCGACACCACGGAAACCACGCAAGCCGCCGAAAACATCCTCGCCGATTTCCGCCAGCATTCGTCCTTGCCGATCACCACCATCATCCTGACCCATTCGCACCGCGACCATATCTCCGGCGCGACGGTGTTTGCCGAGGGGCGCGATGTCGAGGTGATCGCGTCCGACAATTTCGAATCCGATCTGGTCGGCGTCGACCAGTCACGCCCGGCGCCCAACGCGGCCCTGATGGCCCGCACCAAGCGCCAGTTCGGCATCAGCCTGCGCCCGGACGAGCGCGTCAGCCTGGGGGTCGGCCCCGGTGACCGGCCGATGAAGGGCATGGGCGCGGGGTATCTGGAACCGACAGTGCGGATCGGCCAGACGACGACCGTCACGCGCGAGGGGTTTGATCTGGAACTGGCCAAGGCACCGGGTGAAACGCCGGATCACCTGATCGTCTGGTGGTCGCCCGAACGGATCCTGTTCAGCGGCGACAATTTCTATCATGCCTTTCCCAACCTGTATGCCATTCGCGGGACGCCCTACCGCGATTTCGATGCCTGGGCCGACACGATGGACCAGTTGATGGCCTACGCACCCGATGTGCTTGCGCCCGGTCATACCTCACCCATCATCGGTGCAGCGCAGATCATCGAATCGCTGACCGGCTACCGCGACGCCATCCGGTTCGTGGTGAGCGAAACGGTGAAGGGGATGAATGCGGGGCTGGACCCGGTGACCGTTGCCGCCGGGTTGAAGCTGCCGCCGCACCTGGCTGAAAAGCCCTACTTGCAGGAATATTACGGCATGATCGCCTATGCCTCGCGCGCCTATTTCGCCGGCACGCTGGGCTGGTTCGATGGCAACCCGACCAGCCTGGGCCAGTTGCCGGCAGCCGAAGAAGCCGGCCGGATCATTGCCCTGGCTGGTGGGGCGGCCAATGTTCTGGCGGCGGCGCAACAGGCTGTGGCCGATGCGGATCACCAATGGGCACTGGAACTTGCGGACAGGCTGATCGCTGCGGGTGCCGAGGTTGAGGCGGCCAAGACGCTGAAGGTCAACGCCCTGCGCGTTCTGGCCGATCAAACCATCAACGCACCGACACGGAACTACTACCTTCTGTCGGCGCGCGAACTGGAAGAGTAAGGCCAGCACAAGCTGCAAGGTAGAGCGAAAGCAAGGGTCAGGGCGTTCGTGCCCTGTCCGACCCTCGGAATGTGAATTTTGCGGGGGCACACGCATGGGCGGACAGGTCTGCCATCCGCTAGTGCTGGATCGATCCGGGGAAGAGGGATGGTGCTGTGAGAGAGGATTGAACTCTCGACCTCACCCTTACCAAGGGTGTGCTCTACCACTGAGCTACCACAGCATCCGTTTTCCAGTTCGCTACCCGGGGTAGCCCCGATGCAAGCAGGCTCTGAAAAAGCCCTTTGGTTTCAGCCGCTTTGTTGTTCAGAGACCCCACAAACCAAGAGAGCGCCCTGAAGCCAAGCCATAGCAACGTCACCACGGGCGGTGGATTAGACGCAAAATGCGGAACGCGCAAGCCCTGTCTGGACGGTTTTTTCAGGCTGGGATAAGACAGGCCACATGACGCAGGACGATCCCAAAGCCGCAAGCCCTGACAAAGCCATTCAGCCCGCCGCGCCGCAACCCGCGCGCAAGGTCAGGTCGGTCAAGGGCACCAAGGGCGACGCGGCCCGCGAAACCCGGGTCAAGGCGGCGTTGAAAGCCAATATAGCAAGGCGCAAGGCACAGGCCCGCGCCAGGAACGAGGATGACGCAGGCGATGACTGATGCACGGTTCGAAGACGGGGCCGAAAAGCCCCTGCGCCTGATCGCCCGCGATGGGGCGGATCTGACGGTGATGTCCACCCTTATTCAGGACGCGGTGCTGACCGGCGCGGATCTGCGCTACAGCAAGCCGCGACGGCGGTTTTCGCTGCTGATCAACCGCTTCCGGTGGGAGGATCGGGCGCAGGCGCAAGCCTCGGGGCGGCGATTCGAACGGGTGCGCAGCGTGCTGGATTTCGCTGATGTGACCGGGGTTTCGCATCAGGGGCTGGAGCGCGACAGCGATACCGTTCTGTCGTTGCTGGCCGTGGGCTTCACGCCCGAGTCCGAGGTCGCCGATGGCGAGCCCGCCGGGCCGGGTCGCGTGGTCCTGACCTTTGCCGGAGACGGCGCGCTGGCGCTGGATGTCGAATGCCTTGAGGTGGAACTCAGCGATGTGACCCGCCCCTATGCCGCACCGTCCGGCCACGCGCCGGAACATGCCGACTGAGTCCAACCCGTGACATTGACCGCAGCCCGGTCAGACCCTATTCCCGGCCCCGAAAAGGAGCCCGAGATGCCGCATTTCCTCAACACCGACTCTGCCGATTTCGAGCCACGGCTGAACGCTTTGCTGGGGCAAAAGCGCGAAGAGAGCCCGGACGTGGATGCCATCGTCGCCGGGATCATTGCGGATGTGCGCGCGCGCGGCGATGCGGCGGTGATTGAACTGACAACGAAGTTCGACAAACTTGATCTGACGCCTGAGACCTTGGCGTTCTCGCAGGCGGAAATCGACGCCGCCATCACGCAGGTGCCCGGTGACGAGCGCGCGGCGCTGGAGCAGGCGGCGGCGCGTATCCGCGCCTATCACGAGCGCCAGCGCCCGTCTGATGAGCGATGGGAAGACGCCACGGGGGCCTCGTTGGGCTGGCGCTGGACGCCGGTGTCGGCGGCGGGGCTTTACGTGCCCGGCGGTCTGGCCAGCTATCCGTCGTCGGTCCTGATGAACGCTATTCCGGCGCAGGTAGCCGGGGTGGAGCGGCTGGTGATCTGCGCCCCCACGCCCGGCGGTGTGGTCAACCCTCTGGTGCTGCTGGCGGCGCGGTTGTCGGGGGTGGCTACGGTCTACCGGATCGGCGGGGCGCAGGCCATCGCGGCCATGGCATACGGCACCGAAGCCATCGCGCCGGTGGACACCGTGACCGGGCCGGGCAACGCCTTTGTCGCGGCGGCGAAGCGGCGGGTGTTCGGCAAGGTGGGGATCGACATGATCGCCGGCCCGTCCGAGATCCTGGTGATCGGCGACGGCACTGGCGACGCCGACTGGATCGCGCTGGATCTGCTGTCACAGGCCGAGCACGACCAGAGCGCGCAATCCATCCTGATTACCACGTCGCAATCCGAGGCCGACGCGGTCTGCGCCACCGTGGACCGCTACCTGCAAGTGCTGGAACGGCGTGAGATCGCCGGGGCCAGCTGGCGCGACAATGGCATCGTGATTGTTGCGCAGGATCTGGTGCAGGCCGCCGCGCTGTCGGACCGCTTCGCGCCCGAGCACCTGGAACTGTGTGTTGACAACCCCGAGGCGTTGCTGGGTATGGTCAAACACGCTGGCGCGATTTTTCTGGGGCATTGGACGCCCGAGGCCATCGGGGATTATGTCGGCGGGCCGAACCATGTGCTGCCCACCGCCCGGTCGGCGCGTTTTGCCTCGGGTCTGAGCGTGCTGGATTTCATGAAGCGCACTACCCTGGCGCGGATGACCCCGCAGGCGCTGGCGGCGATTGGTCCGGCGGCGGAAACGCTGGCGAGATCGGAAAGCCTGCAAGCCCATGGGCTGAGCGTGCGCGCGCGGCTGGACCGGTTGAACCGCTGATCTGTCAGGCGCGCGGATCGGGGCATCGAGCCCCTCTCCGCGCCGGGGGTTTTCCACCCCCGCTGGGCCTTCGGCCCTCCCCCCTCCGGATATTTGCGGCACAAAGATGGGGGAAGGTGCGTTGGTCAGCCGATCACGTTGAAGCCGGGGCCGTAGGGGTAGTGGGTGATGTTTTCGCACCCGTCTTCGGTGATGATGAGGATGTCGTGTTCGCGGTATCCGCCAGCGCCGGGCTGGCCTTCGGGGATGGTCAGCATCGGCTCCATCGAGATCACCATGCCGGGTTCCAGAATGGTGTCGATATCTTCGCGCAGTTCCAGCCCGGCTTCGCGTCCGTAGTAGTGGGACAGGATGCCGAAGGAATGTCCGTAGCCGAAGCTGCGGTATTGCAGCAGGTAACGATCCTGGAAAAAGGCGTTGATCTGATGGGTGACCTGGGCGCAGGAAACGCCGGGTTTCAGCAGGCTGATGCCCAGTTCGTGCGCGCCGACATTGGCCTGCCAGAGGGCCAGCGAGGCGTCGTCGATGCTGCGGCAGAACAATGTGCGTTCCAGCGCCGTGTAATAGCCCGAGATCATCGGGAAGGTGTTCAGCGACAGGATATCACCGTCCTGAAGGCGCCGGGTGGTGACGGGGTTATGCGCGCCGTCGGTGTTGATGCCGGACTGGAACCACACCCAGCTGTCGCGGATTTCGGACTGAGGAAAGCGGCGGGCGATTTCGCGTTCCATGGCATCGCGTCCGGCCATGGCGATGTCGATTTCGCGGGCGCCGACGGCCACGGCCTCGCGGATCGCGTAGCCGCCGATATCGGCGGTGTTGGCGCCGGCGCGGATCAGGGCGATTTCGGCGTCTGACTTGCGCATCCGCTGCTGCATCGTCTCTGTTGCCAGGTCAACGCGTGAGGACGGCGTCAGGAAGGCGTCCAGCTTGGCCGATTGCACCAGATTCAGGTGATCCCCCTCATAGCCGATGACGGCGCCTAGACCGGTGACCGAGGCAATGGTGCTCCAGTAATTGTCGCGCGCCCAGTCGGTATAGGTGATGGCGTCACCATGCGACCGGCGCCAGGGTTGCGCGGCATCGATGCCCGCGCTGATCGTCACGCTGTCGGTTTGGGTGACCACCAGCGCATAGGGCCGCCCGAAGGCGCAATACAGAAAGCCCGAGTAGTAAGCGATGTTGTGCATGGAGGTGAATACGGCTGCCTGAACGCCGGTGCGATCCATGATGGCGCGTAGCCCCAAGAGTCGGGTTTCGTATTCTTCGGTGGCAAAGGGCAGAACCCGGTCGCCCTGGTGCATGCGGTAGAATTGGGGACGTTGCGTCATTGTAAAGACCTCTGGCACGGGGTCCTTACGGTCCGGGACCCCAAAAGATCCCGGCGTTCAGGAGGGAGCGGCGTATGAGGCCGCGGGCATCGGACGGATCCGCGTGGCGACGCCATCACCACGGTGCTTGACGCCGCGATTACGGCAGGGGGTGAGTCGGAGCAAGCGGAATCGCGGCTTGATCCGCTTCGCCGGGTGGGGCATCTGTGGCGATGAACGAGCAAAGGCCAGACCCATGAACCGTATCTGTCATATCGAGATCGACGACACAGGCTTGCCGGCCCCCTCGCCCGAGATGGAGCAGGAGCGGCGGGTTGCGGTCTTCGATCTGCTTGAGGACAACAGTCTGGCCCTGCCGGAACGTGACGGGACGCCCATGCCCGAAGGGCCCTATCGGCTGGCGCTGGCAATCCGTGAGCGGCGGCTGGTTGTCGATATCGCGCGGGAAACGGGCGACAAGGTGGCCGAGTTTCATCTGTCGCTGGGCCCGTTCCGGCAGGTCATCAAGGATTACGACCAGATATGCGCCAGCTATTTCGACGCGGTCAAGCGCCTGCCGCCCAGCCAGATCGAGGCGATCGACATGGCGCGGCGGGGGATCCACAACGAGGGGGCAAGCATTCTGCAGGAGCGGCTGGAGGGCAAGGCCGAGATTGATCTGGACACCGCGCGCCGCCTGTTTACGCTGATCAGCGTTCTCAATCACGCGGAGTGATCTTGGCCAAGGCATTTCCCCAATCCGTGCTGTTTTGCTGCGACCATAATTCCGTGCGCTCGCCCATGGCCGAAGGGTTGATGAAGAAGCTTTATGGCCAACGTGCCTATGTGCAATCGGCGGGTGTGCGCTCGGACATGGATGTGGATGGGTTCGCCATTGCCGTCAGTGCCGAGATGGGGATCGAATTGTCGCGCCACCGCTCGCGCAGTTTTGACGAGATGGTCGAATGGGGCGATGATCTGTCCAGCTTTGACATGATCGTATCGCTGTCTCCGGCCAGCCAGCGGGCGGCGCTGGAACTGACACGGTTCGCCCATATCGATGTGGAATACTGGCCAATCATGGATCCGACCGGCCTTGGCGAGACGCGCGAGGCCAAGTTGCAGGTTTACCGGCAGACCCGTGACCAGATCGCCAGTCGCATGATCGACCGGTTCGGCGCGCCGCTGGCCGGCGATTAGGGCGGCGCAAAGCAGCCAGCGCATGCCGCTTTCTGGCTTTCGTGTCGCGTCGGGGCCTGTATCGTGCACCCGCAACAGCCGGAGGATCACCATGAGTGCAGGCTCAGCACGCGCGACCGTTCAGGCCTATTATGCGGCGTTCAACGCCAGAGACATTCCGGGGATGCTGGCCTGTCTGCATGACGATTTCGCGCATCACGTCAACGAAGGGGCAAGGCGGCTGGGCAAGCAGGCCTTCGCCGAATTCTGCGACCATATGAGCGCCACCTACAACGAGGTGCTGACGGATCTGGTGGTGTTCGCCGACGACACCGGCACACGAGGGGCCGCGGAATTCATCGTCAACGGCACCTATCTGAAAACCGATCCGGGCCTGCCCAAGGCCCGGGGTCAGCGCTATGTCCTGCCTGCCGGGGGGTTCTTTGACCTCAAGGACGGCAAGATCACGCGGGTGACCACCTATTACAATCTGCAAGACTGGATCGACCAGGTTTCCGCATGAGGGTTCGGGCGTTGACAGGCGCCGCGCTGGACCGGTCGCTGGACGATGTGGCGGCGCTGCGGATCACCGTGTTTCGGGACTGGCCCTACCTGTATGACGGCGATTTGGCGTATGAGCGCGCGTATCTTCAGCCCTATCGCAACAATGATCGGGCCGTCGTCGCCGGGGCGTTTGACCGGGCCAGGCTGGTCGGTGCGGCCACGGGCACACCGATGGAGGACCACGCCGATGAATTCGCATCAGGCTTCGCGGGCACCGGGCTGGATTTGTCTGACATTTTTTACTGCGCCGAATCCGTCCTGCTGCCTGAATATCGCGGGCGCGGCGTGGGACATCGGTTCTTTGATATTCGTGAAGCACAGGCGCGCGCGCTTGGCCGGTCCCATGTTGCTTTTTGTGCTGTGGTCAGGCCGGCCGACCACCCGTTAAGGCCTACAACGCATCGTCCGCTGGATCCTTTCTGGCGCGCGCGGGGTTATGACCCTTTGCCCGGTGTGCGTGCGCGCTTCGCATGGAAGGATGTGGATCAGCCTGAAGAAACGCTCAAACCCCTGCAATTCTGGATACGCAAGCTATGACCGAAACCGTCAAGATCGCCGCTGCCGCTTATCCTCTGGACTGGCTTCACAGCTTTCAGGAGTATGCCGACAAGCTCAGGCGCTGGGTTGCCGAGGCTGCCGGGCAGGGCGCGCAGGTGCTGGTGTTCCCCGAATACGGCGCAATGGAACTTGCCAGCCTTGGCGGTGCAGCGGTGTCGCGTGATCTGGAAGGGGCGCTACAGGAGGCGGCGCGCCACAGACCGGCGTCGGATGCGCTGCACGCGGCGTTGGCGGCAGAATTCGGGGTATTCATTCTGGGCGGCTCCGGCCCGGTCTTTTCTGGCAACCGACCCGTCAACCGTGCGACGCTTTATGGCCCGGGTGGGGTGATCGGCCATCAGGACAAGCAGATCATGACCCGGTTCGAACGCGAGACCTGGGGCGTGGCGCCCGGCGCGGACGGGCTGGGGGTGTTCGACACGCCGCTGGGCCGGATCGGCGTCATCATCTGCTATGACAGCGAGTTTCCCCTGTTGGCCCGCGCCATGGCCGAGGCCGGCGCCGATATCCTGCTGGCGCCCAGTTGCACCGAAACGCTGGCCGGATACTGGCGGGTGCGCGTCGGCTCCATGGCGCGCGCGCTGGAAAATCAGTGCGTCGTGGTTCACGCGCCGTTGATCGGCGCCGCGCCGGATATCGTCGGCGTGGAGGAAAACACCGGCGCGGCGGCGATCTATGGCCCGCCCGATGCAGGCTGGCCGGCCACCGGCATTCTGGCCGAAGGGCGGATGAATGACCCCGGCTGGGCAATCGCAAACATCTCGCGCAGGCAGATCGCGCAGACCCGTGCGGACGGCGTCGTTTTGAACATGATGCACTGGGACGAGCAGCCTGCGCGGCTGTCGCGGCCGGTGCAATTATACCCCGCAAGTTAAACCTTGAACTTTCGCCAATTCAGGCGCATTTAGAGCGCGCCTGCACCATGCGGGCGATTTTTTATGGAGTGACCATGGCCAAGGAAGAACTGCTCGAATTCCCCGGTGTCGTGAAGGAACTCCTGCCGAATGCGACGTTCCGGGTCGAGCTGGAAAATGGCCATGAGATCATCGCGCACACGGCAGGCAAGATGCGCAAGAACCGCATCCGGGTTCTGGCGGGTGACCGCGTTCAGGTTGAAATGACGCCCTACGATCTGACCAAGGGCCGGATCAACTACCGCTTCAAGTGATGCGGCTTATCCTCGGCTCGGCCAGCCCGCGCCGGTTGGACCTGCTGGCGCAGATCGGCATCACACCCGATGACGTGCGCCCGGCGGATATCGACGAAACCCCGATGAAGGCCGAGTTGCCCCGCCCCTATTGCGCGCGCATGGCGCGTGAAAAGGTGCTGGCCGTTGATGCCGCCGCAGACGAGGTCGTGCTGTGCGCCGACACCACGGTCGCGCTGGGCCGCCGCATTCTGGGCAAGCCCGAAACCGCCGCCGAGGCCGCGCAATTCCTGACCATGCTGGGCGGTCGGCGTCACACCGTCATCACCGCCGTCGCCGTCAAGGTTGGTGCGCGCGTTCTGTCGCGCGACGTTGTCACCGCAGTCAAGATGAAGCGCCTGTCGGATGATGAATTGAACGCCTATCTGCACAGCGAGGAATGGCGCGGCAAGGCGGGCGGATACGGCATTCAGGGGCGCGCGGGGACCTTCATCCCGTGGATTTCCGGCTCGTTCAGCGCGGTTGTCGGCCTGCCCTTGGCGGAAACGGCCAATTTGCTGGCCGCAGCGGGGTATCGCGCATGAAAGGGTCTGTGATCGCTCTGGGCCAGATCGGCGGGCGGGACGTCGCCGCGCTGATGCAGGACGGCCTGTTGCAGGATCTGGCGCTGGAAGTCGATGGGCCGGCGCCCGGCGCCATCCTGCGCGGCAAGGTCGGCCGCCCGGTCAAGGGGCTGGGCGGCGTCTTCGTGGACCTGCCCGATGGTCAGCGCGGCTTTCTGCGCCAACCAAAGGGGCTTGCGCCGGGCCAGCCGGTGCTGGTGCAGGTCTCGGGCGTGGCTGAACCGGGCAAGGCACTGCCGCTGGTGCTGCGCCTGCTGTTCAAGAGCCGCTACGCGATCATCACCCCCGGCGCCCCCGGTCTGAACATCTCGCGCGCGATCCGGGACGAGGATTTGCGCGCCGGGCTGGAGGGCATCGCCAGCGCGGCGATGCAGGATGCGGACGAACAATTGGGACTGATCCTGCGCTCGGTCTGTGACGCCGCCGAGTCCGATGAGATCGCCGAGGACATCGCCCAGATGCGGGCGCTGGCGGAGGCGGTTCTGGCCGATACCAGCGGCGCGCCCGAATTGCTGGTCGATGCGCCCGGCCCGCATGAATTGGCGTGGCGCGATTGGGGTGATGTCGATGACGTCGATACCGGCGACGGCGCGTTGGAGCATTGCGGCGCGCTGGACCAGATCGAAGCTCTGATGCAGGCCGAGGTGCCGCTGGAATTCGGCGGCATGATGACCATCGAGGCGACGCGCGCGTTGGTCGCGGTGGACGTGAACACCGGCGCGGACACGTCGCCCGCCGCCGGGTTGAAGGCCAGCCTCGCGGCCGCCCGCGACCTGCCGCGCCAGCTGCGGTTGCGCGGGCTGGGCGGGATTGTGGTGATTGATCTGGCGCCATGCCCGAAACGCGACCGGCATGTGGTGGAACAGGTGTTGGGCAAAACCTTTCGCGCCGATGCCGGCGAGGCCAACCTGGCCGGCTGGACCCCGCTGGGCAATTTTGAACTGACCCGCAAGCGCGACCGCCAATCGCTGGCGGAGTGGATGCAGGCATGAACGCGGCCCGGTGCCCCCATTGCGGCAAGCCGACGCTTGCCGAGTATCGCCCGTTCTGTTCGAAACGCTGCGCCGATGTCGATCTGGCGAAATGGCTGCGCGGGGATTACGCCATTCCGGGCCCCGAAGGCGAGGTCGGGGACGACGCGCTTGACGCCGGACCGCGCGATCCGGACCAGGACTGACGACCCTTGCGCGCGTCCAGGCGTTCTGATCCTCTGCGCGCATGCCCGACCCGGACGCCAGCACCCTGCGCCTGCGAAACTGCCCCCGTCCGATGTTCGCGGGCAAGGCGCCGCAAGCCTATGCCCAAGCCCGCGCGCGGGACGCCATGCGCGCCGGGTGTCACCGGGCGACAAGGGCCGCGCGGCAGCGAACGAGGGCTGGCGTGGTCGACCCGCGCGACAGATGCGGTGATTTCATCGGCTTCAGGCGGCTTGAACCGGACACGTTGCCGGTGCGCTGCGTGTCCTGTGCCGAGTAGGGCCCGATGACCCCCTTTGTGCGGTTCGTGCGCGACAACGCCTTGTGGCTGGGAACCGGCGTTCTGCTGACCTTCCTGTCCAGCTTCGGGCAGACCTTCTTCATCTCCATTTTTGCCGGCCGGATCCGCGCGGATTTTGGCCTGTCCTATGGCGCCTGGGGCGGGATCTATGCCGCCGCGACAATGGCGTCGGCAGCGGTGATGATCTTTGCCGGTGGCCTGACGGACCGGGTGCGGGTGCGGGTTCTGGGTCCGGCGGTGATCCTGGGGCTGGCGCTCGCGGTGCTGGGGATGTCCCTGGCGCAGGGTGTCTGGATGCTGGCGCTGGCGGTGTTCGGGCTGCGGCTGTTCGGGCAAGGGATGATCGGCCATACAGCGATGGTGGCGATGTCGCGCTGGTTCGTCGCCACGCGCGGGCGGGCCGTGGGCATTGCGGGACTGGGCTACTCGGTGGGCGAGGCCCTGCTGCCGCTGGGCTTCGTGGCGCTGATGGCGGTATTCGGATGGCGCGAACTATGGGTCGGCGTGGCGCTGGGGCTGGTGCTGGTGTCGCCAGTCCTGTTCCTTGCGCTGGGACAGGAACGGACCCCGCAAAGCTTCGCGCAATCGCAGTCGGCCAGCGGAATGCAGGGCCGCCACTGGACCCGTGCCGAGGTGATGAAATCGCGCTTCTTCTGGCTGATGGTGCCGTCGCTTCTGGGGCCGTCGGCCTGGGGCACGGCGTTCTTTTTCCACCAGGTCCATATCGCCGAGGTCAAGGGCTGGGCCCATGCCGTCATCGTCGCGATGTTCCCGGTCTTCACCATCGTCGCCGTGGTCTTTCTGCAAATCGCCGGTTGGGTGGTGGACCGCTACGGCAGCGCCCGCCTGATGCCGCTATTCATGCTGCCCAGTGCCGCCGGTTTCATCGTCTTTGCACTGGCTCAGTCGCCCTGGTGGGGGGTGCTGGGCATGGCGCTGATGGGCGCGTCGGTGGGCATGAACGGAACGCTGGGATCGACAATCTGGGCCGAAGCCTTCGGCACGCGCCATCTGGGGGCGATCCGGGCAATGACCACGGCGGGCATGGTGCTGGGGTCAGCGATCGGACCGGGGTTGACCGGGGTCATCATCGATGCCGGCGTGGATTTCGTGCGCCAGGGCTGGGGGATCGCGCTGTTCTATGTCGTGTCCTCGGCCCTGGCCGCAATCGCCGCCCGTGCGTTGCGGCGCGGCTGACGGCTGGTCACGCCTTGTTCGCGCTGCCGGTTGGAATAGAATGCAACCATCGGTTTTGAAGGAAAGATCATGCGCATTCTGGTGTTCAACGCGGGCAGTTCCAGCCTGAAATTCGGTGTGTTCGACTGTGCTGCGCACACCGTGCAGCGTTTCAAGGGCGGGTTCGAGCGGTTTCAGGATGGAAGCTGCGCCTTTTCGTTCAGGTCCGGTGACCGGGCCGAGACCGGCCACGCCCTTTACGCGGATCTGCGTCAGGCCATTGCCGCCGTGCCGCAGGTGCTGGCGGATTGGGGCGTTCAGGGCATCGACGCCGTCGGCCACCGGATTGCGCATGGCGGGCCAGATCATCATGGCCCGGCAACGCTGGACACCGCCCTGATCCAGGGTCTGGCGGCGCTGACCCCGCTGGCGCCCCTGCACAACCCGGCCAATCTGGCAGCGGTCGAACTGGCGCAGGGGGTCTGGCCCGACCTGCCGCAGGTCGCCGTGTTCGACACGGCTTTTCACCTGACCAATCCGGCGCGCGTGACCACCTATGCCGTGCCCGCCGAATGGCGCCAGGCGGGGCTGCGGCGCTACGGATTTCATGGCACCTCGCATCATTACGTCGCGCGGCGCGCCTCTGAAGCGATGGGCCAACGACTGCAGGACCTGCGGCTGATCTCGGTGCATCTGGGCAACGGCGCCAGCGTGTGCGCCGTAAATCTGGGTGAAAGCCTCGAATCGTCGATGGGCCTGACCCCGCTCGAGGGGCTGGTGATGGGCACCCGCTCGGGCGATGTGGACCCGGGCGCGTTCGGCTATCTGCACCGGCAACTGGGTCTGAGCATCGAGCAGATCGAGGCGGCGCTGTATCACGACAGCGGGCTGAAGGGGTTGACCGGCAGTTCGGACATGCGCGATGTCGAGGATCGCGCGGCGGCGGGCGATGCTGACGCGCAGCTTGCCATCAACCTCTATGCCTACCGTGTGCGCAAATACATCGGGGCCTATGCGGCGGCGATGGGGGGGGTGGATGCGGTGGTCTTTACCGGCGGTATCGGCGAGAACTCGGCCAGCATGCGGCGGCGCATCTGCGACGGGCTGCAATTCATGGGCCTGCGTCTGGACCATGACCGCAACCTGTCGGTGGTGCTGGACAACCGCGCCGCGCCGCAAATTCAGGCTTACGGATCGAAAGTAGCGGTGATCGTCACCGAAACCGCCGAGCAGTTGCAGATCGCACGCGAGGTAGCGCAGCATCTGGCGCGCCCCGCCGCGCGCCCCCGTCCGATCCCCATCGCCGTATCCGGGCGCCACGTTCACCTGTGCGCCGAATCGCTACAGGCGCTGTTCGGGCCGGGCTACACCCTGACCGAGGACCGGCCCTTGCGGCAGCCCGGAAACTGGGCGGCGAAGGAACGGGTGACGCTGGTCGGCCCGAAGGGGGAGCTGGAGCATGTCGCCATCCTGGGCCCGCTGCGCACACGCACGCAGATCGAGGTGTCGCGCACCGACAGCTTCGCGCTTGGGATCGAGGTGCCGGTGCGCGATTCCGGGTCGCTGGACGGAACGCCGACGATCCGGCTGGTTGGCCCGGCCGGACAGTTGGATACCGACGGGTTGATTATCGCCGCGCGGCATATCCACATCAACCCTAAGGACGCGGCCGCCATGGGGCTTCAGGACCGCCAGACCGTCACGGTTCAGATCGGCGAGGGCGAACGGGCGCTGACATTTGGCCGAACGCTGATCCGGGTGCAGCCCAGGGCCTTCACCGAAATGCACATCGATACGGATGAGGGCAACGCCGCCGGCATCGGGCCGGAGACAGAGGGGCAGATCGCCAGAGGAGTATCCGCGCATGTCGGCTGCTGAGGGCCGCGCATGGATAGGTCCCCGGAGTGATCTGGTGGAGCCGATCGGGATCGAACCGACGACCTCGTCATTGCGAACGACGCGCTCTCCCAACTGAGCTACGGCCCCAACGCGGCGTTACTTGCGCCATTCCCCGAGCGCTGTCAAGGGCATCGGGGGAATGGGGGATCCCGGCCGGCGGGCGTTGCCCTTGGAGCTTTGCGGGCGTATGGTTGTCGACCGATTATCAGCAATGGAACATGTGCCATGTCGCTTCGCGCGCGTATCTCTGCGGACATCAAGGATGCCATGAGGGCCAAGGACACGCTGTCCCTGTCCACCTTGCGTCTGATAAACGCCGCGATCAAGGATCGCGACATTGCCCTGCGCGGCGAGGGCGAGGATCGGGAAATGACCGAGGCCGAGATCACCGCGATCCTGTCGCGCATGGTCAAGCAGCGCCAGGAAAGCGCGCGCGCCTATGAAGAGGGCGGGCGGCTGGAACTGGTCGAACGTGAAATGGCCGAAATCGGCGTGATCGAACGCTACCTGCCGCGCCAGCTGTCGGACGACGAAACCGAGGCCGCGCTCGACACCGTCATCGCCGAACTTGACGCCACGTCGATCCGGGACATGGGGCGGGTGATGAACGCGCTGAAGGCCAAGTACACGGGCCAGATGGATTTCGGCAAGGTCGGCCCGATGGTCAAGGGGCGCCTGACCTGAGCAGCCCGCATCAGGCGTAGCTTTTCAGCCCTATCAGCAGATCCGACAGAAGGTCGTTCAACCGGATGCGTTCCTCAGGCGTCAGGAACGCGCCCAGTTCCACCTCGCGGCCGCCACCGGTCAGGGTCAGATAGTGTTCGACCGGCCCGCCGCGCGGGATCAGGTTGAGTGTGACCCAGGTGGGATTGGCCTGCCAGTCCTGCACCGGGCCTTTGGGGTTGAACCGACGCAGGATGATCCCGTCGCGGCTCAATTGCATTTCTTCCAGCACACGACGGTCCCGGAAATTGCGCTCCAGCGCATACCACAGGCCCCAGAGCGCAGCCCCTGCAAACGGCAACAGCCCCCAAAGCGCCGACGAGCCCAGCAAGCCGATCATCGGAAAGGCCAGCGCAAACGCGGCCAGCCCGACAGCCAATGCAAAGCCACGCGGCGCCAGGGCGTTGTGCGGCCAAAGACGCAGGCGGGCAGTGGTGGGGGTCTGGCGGGTCAGTTCGTAGGGCATGGGGTGGTCGGCGCTTGGAGCAAGATCCTGTCGTGGCGCGGCAAGGCGGCCCGGGATGTCGGTGGCAACGCGCGGGCGTGTCGCTTGAAGGGCCGGTGAGGCGGGGAACCGCGCGAAGTTTCGGTGTTCGCGGGTCACGATAGCGTGTTGTCGCCTGCTCGGGCAAGGGGCCTGAACTGTGCCACCGCGCAAAACCGGGGTGGGGGCATTGCGCGGTGTCCTGCGCACATGAAAAGGCCCCGGAACATTTCCGGGGCCTTTGGGTGGCGTCAGGGCAGCGGCCTCAGTGGGCGTGGCTCTTGTCCCAGTCCTCACGCTTGGGCAGCTGCTCGAACGTGTGCTCGGGCGGCGGGCAGGGCAGGGACCATTCCAGCGTGTCCGCGTATTCGTTCCAGTAGTTGTTCTCGGTCACGCGCTTGCCGGCGCGCAGCGTGTAGACAACGATGCCGATGAACAGCAGGAACGATGCGAAGGACAGGAAGGCGCCGATCGAGCTGACATAGTTCCACAGCGCGAAGGCTTCCGGATAGTCGATATACCGGCGCGGCATGCCCTGGCGGCCCAGGAAGTGCTGCGGGAAGAAGGTCAGGTTGGCGCCGATGAACATCATCCAGAAATGCAGCTTGCCAGCCCACTCCGGATACTGTCGGCCGGACATCTTTCCGATCCAGTAATAGATGCCCGCAAACAGCGCGAACACGGCCCCCATCGACATCACGTAGTGGAAATGGGCAACCACGTAGTAGGTGTCATGATAGACGCGGTCCACCGGTGCCTGCGACAGCACAATCCCGGTGACACCGCCGACGGTGAACACGAACAGGAAGCCGAAGGCCCACAGCATCGGGGTTTCGAAGGTCAGCGAGCCTCGCCACATCGTGGCGATCCAACTGAAGATCTTCACCCCCGTTGGAATGGCGATCGTCATCGTGGCCAGCATGAAATAGGTCTGCTGCGTCAGCGACATGCCCACCGTGTACATGTGGTGCGCCCAGACGACAAAGCCGAGCGCGGCAATCGCGACCATGGCGTAAACCATCGGCAGGTAGCCAAAGATCGGCTTGCGCGAGAAGGTCGCGATCACGTGGCTGATGATGCCGAAACCCGGAACGATGATGATATACACTTCCGGGTGGCCAAAGAACCACAGGATGTGCTGATACAGGATCGGGTCGCCGCCGCCGGCCGGGTCAAAGAACGTCGTGCCGAAGTTGCGGTCGGTCAGCAGCATGGTGATGGCACCGGCCAGAACCGGCAGGGCCAGAAGGATCATCCAGGCCGTCACAAATACCGACCAGGCGAACAGCGGCACCTTGTGCAACGTCATGCCTGGCGCGCGCATGTTCAGGAAGGTGGTGATGATGTTGATCGCGCCCAGGATCGACGATGCGCCCGACAGGTGCACCGCGAAGATCGCGAAATCCATGGCGATACCGGCTTCGTTGGTCGATAGCGGCGGATATAGCACCCAGCCGACGCCCGCGCCTCGGCCGCCGCCACCGCCCGGAACCAGAAGCGACGCGACCGCCATCGAGGCCCCGGCGACATACAGCCAGTAGGACAGGTTGTTCAGACGCGGAAACGCCATGTCCGGCGCGCCGATATGCAGCGGCATGAAGTAGTTGCCGAAGCCGCCAAACAGAGCCGGGATGACGACGAAGAACATCATCAGGACGCCGTGCGCCGTGATAATCACGTTCCACAACTGGCCGTTCGGTTCCGCGCAATCGCCGTCGGCAAACAAGCGGGCGCCATCGGCGCACATGTATTGCACACCCGGATTCATCAGTTCCATGCGCATGTAGACCGTGAAGGCCACTGCGACGAACCCGACGATGCCGGCAGTGAAGAGGTATAGAATACCGATGTCTTTGTGGTTTGTGGACATGAACCAGCGGGTGAAGAACCCCCGGGTGTCCTCGTGTCCGTGAGCGGCTGCGTTGGCCATAGATTGCTCCCGTTCCTTTTTCGAACTTTTTTATGCGGAATCATCTGTCAGGGTCGGCGGACCCGGGCAGAAACCTGACACCGTTCTAGAATGCCGTGTTGATGGCGGCAACGCTCGATATGTCGCAGAGGCCAAAAAATTGATCTGTGTCATTGAAATGCCGTTCGCGAATGACAAAAGCCCTCCGCGGGGCGGCATTCGATCAGCCGTCAGGCCCGGACTGAGACCCGGACTGAAACGCGTCTGCGAACACGGTATCGAAGCATTTGCGCAGTGCGACATCCAGGTCATCCATCGTCACCGGCAAGCCCAGATCGACCAGCGACGTGACCCCGTGTTCGCGGATTCCGCAGGGGACAATGCCGTCGAAATGGCTCAGATCCGGCTCCACGTTGATCGAAATGCCGTGAAAGCTGACCCAGCGGCGCAGCTTCACGCCGATCGCGGCGATCTTGTCCTCGCGCGGTGTTCCGTCGGCGCTCAGGGGTTTGTCGGGGCGTGTCACCCACACGCCGACACGCCCGGCGCGCCGTACGCCGGTGACATTGAATTCGGCCAGCGTCCGGATCACCCAGTCCTCAAGATTGTGCACGAAGCACCGCACGTCGCGCCCGCGCTTGTTGAGGTCCAGCATGACATAGGCCACGCGTTGGCCCGGGCCGTGATAGGTGTATTGCCCGCCGCGCCCGGCGACATGAACCGGAAACCGGCCCGGGTCGGTCAGATCGGCGGCCCTGGCCGAGGTGCCGGCGGTATAGAGCGGCGGGTGTTCCAAAAGCCAGACGGCCTCATCCGCCTGTCCGGCGGCGATCCGGGCGGCGCGGTCCTCCATCGCCTGCACCGTGGCCTCGTAGGGTTGAAGGCCCGAAAGATGCGTCCATTCCATGCCGGGTTTCGCCTTGTGTTGAGCCGATGCGCCCATGGTAGCGCCTGACAGGGGAGGGTCAATCGCGGCTTGGTGCGAATCAGGCAGCGGTGCTACGGTGATTCGCGAACAGGTTGTATGAATGTTTCGAAGGAATTGATTGATGAACTCCAGGATCCTCGCCACCGTCGCCATTGTCGCAACACTGGTATCTTCTGGCACCCAGCGGGCCAGCGCCGATATCGGCGACGCCATCGCCGGGGGGATCATCGGCGGGATCATCGTCGGCGCGATCAACGATCGCAACGGAACCCGCCGCACGGCGCCGCACCGTGAACCGAGCGCCCCGTCGGCGGCACGGCAGATGGCCCGCAGCATCCAGACCGCCCTGAACCATTTCCGGTTCAACGTCGGTGCCGTGGACGGTGTGCTGGGCCGCCAGTCACGTGCCGGGATCCGGCAGTATCAGGCCTATCTGAGCTTTCCCGCCACCGGCGAACTGAGCGAATTCGAACGCCAGGTGCTGCTGACGGCCTATGAACGCGCGGCGCTGGGCGGGCCACAGGTTACGCAGGTCACCGCGACCCACCCCAATGGCATTCGCGGACTGCTGGACACCGTGCGCGACGAAATGCTTGGCGTCTCCCGCCAGCCGGTGGTCGAGGCCGCAGCGCCCGCAGCGCCGCCCGCACCGGTTGCCGCCGCGCCAGCGGTGCCAAACTTCTTCGCCGGTCAAAGCAGCGCGACCACGGTTTCGCTGGCGTCGCGTTGCAACCGCGTTGCGCTGGTCACATCGGCGAATGGCGGGTTCACAAATCTGGACACCATGACCGACCCGGTCTTTGCCCTCAACGAGCAGTTCTGCCTGGCGCGCGGCTATGCGATCGCCGAAGGAGAGACGCTGGTGGCGCAGGTGCCCGGCGCGACGGCGCAAGGCGTTGCCCAGCAATGCGCCGGGCTTGAGCCGTTGCTGCAACCCTATGTTGCGGCCCTGTCGTTGCAGCCGCGCAACGCTGTCTTGCAGGAGGTTGCGCAGTTTGTCCTGAATTCCGGCATGAGCCCGACAGACCTGGCCGGGACCGCGCGCATCTGCCTGTCCAGCGGATACCTGTCCGACAACATGACCGTCGCCATCGGTTCTGCCATGGTGTTGGTGGCGCTGGGCGAATCCGCCTATGGCGAGCTTCCGGGCCATCACCTGATGCAGGGGATTGGCGCTGCGCAGCGCCCCGATCTGGCGCAGGACTGGTTCACCAACGCCCTGGCGACGCAATCCGCCGGCCCGACCGAGGTCGCATTCCGCCCCGGTCCGGATGGGCGCAATGAGCTGATCCTGGCGGCCGCGCGCGCTGCCAACGGCCC
>TARA_R110002073_G_scaffold68208_4_pt1 | contig 23280 bp, 20 predicted proteins | sample TARA_R110002073 | Tara Oceans TARA_R110002073 (sample SAMEA4397174) | marine metagenome | biome: Polar Biome; feature: [DCM] deep chlorophyll maximum layer (ENVO:01000326); material: water (ENVO:00002006), including particulate matter (ENVO:01000060) such as... | depth 40 m | reverse complement strand
GCGCCCAGTAATCTTGCGCGTATTGACCACCGCGATTTGACCCGCGCACCGCAGCAATCCTATGGCGGCAGTTGCGCCGCCGGGGCCCGCTATACCGTTCAATCCGGCGATACGGCGTCGGAAATTGCCGAAGCCTGCAATATCTCACTCCGTGATCTGGCACAGGCCAATGGCCTGCGTTCGCCCTACACATTGCGCGCCGGTCAGGAATTGACCATGCCGCGACCGCCCACGCACCGGGTTCAGCGCGGCGAAAACCTCTATCGTATCGGCCTGCGCTACGGTCTCGATTACCGCGAGATTGCCGCGACCAATGGTCTGCGTTCGCCCTATCAGCTGGAAGTCGGGCAAGAGCTCCGCTTGCCCAATGGCGCGCGCGAAGTGCGTGTCGCATCGAATGAGCCGCCACCACGCCTGTCGTCCTCAACCTCGTCGCGCACGGCTTCCACGGCTCCGCCGCCGCGCCAGGCTCCTGCGCGCACCGGTCCGCCGACAATCGCAGACAATGATCCGCCGCCGCGCACATCGACGGGGCCTGTCACCTTTGCGTGGCCGATGACCGGTGAGGTGATCTCCGAATTCGGACCCAAGCCCGACGGACGTCGCAATGACGGCGTGAATATTCGCGCCAGTGAAGGCGACTCGGTACGGGCGGCCGCTGCCGGAACCGTGGTGTATGCCGGCAATGAACTGGCCGGATATGGCGAACTGATCCTGGTGCGGCATGACGGTGGGTGGGTCACGGCCTACGCCCATAATTCGCGGCTGAGGGTTGCGGAAGGCGATCAGGTCACGTCCGGACAGATCATCGCCGAAGCGGGATCCACCGGCACGGTCGACTCCCCGCAACTTCATTTCGAAATTCGCCGCGGTGTAACCCCGGAAGATCCCCGCCAGCATTTGCCAGCCAGCTAGGCGACTTCCGCCTTGCGCTGCGCATGATCTAACCGCTTCCCCTTGTTGCAACGCGGGTTTGCACCGATATAGTCCCGCGACTCTTTAAATACCTGCATTTTCGTGAGGGACGATCCATGTTTGAAGGTACTGCATATGCCGCCACTGGCGCCGCTGGCGGAGGCATTGGCTACACGCTGATGCAATTTGCGCCATTCCTGCTGATTTTCGTGGTGTTCTACTTCCTGCTGATCCGCCCGCAGCAAAAGCGGATGAAGGAACACCGGGCCATGATTGCTGCGGTCACCCGCGGTGATGAAGTCGTCACCCAGGGCGGCGTGGTCGGCAAGGTGACCAAGGTCACGGAGACCGAAGCCACCGTCGAAATTGCCAAGGATGTCAAAATCCAGGTGATCAAGGCGACGCTGGCGGAAGTCCGCTCGCGGACCGCTCCCAAGGCGGCCAACGACGACAAAACCGTCTCCAAGACTTAACGGCCGGGCTGGTTCATCATGCTGTATTTCGCGCGCTGGAAACTCGCAGTTATTCTTGCGGTTATCGTGGCCGGTCTGGCCTATTCGGTTCCCAATGTGGTGCCGGTCGAGCAGCGCTACGAAATGCGCAACGACGAACCTACCGACACGCCGCGCGGAATCTGGCGCTTCCTGCCGCATGATACAGTCCGGCTCGGACTGGATCTGCGCGGTGGGTCGCACCTCGTGTTCGAAGTCGACATGGAAGAAGTCCGGACAAACCGGATGGAAGGCCTGTTGGAAGAGGCCCGCGTTGCCCTGCGACAGGACCCGGCCATCATTACGCCGCGTCCAGCCATTGTCGGCGATGACGTTGTGGTTCGTGTCAATGACGCGGCCGATCTCGATCCGGCGTATGAGCGCCTGCAATCGCTGTCACGGCCGATTGGCAATCCGGCGACGGGCGGCGGGACACAGCGTTCGGCTGACATTGTGCGCGACCGCGACGAAAACACGATCCGCATTTCCATCACCGATGCCGCACTGGCGGACATCCGTACGCGCACAGTGCAGCAATCTGTCGAAGTCATTCGTCGGCGCATCGATGCCTCGGGCACGACCGAGCCGACCATTGCCCCGCAAGGCGATCAGCGGGTTCTGGTCCAGGTGCCGGGCGAAAGTGACCCGCAGCGCATTATCGATCTTGTCGGCCAGACGGCCAGCATGAGCTTTCACATGGTTGACCCCACGGTGACCATTGGGGCCGACGGACAGGGCCGCACACCACCGGGCGTGGTCATTTTCCCGCAGGAAAACCCCGGCGAGCCCTTTGTTGCTGTTCAGCGGCGCGCGCTGGTCTCGGGTGAGAATCTGACCAATGCCGTTTCGACAACGAACCAGTCGGGCCAGCCGGCCGTCTCCTTTACCTTTGACACGACAGGCGCGCAGGCCTTTGGCCGGGCGACGCAGCAGAATGTCGGTCAACGCTTTGCCATTGTGCTCGACGGCGTGGTGATTTCCGCGCCCGTTATTCGCAGCCCCATTCTCGGCGGGTCGGGCATTATCGAAGGCAATTTCACCTTCCAGAGTGCCAATGATCTGGCCATTCTGCTTCAAGCGGGCGCGCTTCCTGCATCCCTGACGCCGGTCGAGCAACGCTCGGTCGGCCCCGGTCTGGGTCAGGACTCCATCGAGCGCGGCCAGATTGCCGTGATGGTGGGTTTCCTGGCGGTGATCGTGTTCATGCTGATGGCCTACGGTCTGTTTGGCGTCTTTTCGACCGGTGCCCTGTTGGTGAATGTCGTGCTGATCCTTGGGGCGCTGACCGGTTTGCAGGCAACGCTGACGCTGCCCGGGATTGCCGGGATTATCCTGACCATCGGTATGGCCGTGGATGCCAATGTGCTGATTTTCGAGCGAATACGCGAGGAATCTCGCGCCGGGCGAAGTCCGGTGAATGCTGTCGAGACCGGTTATTCCAAGGCCTTGTCCGCCATTCTGGATGCCAATATCACGACCTTTATCGCTGCCGCCGTGCTCTACTTCCTGGGGGCCGGGCCGGTCCGCGGCTTTGCCGTGACGCTGGGGATCGGGATCATCACCTCGGTCTTTACCGCCTTCGTATTGTCGCGCCTCTTCGTCGCGATCTGGGTCAAGGGCGCCAAGCCCAAGAAACTGCCGATCTGAGGAAATAGCGATGTCACTGGCTCTCGTTCAATTCATTCCGCACGCGGCAGGCATCCCCTTTATCAAGGGGCGCATCGCGGCGTTCATTCTTTCGACCGTCCTCATTCTCGGATCGTTCGTCGCCTATTTCGCCAATGGCCTGAATTACGGCATCGACTTTACCGGCGGGATTTCAATCGAAATCCAGACCGAGGACGTGTCCGACCTCGCCCTGATCCGCGAGATTGCCGGCGGTCTGGAACTGGGGGATGTGCAGGTCCAGAATTTCGGAGCCGAGGACGAAGTGCTGATCCGCGTTCAGGCGCAGGAAGGCGAGGGCCTGGCAGCCGAGGAAGCCCAACAGGCGGCCAATCTGCGCCTTCAGGAAGCCCTCAACGAGAATTATCCGGGGGCGATTGAATACCGCTCCATCGAAGTTCTGGGGGCCAAGGTCTCCGGCGAACTGCAACGGGCAGGTGCCATCGCAGTCGGTGTCGCTCTGGTGCTGATGCTGATCTACATCTGGTTCCGGTTCGAGTGGCAGTATTCGGTGGGCGCGATTATCGCGCTGGTCCACGATGTTATCCTGACGATCGGCATGTTTGCGATCACGCAGCTTGAATTCAACCTGTCGACCATCGCCGCCATTCTGACCATTGTCGGCTATTCGATGAACGATACCGTCGTGGTGTATGACCGGATCCGCGAAAACATCCGCAAATTCCGCAAGATGGATCTCGGTGACCTGCTCAACCTGTCGATCAATGACACGCTGTCGCGCACTATTCTGACCTCGCTGACCACGCTCGTGGCGCTGTTTGCGCTGTGGGCGATTGGTGGGCCGGCACTGGAAGGCTTTGCCTTTGCGATGATCTGGGGCATCGCGGTCGGAACATATTCATCGATCTTCGTTGCTGCGCCTCTGCTGATGGTCACCAATGTGGCCCGGGAATCGTCGGAATAGCCTTCCGGTTGCAATAATTCCTGTTAGTCTCTGCCGACCTATTTTTGAGTCGGGGAGGGACTTATGGCTGGCCTTTTGACAAACCTTCGAATGACGGTGATTGCCTCATTCGTTCTCGCGATGCTGTTCCTGCTGGGATACGCATTTGCAGGCGTATACGAGTTTAACGGGGCCTTCTGGATGGCGCTGGCGCGCTGGACCCACGTCGTTGCCGGCATCATGTGGATCGGCTTGCTGTGGTATTTCAACTTTGTCCAGATCCCGACCATGCCGTCCATCCCGGACGAGATGAAACCGGCTATCGGCAAGCATATCGCGCCGGCAGCCCTTTGGTGGTTCCGCTGGGGCGCGGCCTTCACCGTTCTGACAGGCCTGATCGTGGCCCATCTGCGCGGTTACATGGTCGAGGTGCTCAGCTTTGGCCTCGTGGCCGATGTCTATACGCCGCAATATTCCTTCATCGGGATTGGCATGTGGCTGGCCATCATCATGGCGATCAATGTCTGGTTCGTGATCTGGCCCAACCAGAAAATCGCGCTGGGAATGGTCGAGGCTGAAGCCGATGCCAAGCCGAAAGCCGCGCGCACGGCGATGCTGTTCTCGCGCACTAATACGCTGCTCTCGCTGCCCATGCTGATCACCATGGCAGGCGCGCAGACACTGTTTGGCTAGGGTGATGAAAATGAGATCCCCCGCACAAGCCCGGGGGATGACGCGTATTCGGCAAAAAGTGTCTGCGTCATGCCCCGCTTCGTGCGGGGCATCTCGTTTCCAATACTAATCCGCAGCGGCCAGATTGTCGGCGGCGAAGTCCCAATTGGCGAGTTCACCCAGGAAGGTCTCGATGAAATCGGGGCGGGCGTTCTGGAAGTCGAGATAATAGGCGTGCTCCCAGACATCGAGTGTGATGAGCGGTGTGCAGCCTTCTTCGGAAACAGGCGTTTCCGCATTGGCCGTGGTGACGATCTCCAGCGTGCCATTCTTTGACACGAGCCAGGCCCAGCCGGAGCCGAACTGACCGGCGGCGGCGTCCGAGAATTTTTTCTTGAAGTCGTCGAAGCTGCCAAAGCTGTCAGTGATGGCGTCAGCAAGGGCCCCGGACGGCGTGCCCCCGCCATTGGGTGACAGGGAGTTCCAGAAGAAAGTGTGGTTCCAGGTCTGGGCGGCATTGTTGAAAATGCCTTTCTGGCTGTCGTCACCCGCGGTCGCCCGGATAATGTCCTTCAGGGACATGTCGTTGAATTTTGTGCCTTCGATGGCGTCGTTGAGCTTCTTCACATAGCCGGCATGGTGCTTTCCGTGGTGGAATTTCAGCGTGCGAGCCGACATATGCGGCTCCAGAGCCTCGACATCAAAGGGAAGATCGGGAAGCGTGAATGCCATGAAGAAGTCTCCGTATCGTTTAGGGGCTGCGAGCCTTGGACCCGCCGGGTCAACGCCGATATGGGGTCGCGCGACCAAAATTCCAGCGCGATCAACACCATGACTGGCACAACGCCTGACCCTGTCTCGGGTTCCGTCAGCGACAGTCAACTGGCGGCGCTGTTCGCCCCGGCGGGGCCACGACAGTCGCTTCAGGCGCTGGCCGCCTGGCACGCCGAAATCGCCGGATTGACGCAGCGGATATCCGAGCCTGCCATCGGCGCAATGCGCATGGCCTGGCACCGCGATGCAATTGCCGATGCTTTCGCGGCGTCTCCGGTCGTGCGCCGCAACCCGCTGATCGAAGGGATTGCCCAATTGCGCGACAGGCCCGGTGCTCCCACAGCCGAGGCATTGATTGCGATCATCGACGCCCATGATGCCGACTTTGAAGGGCGCGGCTTCGACAAGCTGGACGCGATGCGCCGCCATGCCGATGCCGGTTACGGCGCGTATTTGCGGCTGGCTGCGCGTTTGATCGATCCCGCACAGGAGTCGTCGGGCGCTCTGCACCGTGCCGGAGAGGTCTGGGGCATCGCAGAAATGGTTCGCGCTTTTCGCTACCGCGCGGCACGCGGGCTGGCGATTATACCGGGGGACGTGTTGGATATGATCGGGCTTACCCCGGCCCGGCTGGCCAGTGGGCAGGACGCTGCCGCTGCCCGGCAAGCCCTTGGCGCGGTGCTGGACGCCGGGGCGGACGCCCTGAGGGCGGCGCAGTCAGATGTCCGCACCCTGCCGCCGCATCTCTTTGCGGCCTGGGGGCATGTGGCGCTCTCACGCGGTTATCTCAAGCAGGCCGCCAAGGCCTCGGACCCTTACAGGTCGGCGATTGTGCTCTCGCCTCTCACCAAGCAGCTCACCCTGATGAAGGCCTCCCTGACAGGGCGGCTCTAATCACCGATATGCTCGTCCAGAAAGTCCTCCACGCTGCTGAAGACCAGGCGGCGTGCCTCGGTTGTTGATAGCCAGTGGTCAACGTCCCGCGGTCGAAGGAAAGTCACTTCCGCGCCGGCATTGCGCAAAGCGCGGTCCATGTCCTGGCTCATTTCGTCGTCGATAACGCTGTCATCCCGGCCGTGAATGATCAGGACAGGGATAGTGACATTTTCTGCATGGAAACGCGGTGAGATCGCTTCAGCGGCGTCCTGATCCGGTAGGGTCGTCGTCCCGGTCAATTGTTGGGCAAGGCGGCGTGTATAGGGGGTTTCGAGGTCGCGTGCGCCGTCGGCGTGGCGCGACAGATACCAGAGGTCAGACAAGGGTGAGATCGCCGCGGCGCATTGATAGATATCCGGGGTGAAGGTCGCGCCCGCGAGCGCGGCGTAGCCACCATAGCTGGCCCCGACAATGCAGACCCGGTCGCCATCGGCCATGCCCATGCGAACCAGCGCGTTCACGCCATCGGTGAGGTCCTGTTGCATCACACCCGTGCCCCAGCCGCCCCAGCCTGCGGCCTCCCAGGCATGGCCATAGCCACCCGAGCCCCGGAAATTGGGTTGTAGAACGAGGTAGCCGCGCGACGCGAAAAAGTGCGCCATGTCGTCAAAGCCGCCATTGTCCCGGCTCGCCGGTCCGCCGTGGGGCAGAACGACAAGGGGGAAAGGGCCTTCGCCTTGTGGTGTCGTGAGATAGGCCGGAATTGAGGTGCCGTCGCTGGCCCGGTAGCGGATGGACTGCCGGGACGGCAAGGTTACCGACGCAAGTTCGGGATAGGCATTGCCCAGCCCGGCTAGCTGCAGGGCGTCGCCGTCGAACAGGAAATACTCCGCAGGTGTGTCATATCGGTGGGCCGACAGCGTGACCTGGGTGCGGTCTTCCGACCAGGACAGCAACTGGACGAAAGCATCCGGTATAGCGGCGTCCAGCGTGGCCTGAATTTGCGCAAGCTGTGGGTCAAACCAGACGGTCGACGGCATGTCTTCGTCAATATCCACGCCCACCACGGTGTTGTCGTAGTCGTCGCGAATGACGAAATTGAAATCGAAGTTGGCGTTTTCATAGAGCGTCCGGACGTGTTCACCGGTCGTTGTCGAAACCGTCACCAGACGCCGTCCGCCGACTTCGGGCCGTTCGGACATGACCAATTCATCGGTGTGTCCGGATAGGAGCCCCCACATGGATTGCGTCAAAAGCGGTTCGTTGCGTTCGACGACCTGCTCCCAGAATTCGCCGGTTTTCAGTTCGAGAATATAGCGCTCTGATCGCCAGTAATACGTGGCTCGCGCCAGCGGTGCACCCTGATCATCGACGACATAATCCAGGACCGGTTCGGACGTCCGGTCGACGGGGATGTAGAGGCCGGTCTGGGGATTTATCGAGAACAGGGTGTGCGATTGCGGCCCGGTCCGCAGTGCAACGATGAGCGCATTTGTCTCTGGCACCTGACCAATGACATGCGCGCGATTGGTCGCGTAAGACAAATCACGGTCCAGACGCCCGCCTGAAAAAAGCTCCCGCAGGCGATCAGGTCGATTGAGATCCAGCGCGAACATGGTGGCGTGGTCATCGACGCCATAGCGCGTGTTGTCGGCGATCGAGGCGACGATGATGACGATGTCATTTCCCGCCCAGAACAGGCGTTGCGCGCGCACCTCGGAGACGTCCGCGCCTGCGGGTTCTGCGCCGTCTCGCGAAACCACCATCACAGCGCGGCGACCGCCGATATCGGTCAACATGGCGATGCGACGGCCATCGGGCGAGACGACGGGGGCGGCGATCTGTGGATTGCGCACGAAGGCGTCGAGTGGAATCTCACCTTGTGCGAAAGCAGGCAGGTGGAGACAAAGCGCCAGAAGCGCCGACACAATCAACCGAACCATGAAATCCCCCGAGGAACGCCCTGCCTCCCCACGGACAGGATCGTAGGTCGCACGTTATCCGTGAAAAATCTGCCGTGGCAACCTGAAAAGGTTATTCTGCCGCTTGTGCGTCCGGACCCAACCAATCCGCCAGGTCGGCGAGTGCGCGCGCGCTCATGGCGCGCTTGCGGGCGATGGACTTGTCCTTGCCGCGATAACGCTGGCCCGGTTCGGGATTGGGCGGAGTTTCGATTTCGGGGAACAGGCCGAAATTGACATTCATCGGCTGGAATTTGCCTTTCGATCCGGTGAGATGGCCACCGGTGACATGCGCAACCAACGCCCCGAAGGCGGTGGTCGGCGGCGGGGCAGGCAGGTTGATGCCGCGGCGCTGTGCAGCGGCAAAGCGTCCCGCCATCAGGCCCATGGCGGCGGATTCCACATATCCCTCGACACCGATGACCTGACCGGCGAAGCGCCATTCCGGGCGCATCTTCAGACGCAGGGAAGCGTCCAGCAATTTCGGCGAGTTGAGGAATGTGTTGCGGTGAATGCCGCCCAAACGGGCAAATTCGGCCGTCTCCAGCCCGGGGATCATGCGGAAGATGTCGGTTTGCGCGCCGTATTTCAGCTTGGTCTGGAAACCGACCATGTTGAACAGCGTGCCAAGCGCATTGTCCTGGCGCAGCTGGACCACGGCCCAGGGTTTGACGTCGGGGTCATGGGCATTGGTCAGGCCGCGCGGTTTCATGGGCCCGTGGCGCAGGGTTTCGCGGCCGCGTTCGGCCATCACCTCGATGGGCAGGCAGGCCTCGAAATAGGGCGTGTCCTTTTCCCATTCCTTGAATTCGGTCTTGGGCCCCTCGATCAGCGCCGTGACGAAGGCCTCGTACTGGTCGCGCGTCATGGGGCAGTTGAGATAGGCGGCCTTGTCGGCCTCGGTCTCGCCCTTGTCATAGCGCGACTGCATCCACGCCACGTCCATATTGACGCTCTCGCGATAGACGATGGGGGCGATGGCATCAAAAAAGGCCAGCGAATCCTCGCCTGTGAGGTCCAGCACGGCTTGCGACAGCGCGGGTGAAGTGAGGGGGCCGGTGGCAATGATGACATTGTCCCAGTCGGCGGGTGGCAAGCCGGCCACTTCGCCGCGTTCGATGGTCACGAGGGGATGCTCGGTCAGCGTTTTGGTCACGGCATCTGAAAAGGCTACGCGGTCAACCGCGAGCGCGCCGCCGGCGGGCAGCTGGTGGTGGTCGCCCATCGCCATGATCAGTGAGTTACAGCGCCGCATTTCCTCGTGCAGCAGACCAACGGCATTGGTTTGCGCGTCATCGGACCGAAAGGAATTGGAGCAGACGAGCTCGGCCAGGCCATCGGTCTGATGCGCTTCGGTTCCGCGCACCGGGCGCATCTCGTGCAGGATGACGGGGACGCCCTGTTGAACGATCTGCCAGGCCGCTTCGGAGCCGGCCATGCCGCCGCCGATGATGTGAATGGGTTGGGTCATGCGCGCTCCTATAGCGCTCCCCACACTTTGACCCAAGAGGGCTTCGCAATTCGGATAGGTTGAGTCATGATGCGACTTCTAGGGGGAGGCGAGTTCATGCGATTTGTTGTGACGTCCGCAATTGCGGCGGGATTTATGGTGGCCGCACACGCGCCGGCACTGGCACAGGACAGTGCCATGGCGCGCTATGAAGCGGCGATGGTCCAGGCGGAAGAAGAACTGGATCGTGAACGCGAGCGTCGTGCGGCCGGGCATCTCGACACGGCAGAAGCGGCGCTGTCCCAAGCGGGTGGCGAGCGCGCGCTTGAACGCGGACGCATTGCGGTGCTGCGCGCGGGTGTCGAACGCGAGCGCCGCGACTGGGATGATGCCTTTGCCCATATCGACCGGGCCGTCGGTCTGCTGCAGGCGGGGGGTGCGTCGGCGCTGGAATATGGCGATGCGCAATATTCACGCGGATTTATCGCCTATCAGGGCGAGGAATTCGTTGCCGCCGAGGAGGCGTTTCGCGAGGCGGTCATGGCCTACCGGACATCGCGGGATCTGACCGATACGCGCCGTCTGCGGACCAATGGCTGGTATCTGATGGCCGCCCACCGCAACGAGGCCTATCGCAATAATGAAGAACGCTATGTCCATGGACAGGGCTTCGTGTCGTCTCATGTCTCGGCCTATCCCGACCCGGACCTGGCCCGCCTGTATCCGCTTGGCGAATGGCGTGAACCGATGACCTTGCAGCTGCCGTTTTCGGCTTTTGTGGGCCGGGCCCATGGATTTGTCATCGCGCAATACGATCTGAGCGACTCAGGCCAGCCGCGCAATGTTGAAATCCTGGCCAGTTATCCGGGTGATCTGTTTGATCACTCGGTCGAAGAATCGCTGCGCACCGGGCGGCGCGATGCCGGTGATGCCGGTCCCAATGGCTATGTGACGCTCTTCAGCTTCATCGTGGAGCGGTAGGATAGTGAGAGCGAGAAATCTCGCTCGCGGACTTGCGGCGGTGAGTCTGCTAATGGTGTCGCCTGTTGCACCGGCCTACGCCAGCTGCTCGGAAGCCGAACTGGCGAGCATTCGAGAGCACAATGAAGCGGCACGTTATTTTGGCGGAGTGGACGATCTGGATGCGGCAAAGGCGCATGTTGCGATTTCACTCCGGCGTATCCGATCCTGCGATGATGGTGCCGACTGGCAGGTTGTCTCTGATACCTATCTGCTGGCGGCGCGAATTGAACACCTTGCCAATCCCGGAGCCATCCGAATGGGCCGGAATGCCCAGTCGGCGCGGGAGATATTGGAAACCCATGATCGGGTAAGCACGGACTTTGCGGAAGCGTCTTTCTATATGGGTAGCGCGATGTGGAATCGGCCCAGCTGGGGTGTCGACATGGTCCTGGCCCGTAATGGGTTTGAAGCTATTCCCCCGGAAGACGAGGTCCAGACGCGATTGCAGATCATTGCGAATGTCCGGTGGGCGCGTTTGGTTGACGGATTCAGCGGGCCGGAGCGACGGCGCTATGAACGCATGGTCGACCGTGTAGACCACCCATGGGCGGTTCCGCAGGCGACGGGCGATACGCATCTCGACGATTATCTGGCCTCGACGGGCTATGTTGAGCCTGTGGATGGCCGGGAGGTCATTGCTCCTTTCCAGACGGAATTCCTCGAAGGCTCATACGGCATCCCTGTCCCGGGAAACTCGCCAGAGGGATATGTCATCGTCCGGTTTGATATTCTGGAAGACGGCTCGTTACACGATCCCGAAATCATTCACGAATCCTGGCCGGACATGTTTGATCTGGTGTCCATGGAGACGCTGGCCACATGGCGGTTTGCGCCACACTCTGCCCGTGAGGGCGTTGTGGCAGTTCTGAATTTCTATCGTAATTGAGAGGCCATCCATGAAGATTTTTCGCAGCGGCTTTTTCACATTTCTTGTAGCGATCTTCGTCTCCTCTGCTGCATCCGCCCAGGGACTGCCCGACTCCGTGGCTGACCCTTATGTGCGCTATCAGACGGCGATGGAATCCCAGGACTATGACGCCGCAGAGCCCGCCGCGATGGCTGCGTGGCAGGCTGCCGAGGAAGCCGGGATCGATATCGAGACGACAGGCCTGCTCGCAGACAATTATGCCCAGTTGGCGCACCGCTCAGGGCATTATTCCGAAGCCGTACGCGCCTATACGCGCTCCGCAGAAATCCTGGTCGAACTCGATGATGATCCGCTCCTGATTGCGCAGACATGGCGACTGGCCGCGCAGTCGGCATTCCTGGGTGAAGATGGTGAATCCGCCCGCAGGCTGGCTGACCGCGCCGGCGATCTGCTTCGGCACCAGGCCCAAAGCCCCGCGCAGGCGATGGAGCTCTATCGGGCGCGGTTGATTGAGGCCTATGTGCATTGGGAGAGCGGTTCGATCATGGCGGCGGGCAATCGCGCGCGGCTCGCTGTCTCGGCGCTGGAAGCGGCAGGTGCCCCTGCGACCGCTGATACGGCCAATCTGTTTTTCTATGCAGGCGTGCGCCATGCCAATGAACGCGACAATCTGGAAGCCGCTTACCACTTCACGAACGCCAGCTACATTTGGCGGACGCTGGGGACTGTCGGCAGTTCCCGCGAAGTTGCCGACCAGTGGGCAGAATATGCGCGCCGCGAGCTGGACAGTGATGACCGCGATACCCTGATTGCGCGTTTGGCCGCCAGCCCGTTCCGCCCGGAGGGTGTCACGCCGTCGAGCGACGAAGACGAGGGCGGAACATGGCGGTCCGAATACCCAGATGGACAGGTGTTCGCAGGCGGCACGCCCGAGCGTCGCCGCCCGCCGCGATATCCTGAAGAAATGCTACGGGCGAACCTGCAAGGCGTGGCTTTGATGCAGTTTGACGTCACTGAAGCCGGACGCACCGAGAATGTCTCGGTGCTCTACAGCATTCCGCATCCGGCCTTTGGCGAAGCGGCGATCGAATCCGTAGAAGGATGGCGCTATGAGCCGTTGACGGTTGACGGTGAAGCCGTGGCGCGGCGCGGTGTCGTGACGACCGTGAACTTTATCCTGAGCGACGAGTAGGCCCAATCTTAAAAGGACTTGCCATGATCGTCTTCATTGCGTTGATCGCCCTGCAGGCTGATGCCTCATGTGAAGTTGGGATTGCGAACGCTCTGGCTGAGCAGGACTACTATCGTGTGCTTGAGCTGACTGAGGAGCCAACGCCCTGCGCAAGCGACATGTTGCGCCTGACGGCGCGGACCGAAGCGGCATGGGCAGTGGGTGATCTGACACGCGCGGGAAATGCTGCCGTTGGCGGTCTCGATGCCTATAATGTGGAAGGCTGTGCCTACCACCCGAATGCAGCGCCATTGGGTTTTGTGGCGGGTTTGTCGCTTATGCGGGATGACTACCGACAGGGTCTGTATTTTTTCTGGGCGGCCTACCGGGTGAATGATATCGCACGCAGCCTGCCGCGAAATGTTCGCGGAATCGTCGAGCACTATGCTGACGAGTTCGGTACCGCACTGGTGGATGACCCCCTGGCGCTCAATTCCCCCTATCTGGGCGAAGCGCGTTCCCCTTTGCATCGGTGTGGGGGCATGCCGGACCTGCAATTGCGCGCATCACAGCCCGACGATTTCGCGCTGCTATGGGTGCGTTATCGGATCGACTCGCGTGGCCAGATTCACGGCACGCAGGTTGATTTCGCATATCCGGGACCCGTCCCCCGAAGCGTCGTGGCGGGTATCAACGATCAGTCCCAATGGCCCGGGATTGACCGCATGACACGGCTGCTGGTCCTGTCCCCCTGTATGGAGCCGCTTACCCGCGACGGTGAAGTCGAGGTCTGTTTGCCCGGATATTCGCCTCTCGATCATGTGCAAGCCCGTGCGGCGCAATCCGACCTGCCCGCCACGGACTGAGCCGCGCGCGGCGCATCGCCCCATTGCCTTGCCGACGAGGGCGGATTAATCCCGGCCCATGACCCCATCCTCTCGACCAACCAGTATTTCCCTGTTGCGCAACGCCAGCACGAACGCGGTGAAATTCGCGGGCGACGCCTGGCTGCAGGCACTGGTTGTCACCCTGCCTCTGGCGCTCGCCACGGTCTGGAATTCCCTCCTGGCAGCGCAGGTTTATCGCGCCGATGCCAAGCCATTTGATCTCTACATCCTGTCCTTGCTGGTTCTGGTGCTGGTGGCCATCCCGGTGCACGCCGCGCTGCTGCGCCGCGCCCTGAACGGCACGGTCGGGCCGGCCTTTGGCGTGCGCATTGGCGGCGACGAGGGGCACCTTGCCATCGTGGCGCTGTTGCTGGGAATCCTGGTCTTCACAGTCCTCGGCGCGGCGGGGCTGGGCCTTGTCGCTGTCATTGCCGGGCTGGATCTGGCGGCGCGGGCCGGGGCCGATGCGCCGCCCATCGATTCAGAGGTGGTTGATGCCGTCATGCCGATGCTGGGCGAGTATTTCGGCACCGGCGAGTGGATTGCTGCGGGCGTGGCCATTGCCGTTTTTTCGATATTTGCGATCTGGTTCCTGTCGCGCCTGTCGCTGGCCTATGCCGCAACAATCGCTCGCGGCAAGATTCAAGCGCTGTCCAGCTTTGCACTGACGCGCGGACGCTGGATTGCGGTTGCCATCATTCTCGTCGCCGCGCTGCTTCCGGGCATGGCGCTGCGCTACGGGCTGGAAGCGATGGTGTCTGCAAGTCTTGGCCTGCCGATAGCGGTCGAGCAGTTGACCCGCGCTGACGGATCAATCGCCGGCCCGGCCATGCCCGTACTGGTCGCGCTCCTTGTCGTCGTCTGGCTGGTCACGGCGCTCACGGCCTTGTTGTATACCGGCGCGACGGCTTCCCTCTATGCCGCGCTCAGCCGGGATACAGCGGAGTCGGTTCCCGCATGACCTGATCGCCATTTGGCGTATTATGGGGTCGGAAGGGGTTCGTATTTCAAGCGAACAAGGGGACCAGAATGACCACGCAACCATTTGAATTCGGCGACGCCATCGGCCATTTCTTCAAGACAATGGGCCGACGCCCCGGTGGCACCCTGTGGGTCGCGCTGTGGAATAGCATTCTCATATCCGTGGTGTTCGGTGCCGTGATCTGGATGGTGGCCCCCGCCTATCTGTCGGTTCTTGACACGGCCATGACGGGTGAGGAACCCGATGCGTCGGAAGTATGGGCAATCATGGGGCCCTTCTTGTTTGTGTTTCCGCTGGCCTTCTTTGGCAGCATCATCGCGGCGCTGGTCGCGCAGGGGGCCTGGCTACGGCTGCTTGTCCGCGATGAGATCGCCGCCGGAATCCCGTTGCGCTTTGGCGGTGACGAGCTGCGGCTCCTTGTCGTGAACCTGCTTTATATGGTTCTGGGAATTGCTTTTTATATCGCCTTTGTGGTCCTCGTTATCGTGATGGGGATTGCATTCGCTGGCTCTGACGGCGGTCTGGCTGCGGGTGCCACGGCCGCGCTGATCGGCGGTACCTTTGTGTTGCTGGCCCTTGTGATCGCGGTCTTCCTGGGGGTCAGGCTGTCCGCCGCACCGGCCCTGACCGTGTATGATCGCAAGATCCGCTTCTTTGAGTCCTGGGGCGCGACCTCGCGGATATTCTGGTGGCTGCTTCTGACCTATCTGGTGATGGCGGTCATCATCTTTGCTGCGCAGTCCATTCTCGGCACAATGATACAGGTCATCTTCCTGGGTGCCTTCTTCCCGATGTTCATGGAGATGAGCCAAGTGTCCGATGCGGGCGCAATGGAGCCGCAAGTGTGGATCGACATGCTGCGCGACCAGCTCAGTGACCCGGCCACACTCGGAATCTTTGCCGTCGGCATCGTGCTCAGCGTATTCCTGCAGACCTTTTGCGAAGCCCTGTGGCACAGCGTGGGGGCCTATACCGCGATCCGCCATCGCACTCCGCCCGCCGAAGCGCCCGCCGCAAGCCCGGTGGTCACGACGCCGCCCGCTCCGGAGGGACCGGCACCGGAATAGCCGGAACTCTTTGCGCCATGGCGGGTTAGAAGGGCACGCATCCATCGGATAATCGCGCCATGTCCGCCAACACCGTCGACCGGCCCTGCAAGCTGAAAACGCTGATCGATACCCTGGCCAGTTGCGGTGAGGGTGATGAGAGGGTCAGCGTCGGCGAGGTGGTTGACGCGATGTCCCACCGGTCATTCGGCCCCTTGCTGTTGCTGCCCGCCCTGATTTCCGTCGTTCCGGTGATCGGGGCCCTTCCAGGTGTCACCTGGAGCATGGCTGCGCTGTGCCTGATCATTTCGATCCATTTCCTGTTTCAAAGGCAGGCGCTCTGGCTGCCGACATTTCTGCGCGACCTGAGTCTGTCGCGCGACCGATTCACATCAGGGCTGAAGCGGGTGCGCCCCTGGCTAAGGCGCGGCGACGGGCTGACCCATCGGCGCTTTCACCTGATGCTGGCCCCGCCCATGCCGGTCCTGGTGGCCGTCCTGTGCGTCGTGCTTTCGCTGGCGATGTTCGCCTTCTCAATCATTCCGGGCGGGGTGGTTGTGCCGGCAGCGGGATTGATCTTGCTCAGCGTCGGACTGACCACGCATGACGGGCTTCTGCTAGGCCTCGGCCTGGTGACGGGCGTGATCTCTGTCGCCGGTGCGGTGTGGCTCGTCCTGCGCTTTATCAATTGAACCGGGCCACGGCCCCCGGCTAAGGTGGCGCAGGGAATTGCCGGAGGGGACAATCGTGGCGAAACGTTTTGATTCAGCGGGTGCGCTCGGATTTTTCTGGGCTGTGTTCAAGGCGCGGCCATTGCCATTTCTGGTGCTGGTCGCCTGGTCGGTTCTGCTGACGATTTTCCTTGGGTATCTGCAGTACGACCCCATGATTGAACTCACCATGGCCAGCCAGACGGTATCCGAAGATGATCCGTCCGCGATGTTCGCGGTGCTGGGTGAATTCTACGGTGCGATGGGGCTGGTTTTGCTGATCAGTCTGATCGCCGCGATCTTTCTCGAAACGGCCTGGCTGCGCCTGTTCCTGCGCGGAGAGGGCGCTGTGGTCATGCCCTTTCGTGTCAGCGGGGATGAAGGCGCGTATGCAATAACGCTTCTCGCATTTGTCGGCATCTGGGTCGGTCTTTACATCGCCTGGCTGATCCTCGGATTTGTTGGAGCCTTCGTCGTCGTGCTGGCCTTCAGCGCGATTTCGGAGGCGCTTGCGGCCGTCCTGGCGTTCTTCGCCTTCATTCTTGCCGGCGTCCCCTTCATCTGGGTCATCGTTCGGCTCTCGCCCTCATTTGCCCTGGCCGTGTCACGGCGCAAGGTGGCGATTGGCGACGCGTGGACGGGAACCAAGGGCTGGTTCTGGTCAATGTTCGGGGCCTATGTCCTGGCGATCATCATTGCCTTTATCCTGTGGGCGTTACTGGCTGCAGCCTCCTTCGCATTCGGCTACGACATGCTGAATTTCAGGTCTGACGGGGCGTTTATTTCGCGCGACGTCATGATGGTGATTTTCGCCATTCAGGCCGTGGTCTACATAGTCCCGCAGGCCATCATGCGCGGGATCGCGGTCAAGGCGGCCATGACAATCGACGAGGCGCAGGCACCGCCTGCGAATCTCTGACGCAGACGCTCTGGGGAGGGCCATATGACCGGACGTGAACTCTATGCGGTGCGCAAGCCGCGCCATCGCCGCACATGGTCGATTGCGGCCATTGTCCTGACTGTTGTGTTTGTCATTCTCGGCCAGTTCGGCGCGGTGCTGCCGGTCATGGCGACGGGCTGGTTCGGGCCTGACAATTCTGAGGCATGGCCACAACTGACCTACATTCTGGTCGCAGCCTTCGGGCTTGGGGCGATCCTGCTCAGCCTGTGGGTCTGGCTGTTTGAGCGCCGCGGCCTCGGCACGATCGGCCTCAACGCGAACGGGCCGATGCGTTTCGTGCGCGGCTATCTACTTGGCCTGGCATTTCTGGTCGCTGTCGTGGGCATCATTTACGCACTGGGCGGCTATGTGATTGAGGGGGCCGGCTCGCTCGCCCCGGCCGCGCTCATCCCGGTCGGCGCGCTCCTGATCGGCTTCATCATTCAGGGCTCGACCGAAGAGCTGTTCTTCCGTGGCTGGCTGATGCAGCTTCTGGCCTCGCGCCACGGCCTGGTGCTGGCGGTGATCGTCAATTCTGTGCTGTTTGGGCTGTTCCACGGGATGAATATCGAGCCGGGGCGAGAGCTCTATCTCGGCCTTGCGAACATTGTGCTCTTCGGCCTCTTCATCAGCCTTTATGCGGCTCATGAAGGCTCGCTGTGGGGTGTGTGCGGCTGGCATGCGGCGTGGAACTGGCTGCTGGCCAGCGGCTTTGGTCTGAATGTCTCCGGTCAGGAAGTCCCGATCACGCCGATGGTTGCCAATCTCGCCGACGCCGAAGGGGCGATCTGGTGGGTCACAGGCGGCATTTTCGGCCCGGAAGCCAGCGTCGTGACCACCGGCGTGCTGGCCGCCGGGACGATTTTCATCCTGATACGCGGCAAGTGGAGCCGGTTCGGGGTTGAGGGGGAGGCGACCACTGAGGTCGGTGCCGTGTCGACCGAGAGTGCTGCCGGTTGAGTTTGCCGCGATTTCCGGTCCTTGCGGGGGCATCGTGGTCGCTGGCGTGCGCCGTCCGGCAGCCTTTGGAGACCGCGCTGGTTCTGGTTTCCACGACAGGGCTCATCGCTGTGCAGGCCCTTGTTATCGGTTTCCTCGAACGCGCGGACGTCTTGCCGCGCCCCGCCATGGCGGCGCTGTTTATCGTCAGTGCTCTGCTGGTTCCGATGGTGACCATTCCGGCCTGGATGCGGGTTCTTGTTCAAAAGCCGCTCCCGGCTGGCATACCGCTTCGTCTGGGGCGGCGAGAATTTCAGGTGGTCTGGGCGCATGTTTTGGTCGGTGTGGCGCTGGTTGCGGCGGTCGTGCCAGCCTCCCTGGCCTGGACATTTGCGGGCTATAGTGCTGGCCTGGCCGCCGGCTCGGGGTCTGCTCCTGGAAGTCTCACAGCCTTGCTTCCCATGCTGGTTCTTGCCGCTTCAATCATTCTGGGCCTGACAATTTCGGTGCGATTTGGCGCAGCGCCCGCGCTCACGCTCGTGCGGGGCAGGGTTGTCTTTGATGAAGCCTGGACGGCTTCAAAACGCATTTGGCCCGGCGTTGCGCTTGCCGTCATTCTCGCTGCAGCGTCCGTATTCGTTGCCGGCGCAATCATTCGCTGGGCAACCGGCCTGGACCTGCTCAGCACTGCTCAGGAGATAGCGCTTGATTCAGACAGCCCGCTCTGGGTCCTCAATACGCTGGTGAAAGCCGTGCTGGAGGTGCTTGCCGCCTTCATCATGGCCGGACCTTTTGCGTTTTTGGCGCTGCAGTATGAGGCCGGGCGGAATGAGGGCGCACACGCTTCCGGGGATACTGCGAGGGAACAAACCCATGTTTGATCGGCAAACCGCGAATTCAAAGTTCCGCTTGATCGAAGCCGCCCTACATTTTTTTGTCGTCGCAGCAAAAAATCCGGCGGGCTTCGTATGGCTGTCGCTGATGTCGGTGCTCTTTTTTGGTGTGGTGATGGGCTTGAGCCTTGCGATCACCCTGCCGATGGCAGCTGCGGGTGCAGACAGTCAGCCCGAAGACATGGGCCGGCTTTTCCTCTGGATTCCGGTCCTGTTTGTCGCGGCGCTTTTGTTTGCAGTGAGCCTCTGTGGCGCGTGGGCACGTTTCCTGATTTTTGGAATCAACAAGCCGGGAATACCCTTCCGGCTGGGCGGAGACGAATGGCGGATTGTCGTGGTCGGCATCGTCGTGTCCGTGGTCATGATGGCGGTTCAGTTTGCCGTCATGCTGATCGCCATGATCCCGATGATGGTTGTCATGGGCATAGCGTCGAGCAGCGGCAGCGAAGACACGATGGAATCCATCATGTGGATCATGCCGCTCCTCATATATGTCCCGATTTTGGCCCTGAGTGTCTATTTCACCGTCCGTCTATATCCGGCATTCGCGATGTCGATTATCCACCGCCAGATCATTACATTTGAGGCATGGAAGGCCACGAACAGCGTGTTCTGGCCAGCGGCGGGGGCCGTTATTCTGTCGGGTGTCTTGGCCATATTGGTCTACTTTGCTGTGCTCGGACTGACCTACTTCACGCCGGTCTTTCCCTGGATGGAGGGCGAGGTGCCGCAAATCGCCTCAACGACCGACATGGTCGGCTGGATTTGGCCAGGCATCGTTTTAGGGATGGCTCTTTTTTCAATTGTCCTGATCTGGGTCTGTGCCATTCCGTTCGGGCCAATCGCTTACATCGCGCTGCGCCACAAACGTATTTTGGATACGCCAGACGATGGCAATGGATAGGCGCTAACCCGCCTTCTTCCGCCGCTTGGCATCGCGTTCCAGCATCGGTTTGAGATAGCGCCCGGTCCAGCTGGCCTTGACCTTGGCGACATCTTCCGGCGTGCCTTCGGCAACGATTTCGCCGCCGCCATCACCGCCTTCGGGACCCAGATCAATGAGCCAGTCGGCCGTCTTGATGACGTCGAGATTGTGCTCGATCACGACAACCGAATTACCAGTCTCGACCAGTTCGTGGAGAACTTCGAGCAGTTTGCGGACATCCTCGAAATGCAGGCCGGTGGTGGGCTCATCGAGGATGTACAGCGTCTTGCCGGTGGCGCGTTTGGAGAGCTCTTTTGAGAGCTTGACGCGCTGGGCTTCACCGCCCGAAAGCTGGGTGGCGGGCTGGCCGATCTTGAGATAGCCGAGGCCGACGCGCTTGAGCGTCTCCATCTTGTCGCGCACCGCTGGAACGGCCTTGAAGAAGTCCGCGCCTTCCTCGACCGTCATGTCGAGCACATCGGCGATGGACTTGCCCTTGAACATGACTTCCAGCGTTTCGCGATTGAAGCGCTTGCCGTGGCAGACATCGCAGGGGACGTAAACGTCGGGCAGGAAGTGCATTTCGATCTTCACGACGCCGTCGCCCTGACAGGCTTCGCAGCGCCCACCCTTCACATTGAAGCTGAAGCGCCCGGGCTTGTAGCCGCGCACCTTGGATTCCGGCAGGCCGGCAAACCATTCGCGGATCGGCGTAAAGGCCCCGGTATACGTCGCCGGGTTGGAGCGCGGCGTGCGTCCGATAGGCGACTGGTCGATATCGATAATCTTGTCGAGCAGGTCGAGCCCCTCGATCTTGTCATAGGGGGCAGGGACGATCTGCGCCTTGTTGAGGCGGCGCGCGGCGGCCTTGTAAAGCGTCTCGATGGTCAGGGTGGACTTGCCGCCGCCCGATACACCGGTGACGCAGACAAAGACGCCGAGCGGGAAGTCCGCCGTGACATTCTTCAGATTATTGCCGGTCGCGCCGACCACGCTGAGCTTGCGGCCCTTTTTGGCCTTGCGGCGTACGGTCGGGATTTCGATGCGGCGCTTGCCGGACATGTATTGCCCGGTCAGGCTTTTGGGATTGGCCTCGATATCGGCAGGGGTGCCCTCGGCAACGATCTCGCCGCCATGGACACCGGCGGCGGGACCCAGATCGACGACATAATCGGCGGTGGCGATGGCTTCCTCGTCATGCTCGACGACAATGACGGTATTGCCGAGATCCCGCAGGCCGCGCAGCGATTCCAGCAGGCGTGTATTGTCGCGCTGGTGCAAGCCAATGGACGGTTCATCGAGAACATAGAGAACGCCCGTCAGGCCCGAACCGATCTGCGAGGCCAGGCGAATACGCTGGCTTTCGCCGCCGGACAGCGTGCCGGATGCGCGATTGAGGGTGAGATATTCCAGACCGACATCGACCAGGAATTTCAGCCGCTCGCGGATTTCCTTGAGGATGCGTTCGGCGATCTGGCGGTCCTTGTCAGAGAAGCTCTTCTCGATATCGGTAAACCAGTCCGATGCGGCGCGGATCGCGACTTCGGTCGCCTGGGAAATGTCCTTGCCGCCAATCTTCACCGCCAGCGCTTCGGGTTTGAGACGCTTGCCACCGCAGGTCTCGCAGGGCTGGGCCGATTGAAAGCGCGACAGGTCTTCACGCACCCAACTAGAGTCGGTTTCGCGCCAGCGGCGTTCCAGATTGGGGATGACACCTTCGAACGTCTTGGTGGTTTCAAAGGTGCGCAGCCCGTCTTCATACTTGAATTTGATCTTGTCCTTCGAGCCATAAAGGACGGTCTTGCGAAACTCCTCCGGCAGGTCGCGCCAGGGCTCGAACATGGAGGCACCGACATGGTCGGCAATCGCGTTGAGCGTCTGCTGGTACAGCTTTGACGTCGCGCGGTTCCACGGGGCAACCGCGCCGTCATAGAGCGTTTTCGAGCGGTCCGGGATGACCAGGCCTTCGTCAAATTTCAGGCTCTGGCCAAGCCCGTCGCAGGCCGGACAGGCCCCGAACGGATTGTTGAAGGAGAAAAGGCGTGGCTCGATTTCCTCGATGGTGAAACCGGAGACCGGGCAGGCGAATTTCTCGGAAAAGATCAGGCGCTCGGCCTCTGTCTGTCCTTCAGCCGCATCGGCAAACTCCGCCACCGCGATCCCGTCGGCCAGCTTCAGCGCCGTTTCCATGGAATCGGCGAGGCGTTGTTCCAGGCCTTCGCGGATGACGACGCGGTCCACGACGACATCGATGTCGTGCTTGAACTTCTTGTCGAGTGTCGGGGCGTCTTCAAGCGCGTAGAATTCGCCGTCGACCTTCACGCGCTGAAAGCCGGCCTTGAGCCAGTCGGCGAACTCCTTGCGATACTCGCCCTTGCGGCCGCGTACGACGGGGGCCAGCAGATACAGGCGCGCGCCATCCTCCAGCGCCATCAGGCGGTCGACCATCTGGCTGACCGTCTGGCTGGTAATCGGCAGGCCGGTCGCGGGCGAATAGGGGACACCGATGCGCGCCCAGAGCAGGCGCATATAATCGTAGATCTCGGTGACCGTGCCGACCGTTGAGCGCGGATTTTTCGACGTGGTTTTCTGCTCGATCGAGATCGCCGGGGACAGGCCCTCGATGGAATCCATGTCGGGCTTGCTCATCAGTTCCAGGAACTGGCGCGCGTAGGCCGACAGGCTCTCAACATAGCGCCGCTGGCCCTCGGCATAGATGGTGTCGAAGGCGAGCGAGGACTTGCCCGACCCCGACAGGCCGGTGAACACGATCAGCTTGTCGCGCGGCAGATCCACCGACACGTTCTTGAGATTGTGTTCGCGTGCACCGCGCACGGAAATGGATTTGAGCGGTTCGGCCATGAAAATCAGGGTCTCCGGGCGGAAGGATCAGCGACTCAGGGAAAATAGTCCTAGAACATTATGGGAACAAACGGCCAGCGGCAACGCGCTGTTTCGGTCCCCGTGCTTTCGTCAGGCGGGAGATAGGTATTGCATGCGCTCGCGTCCAGCCGGGATCGGGTTTGCCAGCGCATTGGCCGGTCATGGAAAGCCGCGAAAGCTGCCTTTTTCGTAGACCTGCTGCACAAGCTATGTGAGTTTTCGCGCGACTCGCATGGTTGACGTGCGGAACATAATGTGAACAAAATTCAAGAAACACGAGACTGGAGTGGGTGACGATGGCTGGA
>TARA_R110002073_G_scaffold10384_5_pt1 | contig 23358 bp, 26 predicted proteins | sample TARA_R110002073 | Tara Oceans TARA_R110002073 (sample SAMEA4397174) | marine metagenome | biome: Polar Biome; feature: [DCM] deep chlorophyll maximum layer (ENVO:01000326); material: water (ENVO:00002006), including particulate matter (ENVO:01000060) such as... | depth 40 m | reverse complement strand
TAAAACCAGCAGCAGCATTAAAACCAGCAGCAGCATTAAAACCAGCATTAAAAGCAGTACCAACAAAAACAACCGCACCAATAACGAGCCCTAAATCAGAAACAAAAAATGTTATTTACACAAATAAAGATAAGACTAAGTTTTATTTAGTAAAACTAGTGGGTGCTACGAAAACAAGGAAACACAAACAATCTTGTGCTCAATTCTCTAATAAGATTGACCATGATAAATGTTGTGATATTTCTGGTTGTGCATTGCCGCCTAGTGGTATTTCGTGTATAACACAAAGTAATCTTGGTGACCAAAATAACAAATGTCCACCAGGAACAAACTCCGAAAAGGCAACACAAGATGTGAAAAAAAGAAAAGATGATGAAAAGAGGGATAAGGTGGTGGAGGAGGAAAAGAGGGAGAAGGATAAGGTGGTGGAGGAGGAAAAGAAAAACTGCAAGGACGAGTCTGGTAATTCTCTTAGTAGATTAGAATGTTTTAAGAAGAAGAATCCACAGGATACAAATACCGGAGGAGGAAAACGCACCAGACGTAAAAAAAGGCACCGTAAAAAGAAAATAACAAGAAAACGACGATAATTTATGATAATTTATAATAATTAATAGTTATTATAAATCATTATATACTGCAAGATTGTAAGCAACACAAAGATGATGTAGGTGTTTCGGGTGGTACGTATAACCGGATCCCCTTTGGTTCGCTATTTATTCGCATATTAGAAATTTGTTCTTTTAGATCAATAATAGTTAATATAATGCTATCTATTTTACATTTTAACTTATCACTTTCATCATCCTTTTCTTCTTCATATGTTTTTTTTAAATTATACAATCCTGGTATAATATCTGTAATAAATTTCAATAATTCATTTTTAGAATCATGGGTATTTATTTTATTACTAAATTTAAAAAATTCCTTGAAATCTTCATCTAAATATGTAAATGTTTTTTTTCGACCTTCATTCTGCCACCATCGTTTAAATCTTTGAAACGTACCTGTTTCTTCAATATAATATTTATCATTATATTTACCTATTTTATCACCTACGTTTATAGATGTTAAAAGGTGGAACTTATCTATATAAATAGATAACTCTTTGGATATTTTTTTATTTAGCTCAACATCATCAAACATTATTATATATATAAAATATTTTTTTATTTACATTTTTATTTACAAATATGTAAATATGTAAAATGAGGGTTTATTTTTTTCCGCCACCACGGGTTCTTCGGCGACCACGGGTTCTTCCGCGTCCACGGGTTCTTCTGTGTCCACGGGTTCTTCTATGTCGTTTTTTTGTACCTTTTTTTTTAATAGTATGTCTTGGTCCTGCTGCCTGTGCATTACGAACTGCCGCCCATCGTCCCATATGATTTTTACAAAAACCATCACAATAGTAACAACCGTCTTTTAAATAATCTCGAATCCAAAGTCTTCTTCTCCTCCCAACTTCGTCTAACAGTCTGCGGCCCGCCTGGTTTAATTGTGTTCGTCTTCTATATCTATTACGATTATTAATTAATATCCTTCTTCCTTGGTTATCCCGCCTATTCTCTAAACGATGATATACCCGCAGGTCTCGCCGCATATTTTGCATATTAATACCATCTAGAAAATGACAATTTTCCCCATCGCCACCGTCTGCCACGGGTCTTCCGTCACAACAATTACCGACTTGTCCACCAAGTGTATTACATCTAAATCCTTTATCTACACAATTCTGCATTATATATATATATAAAAACATAATATAATCAAACAAATGGTATATATTGTGGCAAATTATTATCATAAATTGTTACACGAAATGAATCATTATAACCTTCGACGTAAACAGTGTCGCCGTTAAATAATTCATCCACACCATACTCTTGGGTTGCACTTCGCCCATTTTTACTCACCGGCAATTTAACACTATTATTTTTATCACTCATCGTATAATATTGCCATTTATTGCGATTTGTATGCAATGATCTACCCATTAGTGGTAATATGGTCTCTTTCCCTTGGTCTCGTGTTAGTATTCCAGTTTGTGTATAATTTGTATTAAATCCACGCGTTTTGATATTAATTGGAATACCTCGGGGGTCACCTGTAGTTGGGAAAAAACTATTAGCACGCCTGGGTGCGGTATATGGATTGAGTAATACATCATCGGGGCGTGTAGAATATGATGATGTGAACCTTGGTGACAGTTCAGGAGACATAATAATCTCCTTTTGAAGAATAATTGGAGAGATTTGTCTATTTAAATAAAAATAACCACCTACAATTGCACTTACGACAATAAAAAATATAATTGTTATATTTTCAATACAAATAACTCCAGGGGGACAACGTTTACTCATTATATACTAATTAGGTTTTAATTTTTGGCACCCGTCATCCCTGGTAACGCAACACTTTCTATAAGGGGCATAAATTTATCTACAAGTTTCATCATTCCACTGCTTTCAAATGTTTTCATTAAGTCCTTGGCGTTTTCCATAAGAGGTGTCATTGTTTGCATTTGTTCCATAAGTTGTGCCTGGCGTTCTTTAAGAGCGTTTCCATCTTTTGCAATATATTTCTCTCCGTCTTTTCCTAATATTCCCTTTAATTGATTATATTGGTCCTCAATGGACCCCTCTACATCTATTTTATTTTTAGACTTTGAAACCAAATCTTCTTCCTCCTCAGAGGCTGGTTTAACAGCATCATCTTTAGTTGGCATATCCTCCACCTCGTTTGCTTTTCCTTCAAAACCTTCCCTCTCATACCAAGGCCATTCGCGTCGCAACGGGCGCCTTAATAAAGCAGTACCTAATATAGCAACACTCAAATTAAGTATTACATTTTTACTAAAGTAAGTAGATAAAGCGTATATAGCAACAAACAAGATCAATGATTCATAATCTTCCATTGCAAGATATCCTAATAAATTCGCAACTGCTATAATGAATATTGCATAAAATGCATAGTTCTTTTTTAATATACTGGTAGCCATTATTATATATAAATAATATAAAATAATGTTTAATTCTCCTTCTTCTCTTTATCCTTCTCCGACAAAGGGTGGTGCGGCGGAGGGTTCTGCGACAGAGAACTATTCTCTAACCCTTCCTTAATGCGACCACAGCCAAAAACCATATTGGCGGCGAATAATCCTGCTAAAATATCCAATGATTGATATTTCTTTGTGAAATAGTTGGACACATAATATCCGATTGCAAATACAATAATACACTCAATTGAACCTGCGGTGATATAACCTGAAATATTCATAACCATCAAAATTATTGTGATCCAATGTAATAATTTGCTATTTAAAAGTTTCTCAATACTCATTATACAATATAATAATAAAAAAATTGATAAATATATTTAAAACAGTAACTAATTATTAAATATGCCCAACGAACTCGCTTATTGTGAAATATATAAACCTGTACAACATGGTATTCTAAATGATAGTTATAATAAATTAAAAATTTACACTTCTTTTATTTATCAACTTGAATTATCATTGGATGAATTTTATGATAATGGTGTAGAAACAACCCGACAAGAATGGGAAAAACAAGGCCCCTGGTTAGGAGATTATTCTTTACCCGAAGAGTATTACGACGACTCCTCAATTTTCCATAATCCATTTATTAGAAATAGTTGTGCTATAAAATTAAATGAATTACAAATAGTAGAACGCGTATATTATGAAGATTATATATTTTGTATTTTAAAAACGTGTTGGCTAAAAATATTTCAACGAAAATGGAAGAAATATTATCATAGTATGATGGAAAGGAGAAAAAATATTAAAAATTTACAATGGCGGGCTATTCATGGCAAATGGCGCTAACGTCTACGTCTACGCACTCTTCTAGATTTTCTAGATTTTCTAGATTTTCTACTAAATTTTTTTTTATTCGGTTTTTTCCGTTTACTCATTCGGGCACTTAACCTTTTTTTACTTGCTAAACTTGCGCGACGCGTGTATTTCCATCCCCCAGTCATAATATTCTGAGTGCCACACGATCCACATCCACCCCCAAAGTTTCTTGCTCCCATATTTCCCATATATATAAATACTAATATTAAAATTTTAACCAATCGTATTATATATATGTTGTTTTGCATACATTATACGTGCAGTACTATTTGGGGATAATTTACCCTGTGTGGTTAAATGTCCTATTATATTATTAACAGCATTTTTTAAATGTTCCTTTGTTGCGCCACCATGTTGTAGTTGATCTGTTTGATTAATAAGTTTTTTTTGCATTTCGCGTAAAGATCTTAATTTATGATCCCTTTCAGCTAAATCCATTATATTAATAATATATTATATTTTTAATACGATAACTTGGTTGTTTTTATTAAATATTAATTTATTAATTAGTGTTTAACATATAAAGAATAAATCATTTGAACAAATTTAAATATTGTTCGATATTATTAAGGATGTCCAAAAATATTCCAGAACCGTTGCTCGAAGATAACCAAAATCGTTACGTAATGTTTCCAATTAAAGACCACGATATATGGCAATTGTACAAAAAAATGTTCGATTGTATGTGGCGAGCCGAAGAGATTGATTTATCAAAGGATATGGTTCATTGGGATAAGCTAACAGATAACGAAAGACATTTTATAAAAATGATCTTGGCTTTTTTCGCAGCGAGTGACGGAATTGTTGTAGAAAACCTTGGAATGCGATTTTTATCAGAAGTTCAACTTCCAGAAGCCCGTACTGCGTACGGTTTTCAGTTGATGATGGAAAACGTTCATTCAGAAACATATTCTCTATTAATTGACACGTATATCAAAGATAGGGATGAAAAAACTAAACTCTTCGAAGCATTAAATAATTTCCCTTGTATAAAAAAGAAGGGGGATTGGGCAATCAAATGGATTAACGATAAACGTTCGAGTTTTGCGGCTAGATTAGTAGCATTTGCGTGTGTTGAAGGTATTTTCTTCTCTGGTGCATTCTGTTCTATTTATTGGCTTAAGAAGCGTGGTTTAATGCCTGGACTCACGTTTAGCAATGAATTAATCTCACGAGATGAGGGCATGCATACTGATCTGGCTATAATGTTGTTTCATAAATTAAATAAAAAGTTAAATAAACAAAAAATCAAGGAAATAGTTAAAGATGCTGTGCAAATAGAAAAAGAGTTTATTTGTGAAGCATTACCCTGTAAATTAATCGGGATGAATAGTAAATTAATGAGTCAATATATTGAGTTTGTAGCGGATCGTTTATTGCTTCAGTTAGGGTGCACGAAAGAGTACAAGTCAGAAAACCCCTTTGATTTTATGGAGATGATATCGCTGGAAGGTAAGACAAATTTCTTTGAAAAGAGGGTGTCCGATTACAGTCTATCATCAGATACGAAAGATGATAGCGTGTTTGATATGGGAGATGTGGCGTTTTAAATATATTATTATTTCAAAGGTGTAATAAAGACTATTTTAGGTTTAGGTTTTATCTAAGAAAATATTTTTAAATTTTTTTATAACATTTTCTGGAGAAAATTCCCGATATGCATTCCAATCTTTATCTTTGATTTTATCTTTGTTTATTGATGTTAATATATGATATAAATCATTCCCATTTGTATACCAAATCCCTTTATCTCCCAAATATTTAAAATGACACAAATCGCCTACTTTAGTTGCAATAACTGGTTTATTTCTTACAGAAAACTCGGCGATTGCTTGTCCAAAAGTTTCTCCATCATGTCTTGCCCACAACATCGCATCACATGTATTTAACTATATTATTATTATATAATTAATTAAAGTTGCATAAATATATATATATATATATATATAATTTAAATGACAATAATTACAGAATGTGGGATCGCTTCTTGGGTTCAAAAAATGAATGGTGTTCTTTTAACAAGGGATATTTTAAATTTTAATTCGATAGACTTATCTTCTTGTGATAAAAATACAATAGTATGTTTAACAGGTTATGATAATATTGTTAATTACTTTTACAATAATTTGCTTTGTAAATTTAAAAATCCAATTATATTAATTTTAATAGAAACAGATTTTTATACATTGGAAAAAAATCTAATCGAACATCCACTTATTACTCATATTTATGGATGGAATATTCCAATACAACATCCAAAGGTTTCAGCAATACCGATAGGTCTAAATTATTACAGACAAGGTACAATTATGAATATTTTTTTAAATCAACACAAAATATCAGATAAGACACAATTATTAGGAATTAATTTCTCTCCAAATACAAATAAAATTCGGTCTAAATTGGTTACAAAGGCAAAAACAGAATGGAAACCCTTTTGTACCTTTATGGAGTCATTCCCATGTCTTAAAGAATATTGGAGGGATTCTTATGTTGATAAGAAAATAAAAATAGCAGAAACTAATCCTTTATACTATAAGGAGATTTCAAAATTTAAATTTGTATTATCTCCACCTGGTGCGGGGGTAGATTGTCATAGAACATGGGAAGCACTATATTTGGGATGTATTCCTATTGTTGAAAATTCCAGTATTAATGAATTATATAAAGATTTACCTATATTGGTTGTAAATAATTGGGATGACATTAATGAAGATTTATTGGAGAGAAAATATAATGAAATCATGATTAAAAAGGAAAAGGGTGAATATAATATGAATAAAATAACTCTTGAGTATTGGATTAAAAAGATTTTAAACAAAAAAAATAGCAATATAAAAATAGAAAACACATTAAGTAATAAAAAAATACATTTTATTACATATGGTAATGCAAAATTTGAACGAGCAAAACAGCGTTTATTAAAAGAAGCAAATGAATTTGGTGAGTTTAAAAGCATAAAAGGCTACGGTCCCGAAGATCTTTCTCCAGAATTTAAAGAACGATTTAAAACCATTGTGTCCCAACCACGGGGGGATGGGTATTGGATATGGCGGCCATATATTTTAAAACATGCTATTGATAATATTAATGAAAATGAATATTTGGTATACTTAGATGCAGGCTGTAAACTAAATCCCATGGGTAAGAAACGGTTTAATGAATATATTAAAATGTTTGAAGGGAATGATTATGGTATAATGTCATTTCAAATGAGTGGTAACAATGGACCCGGAGGTTTAGAAAAAGAAAAATGTTGGACAATTAAAGAAATATTCAAATATTTTGGAATTGGTGAAAACGATAATATACGTGAAAGTGGACAATACTTAGGAGGGATTTTAATAATGAAAAAAAATAAACATTTGGAAGAATATTTAAAAACATTTATTAAGGTAATCGAAGACAACCCGCTTTTATGCACTGATTATTACAATAAAAAAAATCAGGAACATTTCTTCAGAGAAAACAGACATGAACAAAGTATTACAAGTATTCTACGTAAAAAAATGGGTTCGATAGTTATTGATGGCGATGAAAGTTGGATTACACCTTTTGGTGGAGTGGAATCATTAAAATACCCATTTTGGGCTACCCGATCTAATATTTGATAAAACCTTAAACTAGACTTAAACCTTGAAAAACTATAAACATTAGTATTTGAGAAATTTCTTTACTAGAGTGGTTATTTTTAATTACATAAGTTTCTAAAAAGTATATGTATTATATAATTTAAATATTAAATATTAATTAATATTTAAATTATATAGTATGATTCCTATATACATTCCTTATTTAGATAAGTATAAGAACTCAGCCTTAATGGCAATTTCAACAAATTGGATAAGCAATTATGGTGTTTTTGTTAAAAATTCGGAGGAAAAACTTAAAAGTGTATTGAATGTTAAGCATTGTATATTGATGAATAATGGTACGGCAGCTACACATAGTCTTTTATTGGCTTTAAAATATAAACATCCAAATATAAAAAAAATTTATATTCCCAATAATGTTTTTGTTGCTCCCTGGAATTGTGTATTAATGCAATATCCAAAGGATGATATAGAAGTTATGAAGACAAATCTTTTAACACTTAATATAGATACTTCTGAAGAATATATTAAAAGTTTGGAAAAAAATTCGGCTGTATTAATAGTTCATAATCTAGGAAATATAGTTAATGTTCCACGATTAAAACGGATACGTCCAGATATTATATTTATCGAAGATAATTGCGAAGGAAATTTTGGCAAATACGAAGATATATATAGTGGAACTAGTGAAAGTTCGCTTTGTTCTGCTGTTTCATTTTATGCTAATAAAACATTAACAACTGGTGAAGGTGGAGCATTTTTTACAAATGATGACAAAGTATATGAATATATAAAATCTATTTATAGTCATGGAATGACTAATAAGCGATATATTCATAATAAAGTTGCTTATAATTATCGTATGACAAATGTACAGGCTGCATTTTTATATGACCAATTAAATGATTTAGATCATATTCTTACTTTGAAAGAGAATTTATTTAAGAATTATGACAAATTATTAGAGAAAGCATTAAAAGAAGGTAAAATAATAAAACTAGAAAGTGAAGAAAATACGATCAGCGCAACTTGGATGTATTGTATTGTTATTCATGGGTTAGATTTCAAATCTCTTGAGAATTATATGAATGAAAAAATGGTTCAAATAAGACCGTTTTTTTACGACATAAGAAAACATGATCATTTAAAAGATATAAAAGTAGATCATCCAGCAATAACAAATAGAGGGATTATGTTACCAAGTTATCCGGGATTAAAAGAAGAACAACAAGAGTATATTATAAATTGTTTGAATGGATATAAACATAATTTAAATGAATAAGACAAATGCTCTCTAAAATCTTAAATTCATTTGTGAATGATAAATACCAATTTAGATATAATTTAGAAAATTTATATTTAATAGAGGGTTCATTTAAATTTTATACTGTAGATGATTCAATTGAAATTAGAAATATTTTGGTAATTTTTAATAAATTTATAGATATTGAAGTTATAAAACTAAATAAAAAGGAGGATCTTGATAAAATTTTAAGTGGTATAGATATAACTACTATAAAAGAACCTACGGGATATGCTCATCATTATTACGATTGGAATATAGCGCACGGATTGTGCGATACTCTATACCCTATGTTTTTGAATTATTTACATTTTTTTGATAATAAAAACTCCAATAAAAATTTTAATATATTTTTAAAATTAAAGTTTGTTAATGGGTGGAAATTTGTAAAAAATAGTAACATGAATACACCCTATACGGCATCAAGAAATAATTTATTAAATATTTTCAAAGTATTTGGTGGCGCCGAATTGTTATTAGATACATCAGACCATCACGGAAAATTTGAAAATTATAAATTTGAAAATATATTTTTAGGAAATGCATGCGGTGGATTACAAGGCTCCATTATGCATATAAACACTTGTTTATTGGGAAAAGATAAATTAACATTAGAAAAATTCAGAGACCGAATGTATAATAAATATGATATAAAATATAATGAATATAGTAATGAAGATATATTAATTATTGATAATGATAGATTTTCTCAAGGTGATCGAAATATAATGTATAGTTTAAAAGATTATTTTTTGAAAAATAATTATAATTGTAAATTTTTACATTGGGGGAATATTACAGATTTTAGAGAACAATTAAAAATTATGAGTAAAGTCAAGTTTCATATAAGCGGTGCTGGAACATCTTTTTATAATTTCATTTTTCTTAGAAATAGTTCTATAAATTTATTATTAGGAACAACTAATTTATGGTCCTATTCCCCAACACCAGGACTTATGGATATGTCTATTTGTATATTATCTAATTATATATATACCTATTATTATGATATAACAAAATTTAAAGGGCTTGTTTTAGATAAAATTTTAAAAATTATAGAGGAAATATTGAACTATAGTAATAAGATACATATGTTACCCGATGTTGTTAAAATATGGAATGAATTATGTTTACAAGATAAGGACAATATGAATAACTTAAAATTAAGATTGGCTGGTTATGTTGAACCTAGTTTATTTGAAAAACGCGCAATAGAATTAATTATTTATAATTTTTATAAATATCCTATAAATTATAGTTTATTAAATAAAATTAAATATTATTATACCAATGAAAAAAATATTTTTCAAATATATCACGATAAAAAATTAATACCCGATTTTGTATCAAAAAATATAAAAGAATTAAACCCAAATTATAATTATAGGTTTTTAGATTTTGAAGAAGGTAAAGATATTATTAGAAAAGAAATTTTTGACAAAGAGTTTAAACATAAATTATTACACGCAATAGATACAATGCCAAGATATTGTCACAAGTCAGATATTTTAAGGTATACTTTATTATATATTTTTGGTGGATGTTATCTTGATGTAGATCTAAAAATGTTTGTTGGGTTTGAAAAGTATTCAAATATTGATTTTATGATTGCTAAGGGAGAAACTGACACTGGCAATGGACTTTTGGTTGCAAGAAAACGTAGCCCAATATTACTAGATTTATTAGTTACAGCAATTAATAATAAAAAATTATATGATAGTAATCCAGATTATAGAGGAGAAAATATCTATTATTTATTTAATTATTTTAAAAATAAGTGTCTTAAAAATAATATACAATTTGACAGTTCTAAATTATTAGAAATTAATAATGAAAAGGTTTATTTTTTAAAAGGTGAATATAAAAATATCCAAAATTATGGTATCAATTGTTTTTTAGATAAAAACGAAGTTATTATGACCCCAAATGATCCTTTATATAAGTTTGAAAGACAAACATCTTCTTTTATATAATAATTTTTCCCGATATCCATCTTTTATTATATATAAAAAATTATATATATATATAATAATGTCTTATAATCATTTTTTTAAGCATATAAAAGGTGATGTAGAAACAATATTTGAAATTGGAGCAAATGATGGCAAAGATTCTGACAAAATATATAATTTTTTTAAGCCAAAAAATTATCATTTATTTGAACCTAAAATAGAAAGTATTAAGCAAATAAAAGAAAATAATGTGGGGAATAATATTGTAATTGTGAATAAGGCAGTTTACGATACGCAAAAGAAACTCGATTTTTATATATGTAAGTCTAATCCAGGTGCGTCATCAATATTAGGTAAAGTTAATAAAAGTTATATAGATAAATGTATTGCCGACGGGTGGCCTAACACTGCAGAAGAAAGAGAATATTGGTATAACACATATACAGAAGACGATGATTGGACTTTAACACAGGTCGATGCTATAAGACTTGATAACTATTGTAAAGATAACAACATCAAAAATATAGATTTAATATGCATGGATGTAGAAGGAGTAGGATTGAAGGTTTTGAAAAGTTTAGGTGATATGATATCTAATGTTAAATTTATTATATCTGAGTGTGATTTTACTGAGACAAGAAACAATAATGATACATTTTTAGATATTAATAATTATTTAACTAATAAAGGATTTATAGTTATAGAAAATAAATTCCAGGTAAAAGATATGTTATCTGATTGTCTATGGGAAAATACTAATTATTCTTTATAAAATTAATATTTATATTAATACCATCTGATAGTTTTAATGTATTGTTTTCATAAAATTATTAATTAATCTTAATTTTATTAATATCAGGAATTTCATTTAAATTCAAGTAAAAAAAATCCTTATTTCTTTTTATTTTTGCTTCATCCCAATCCCACCATTTTAACTCAAGTAAAAACTCTTTAACTTGATTATTGTATCTATCTTTTACCGGCTTACATGGCACGCCAACACAAATAGTAAATGGTGGTAAATCTTTCGTAACTACACTATGTGCCCCTATATAACATCCATCTCCAACCTTTACTCCAGAAGAAATATATACATTTCTACCTATACAAACATCATTACCAATATTTACATCTCCTTTTGACCTTTCGTTTGTTTGGGGACATAATTCTCCAGGATGTTTACCATAGAAAGGTGGCTCATTAAAAAGATATTGATAAATATATCCTGACAAAGACGGAAAATTATAATCGTGATTTACGGTTTGAATTACAAAATTTTGGGCAATCGCGCAATATTTACCTATATTTATTTTAGATTTTTCATATGAATTTAATAGACATCCTTTATCTATCCACGATGTTTTATCAATAGATGTATATTCTAAGTGTCCAGTTATATTGTTTTTTGGATAAAGAGCCATATATACACTTATATGTATTTATTCATTTAAATATATTTTTATAGATCAGGTTAATCAAATATTAGAATTATTAAATATCAATGGTGTTACATTGTATGACGATATATTTCAAAATCAATGTATTTTCCCAATATACCTCAAGGCGGCTGGACAGATAGTAATTATGTTCGTGATGCTTTTGGTATAGAATATTTTAAAGAAGACAGAATAAATGAAGTATATTATTTAAATATGCTTCTTAATACTATTAGTATCCAAACTTAGGTGTCATTCTTCTTACCTGAAAAGGTATATGATCCAAAGAGGACCAATCAGCTTCTTTTTTATTTATATTTGTATGGGCTATTTGCGTCCCGTCTGAAGTGTATAAATTTACTTCATCAGGTGTTACTGTAAAATGTATTTTATATTTGGATAAACATAAATTAAATAATCCATTATCACAATCATTCCCTTTATAGTGGGGAAGGTCTCTATATTTTGTCGAAGGATTATTATCAATAAAATGATAATTTTCACATAATCCTAACCAATCATTAATTAAATTTAATGTATTTTTGGTTTTCTTGACAATCATAATACCTGCATAACAAGAAGTTGTCCATTCATCATTGAATGTGGGGTAATAACTAATTACGGCATCATTTTTAACAAATTGTTGTGCTTTATATTTCCCACTTGCTGAAAATACTACCATATCGTGCTTTTCAAGTTGATTAATATAAAAATGGAATCTATCTTTTCCTTTTTTGTTAACATACATTCCGGCATCACAATAGACCAAGATATCACCTTCAATCATTTTATTTAGGGTATCATATATTACCTTTGGTTTCCATATCCAGAGTCCAAAGCCAGGCCTATGCGTTCTAATAAAATTAGAGTGCTTTTCTATATATTCGGGTATATCATCATCTGTCATTTGTATTATTTCATCAAATATATCCATTTCTTTTGCTTGTTCGGCAATCCTATCCGTTTTCATATAGTCTTTATTGGCAAAGGTCATAAAAAAAATCTGTCGTTTGTCCATTTAAATAGTATTTATTATTTAAATACTATTTATTATTTAAATACTATTTAAATACTATTTAATAAAATAATTCTATATTATCTATTCCAAAACAATTAATATTGCATTTTTGTTTAACATCATTTCTTTCGAAAAAAGAATCGTCAATAAAAATAGAGCTCATGTCTTTTATGTAATTTGATTTTAATTCTATATAGTTATTATTCGTATCTTTTTCTTTTGATAAAATCGATATATTATCAAAAATATTAATTTTGAATTCATGTAATATTTTTATTGGATTTTCGTTTCTTGTAAGTAACACTAAATTTTTTTATTATTAATGCATTTATATAAAAATTTAATAATTAAAGTATCATCAAGATCACAATAAACTGTATCATAATCAAGATTATGTTTATAATAATATATATATATAGTTATATATATATATATATATATGCTACTTATTAAGATAACAAATAATAATTCAAACTTACTAGAAAAATTTATCAATCAAAAACACCCAAGTCAATTTCGGTACTATGATTCGCGAGGTATAGAGATCATTAAAAACCATAATTTAACAATAATTGGTACACTTGACGATGACCCGATTGCATATGGCCATATTGATTATGAAAACGGGGTTAATTGGGTAGGATTATGTGTTTTAGATGAATTTCAAGGAAATGGGTACGGAAAAAAAATATTTTCTTATTTGATTGACTATGTAAAGACAAATAATATAAAAAATATACAATTATCTGTGGACATAGATAATTACAAAGCATTTAATTTGTATTTGAAACATAATTTTCAAATCGCGAATATCAAAAATAAACACTATATTATGAAATATAACCCTTCTATTGAATTACCAGTATCTATGGGTGAGGCACTTGATAAATTAACCATTTTAGATATAAAAATGAAAAAAATAACAGACGCTAGAAGAGTTGATGTAGAAAAAGAATTTAATCTATTAAGTTCAAAATTAGAAAAATATATGAAGGAATATAGTTTCTACTATAATATTCTACTTTCAATAAATGAAAGTATATGGGATATGCAAGATCTATTTCGTGACTCAAAAGATCCACAGGAACAAAATAAGCTTTGTATAAAAATTATAAAGGAAAATGATAATAGATTTCGTGTTAAAAAAAAAATAAACAACCTCAGTAATTCAAGTCTTAAAGAACAAAAGGGATATAAACCAAAAACGGCATTTGTCTTGACCAATCTAGGACTTGGTGATAATATTACTGCTATCGGCGCGGTAAGATATTTATCTACTTGTTATGATAAAGTATTTGTGGTTTGTAAAGAAAAAAACAAGAAAAATATGGAATTATTTTATGGCGATGATGAAACCATACAAGTATACCCAGTGGTTTGTGATAAATATATCAGCCCTAGATTTGGATTCTCTTATGACAAATTTAAAGAAATAACAAAAAATATGGATTTATATATGGCAGGAGGTCATTGTTTAACTAAAGGGAGGGGAGATGCGGGACGAGATTTACCTTTTAACTTTTACAGAGATATGGGAATTAATGATACATATTTCAGTAGTTATTTTTACATAAATCCTATGCATGAATCCCAGGCGCTATTTGAAAAGCTTAAATCTGTTAATAACTATATTTTTATACACAATTCTGCAAGCAATGGGGATGTATTTAAAATAGAAGATATGGAAAACAAATTTAAATTTGATAAAAAACATACACTGGTGGTAAATCCTTGTAGTAATATGTACAATAAAAATGATCCTTTTTATGCATTAGCACAAAGCCTTGTCAATCATCCTTTACCATTCTATGTAGATGTAATTATAAATGCAAATAAAGTAATCATGACAGATAGCAGCTTCTTTTGTATCACTCTAAATCTTCCACTTATTGCTAAGGAAATATATTTAAAATCCAGAGATAATCGTGATTATTCTTACTTAAACGCAAAATTAAGACAACTTTCAATAAAACAGATTTAAATCTAAAATATTATATATTCAATAATAAATAATAATAATTATAAGATTACAGCAGTCTTTATATATATATATATATATGAAACTGTGGGACAATAATTATATAAATATATATAAATAATATTTATATATATATATTTATATAATGAACAAAATAGCCTTTCTTGTTCCCGCGACTTCAAGAGATCGTGATTGGAAAAACATTAAAGAAACATATTTATGTAATATTTTTCTTAAAAGTTTTTTTACTACGTATTCTCCAGAACACAGTTATACCATATATTTAATAATTGATAGAGGTGACGAGGTTTTTGACACAGAAGAAGGTAAAACATATATTAATAAAATTATATCTATAATGAAAAACTCATCTTTAAAAATCTTATATTCTGATAATATCAAGAAGGGACATGTTACTGAAATGTGGAATAAATGTTTTCATACAGCATATAATGATGGATGCGATTACTTTTATCAATGTGGAGATGATGTCAAATTCTTAACAAAAAATTGGATTAATATAGCAATTAAATTACTTAAAAAACATAATGATATTGGGGTAACAGGTCCATTAGATGCGGGTAGATTAAACTGTGCAAAATTTATTTTAACACAAACCTTTGTTTCTAGAAAACATATGGAAATTATTAACAACTATTTTCCGCCAGAAATTATAAACTGGTTTTGTGATGATTGGATTACTTATTTATATTATAAAAAACATATTTATATAATGGATGGATACTTTATTCAAAATATAGGTGGAAAACCAAGGTATGATATAGTTGGTGAAAGAGGTGAAGAATGGCAAAAAATGACACAAAAAACGATGCAACTTATTAAAAAAGCCACACCAAATCTGGAGAGATTATTAAATATGTAATTCTTATCCCATAAACATATCCTCTATTAACTTATCCAGTGTATCAAATTCTCGGATCCAACCTAGTTCTTTTTCTGCCTTACTTGCATCCCCTAATAACAAATCTACCTCACAGGGTCTATAATATTTTTCATTAATTTCTACTCGTACAACACCGTCTTGATCTATACCTTTTTCGTTTATCCCCTCTCCTTCCCAATGTATGGTGTATCCTTTAAATGCAAATGCTCTTTCTACAAATTCGCGAACAGTATAGGTTTTTCCAGTAGCAAGAACATAATCATCTGGTTTTTCTTGTTGTAACATCAACCACATTCCCTTTACATAATCTTTTGCATGCCCCCAATCTCTCTTTGAATCTAAATTACCCAAACTAAAAGATATCTTGTTTTTATTATATATTTCTTTAACATTCTTTACTACTTTCATTGTTAAAAAATTCTCTCCACGACGAGGCGATTCATGATTAAATAAAATACCGTTCGTTGCAAATATTCCATAACCTTCTCGGTAACACCTTACAATATAGTGTGCATATTGTTTTGCTGCCGCATATGGTGATACCGGATTAAACGGCGTTGTTTCACTTTGTGGAGTTTCTAACACCTTCCCATAAAGTTCACTCGTCCCTGCTTGATAAAAACGTATTTTACTTCTTATATCCGGTCTAATTGTTCTTATTATTTCTAATATGCGCATTGTACCTAATCCGTCCACATCCGCCGTATATTCTGGGATCTCAAATGATATTTTAACATGACTTTGTGCTGCTAAATTATATATTTCAAACACTTCAAAACCTTCATTATCTAAAACTATTGTATTAATTAAATTAGATAATGCTGCTGAATCGCTCATATCGCCATAGTTTAAAGTAATTTTGTCACGAATATCATCTAAACGTGTATGACTATAAAGCAACGACGTTCTTCTTACTATCCCATATATTTTATAATCTTTTTCTATTAATAATTCAGCTAGATATGAACCATCTTGTCCTGTGATACCTGTTATTAGGACCAATTTTGTCATTTAATTAATAATATTAATTACGGTTTAATATTATTTAAATTTAAATATTATAATTTAAATCCAAATAATTATATTTATTTATAATGAATATTTAGTAACTGGTGGAAATGGAATGGTTGCATCTTGCATTAAAGATTTGCAAAATATGTATCCCACCGAATCGTTTTTTTATATGACAAGAAACCAATGTGATCTTTCCTCAGAAAAATCTGTTAATGATTTTTTTGATAACTCAACTGTTAAATATGATTATATCATACATCTTGCTGCAAAAGTTGGTGGTTTATTTATGAATCTTAATTCTAATATTGAAATGTTTAGTGAAAATATTAGAATTAATGAAAATATTCTTAAAGCGTTTTATAAACATAATATTAAAAGAGGTATATTTTGCCTATCTTCCTGTATATATCCTTGCAATCCATATCGCTTCCCCATGGATGAAACTATGATTCATGAATCACCGCCGCATCCGTCAAATGAAGGGTACGCTTATGCTAAACGTATGTTAGAATTACAGTGTCGTCAGTGTAATAAAGCATATGGCACCGAATATATATGTGTAATACCAGTTAATTTGTATGGTCCTCACGATAATTTTAATATTGAAAATGGACATGTTATCCCATCCTTAATGCATCGTTTTCACAAGGAAAAACCAACGATAATAGTAAATTTATAGCATATGGAACTGGCAAACCACTTCGCCAATTTCTTTATGCTCCCGATTTTGCAAAATTAATCTGTAAAATACTGTTTGATAAAAATAATCAAAATACCTACCCCATTATATGCTGCAACGGAGAGATTACTATTAAAGAAATGGTAGGAACATTAGGTGAAACAATGAATATAAATGTAAATGACATTAAATGGGATACAGCAAAATCGGATGGGTGTATGAAAAAAACAGTAGATAACTCTGTGTTATTGAGATTATACCCTGATTTTAATTTTATTTCTCTCCAAAATGGATTGAAAACCACGTATAAATGGTTCACAGATAACTATACTAGTTGTAGAAAATGATTTATATCTTTAACCAGTGTTGATTCCTATACAATTCGATTGCAGGTTTGTAATCTTCCAACGTTTGGTTGTTATATATACCAAAATATAAATCCAAATTTTCCCCCACATCAAATACAGACTTTTTCATTTGTACAAAAAGATATGTTAAAAAACAACTATATATAGTATCGCCTATTAATACCAAATCAATTGTATGTAATTTTTCACCAAGGGTTTTTAATAACTCATCTTTGTATTTATTTATATATTCGAAAGCATCCAAATTGTACTCTTCTTTATTGATAGGTGCAGATAATATGGTAATATCACAATTTTCAAATATCTTTCTTTCTCCCCATATATCATTAAGTTTTGTAACTTGTTTATTAATCTCTTCACTATTTTCTGAAATAACCAGTATATTTTTATTTTTAACAGTTTCTAACCATAATTTATCATCTATGCGATTGGTTAATGATATAACAGTATCATTTAATATTGACGATTTTCCTTTTTTTGAAATATTTAAAATACTTTCATACTCTTTAATATTTTCTTGAAACCCCTTAGTTATGGGTGCACTATGTAATGTTATATCACAATTATGGATAAGTGCCATATTTAAATTTGTAAGGTGGTTCATTAATTCATGGCTTTTAATGTTTATATGTTTTTGTATAAATTCAGAAATATGGTTGTAAAACATACCTTCTTTCATTTTCTTAATATATTCATCATCATCCTCTTTCATTTTTGAAAGACCAATCATATGGTGTAACATCTTGACCAATTCTTTATTTACCCTATAAACAGATAAAGGAATATTATTGTTCAACATATTTTGAAGAAGTTCACAAAATTTATTTTTATCATTATAAAATATTTTTTTATTGTCTGTATATTTCATAACGGTTGTTTTTATTTTACCCAGAAACATACTTGCAGGATGATATTCTGACCCGTACTCTCTTGTTAAATACGGTGCTAGATATAAATGTGGACCGTCGAGCGTGTCTGTAGGTTCTCTTTCACGTTCAGGATTATCATAATGGTAATTCTTAATAAAAAAAGGATCATTAATTAATTCGTATCCTAGCATATTAAAAATATATGCTATTTTGACATCACAACAATTTGTACCAAATTTGAAATTTGTTAATTTCCTTTCTACTTTAGTTGGGTTAGAATTAGAGTGAAAAATCCAAGTATCACAACTATCTGCACGTGGTCCAAATAATTTATATTTTATTTTCCCCTTATCATTATAATCAAAACGAAGAGGTGTTAAAACCTGTTTTTTTGTATGCAATTCAGAATTAAATATTTTTTTTAAAGTATCATCAAAAAATATGTCTGCATTACAAAATATTATATATCCCTTTAAATTGTCACCTTGAACACAATTAAAAACATCCTTATAAGTGAGTCTTTTATTGATATTAACCTGTTTTATTTTTTTATGTTTTACACCAAGTTCACTCTCCGTATATTTTTTTTCATTTAAAAGAATGATTTTATTAATGTGTTTATTTTCTACATTAAATTTAAGACATTGTTTAATTTCTTCGTTACGCTTTTTATCACTATGAATAAAGAACTGACATATTAATGTAATGGAATCTTTATTTGTTGTTTTTAATGACGGTGTACAAGGTGACATAATAAATTCATTCATATAAGTTTATTATGTTAATTACATTTAAATGTTTTATAACTTTGAATATTTAAAACAACATTGTTTTTTTCCATTTGGAACCACCTATGATTGCCCTTTTATCAAATGTTATAGCGCGTTTTGAAATATCTATATTACCCGCACTTCTTACGAATGGTGATTTTAATGATTCACCCGTTTCAAAAGAGTTAACCTGCAGTTCTGTAACATTTTGATTTATATAAACGGGATTTAATTTTAAGTTATATAATGATCTTATTCCGTCAGTACCAATGTCATTATGATATTTATTTGCAATATAATCAGACATATATCTTATATTTCCATGATCTAATATAATCATTTTTTCTTTTGAAGCCACCGAAACAAAATTATCACGTGATATTTTTATACCAGCATTATTACACCTTTTAAGTAAAATATTATCTTCTAACCCCCAAGTCCAAATATTTGGAAATCCATTTATTTTTTCAAAATCACCAGCGTTAATTGCAAAAATACCCCCCAGTGCAAATTGATAACCATAATAATGTTCCACTTTTCCCGGAATTGTATTATAACTAAACTGGTTTTTATACTTGGGCAGAGTATCTATATCATTAAAAATCATAGTAATATCTTTATAACTTTCGGGATAATACCTTTTTAAATATAATAATCCTATATTTTTGATAGCACCACGATTAAAAGGTCTATTATCACATTGGTGAACAAAAACGATTTCATACCTTTTGTCTTCTAATATATGGGGCATAACTTTTAAAAAGGTAGATAGGTGTGATTGTCTATTTCTATATGGAACGATTATAACAACATCTAGTTTTCTTAGATTGTTATCCATTATATATATTTATATATATTTATATATATTTATTATTTTTAATTTTCTGCGTATTTTTTTAATATACAAGAAGGAACTAATTGGTTTTTTTGATGAATTATCATACATTTTTTATAGCACTTATTAATTGTAACTTCACTAATTTCACTTACGCTATTTAGGTTTTTCTTATTAATATTTAATTTACATACCTGTGCTACAAAATATATAATCCCTGCTGCAACCGAGTGGGGTGTATTTTCAGGTATCATATTACCTCTACTGATTTTATTAGCAACAAACATACATACAGTTGTTAATTCCTTGTTAATGCCTAATTTACTTGCATAACGTTCTATAAAATCGGCGGGCGTTGTTTGGTTAAAACGTGTTTTATCATCATTTGGCATATCCTTTTCAAGATGATTTACAATTTGTGATGCATTTTTACAACCCTTTGTAGCCGCGGTATTATCAAGTTTAAATATAGACGCAATTTCCTTTGCTGTTCTTGGATAATCATGCATCCTACAAGCCATATAAATAGATGCCGCAATAATACCATCGCGATTACACCCCCTAAATGTTTTCATTTCTGATATTTTTTTATGACAGTGGTGTGCTTCATCTATCAATATCTTTGGTATTCCCGCTAAACCAGCCAATAGGTTTATCTTAACAAATTCATCGTATTGGGATTTCTCTTTATATGGCATAGATTGCCATTCTGTATATCTTCTTATCTTTCTCATTTCATATGTTGCTGATCCAGACACTATAACTTTACAACCATAAGATGATTCTTTAAGTAACGGATTAATTGGCATTCCACAACGTGTTGGATCACTCTTTTTGTTATCATCTGCACCATAATACCTCCATTCAGCACTATTGTCTAATCGGTCCTTATAAATAATACCACATTTATCATTAGTACAAGTTTTAAATCTATCATCATCATACGCTAGCAAACTGTTACATATATCACAACTATCACGTTCTCCTACCTCAGCGTTAGTGTATAAACACATTAATTCTTCTTTATTATCAATATTATCATCAAACAATGACCACAAATTATCTTTGGTTTTTTTATTATGTTGCTTTTTTGTTCTTTTGCTCGTCATTGAATTAATTTATTATACGTTAGTTTATCTTTAATTCAATTTTATCATATATATATATATATGGGACAAAGTCAATCGAAACCAACGGGACCAAAAATAAAGAGTATAGGTAATGAACAAAGTGATTTCGATTTATTGGATTTAATAGCAACAAATTTCATTGTAACACAAAATTTCAAAGATATGAAAAATTTAATAAAGCCTGATTATTGTAATAAACTTATAATTCTAACAACAGATGTAATACAAAATTATCTTAAGGGAACTACTATTGAATATTTAGCCAAAAACGAAGGAGGTGTTGATAATAAGTTGAAAAAAGAAAGTATTATTTATATACAATCTAAGGCACAAGAAGATACATTATCCAAAAATAGGCGTGGTGGCGGACCAATGTTTGATGAATATGATGATGATGATTATTTAGGTTACCTGGGTCCAAATTATAAAAGGAAATCTAAAAAAGATTCATCAAATAATAAATTAACATTAACTTATTTAGATGTAAAACCGAGTGAAAAAAAACAACGAATGTGTATTGGTATTGCAAAATTTTATGTAACAATTGGACATTTATGGTCCGCTATACTATTATCTGTTAATCCTCAATATAAATATAAAGATGATACAGGTAGGGATAAGTTTATATCATTCGAAGATAGAGATAAACTTAAAAAGGATAACATTATAGAAAAAAATACAAAGGTAACTCTAACAGATGAGGATAGTCTATGTATTAAACGGATTAATGCTTTAAATAATAAAAAAATAGGAGATGGTGTAATTAATGAAAGTATAGAAGCTGGAGTAATTAATATTAAATCTGTTTGTGGGATAAATAAAAAAAACACACTAAAAACAAATCGAGAAGGGTATGCTCCGAGTGAGTGGGGGAAAAAAGAAACCACTGCAAAAAATTTAACAAATGAGATTGGTATACCCGAACTTGAACAACTATATAACGATTATTATAATTATGAAACCGGTACGTTCTCTCACAGAATACCTGGGGGTAAAACAGACCAACAGTATAAAAAGGACCTCGAACTATTATACTCCAGTTTCACAGGTAATATCGATTATGAAGAGTGGAATAAAGATGGAACAAAAACATTTAAGGATATTACACTTTCACAATTTGATAATGCATGTTCTGTTAAACGTGATAAAGATGGTAATGATATAATGCCAATTTTTAAAATGAACTTCGAACGCATAGATGATAATAGAGAAGATGTTTTATTATTTAAAAAGTATGCAAATCATATTAAAATGACAAAAAAAAAAATTATAAGTGATCGTAAAAATATATTAGCCGTTTTGCAAGATATTTTTGTTATAAAAGTTCTTCAAGATGGTAAGGAAATAGTAACAATAAACCCTAAATTACATAACAAACGTTTAGATGATATTGTGGCATCTGTTCGTGAAAAAATTATAAACCTTTATGTAACATGCGAAAAAAATTTTAAGACAGCACTTGAAATAGTAAATAATATAGCAAGCATACGTAAACAGGAAATTATAGAAGAACAAAAAAGAATAGTTGAAAAAGAAATTGATGAAACAATAGTTGGAAATGATGATGCAAACCAACAAACTTTAGGAAGACGTTTAGATGATGCGAAGAATACACGCGGCGAGAGA
>TARA_R110002073_G_scaffold29810_10_pt1 | contig 23375 bp, 20 predicted proteins | sample TARA_R110002073 | Tara Oceans TARA_R110002073 (sample SAMEA4397174) | marine metagenome | biome: Polar Biome; feature: [DCM] deep chlorophyll maximum layer (ENVO:01000326); material: water (ENVO:00002006), including particulate matter (ENVO:01000060) such as... | depth 40 m | reverse complement strand
CTCAGGAAAGCCCCCGCACCACACGCAGGCAGGGCGCATCACCCTGTGTCACCAGACCGTGGATTTCGATACCGGCGTTGGCGCGAAACAGGTCGCAGAGAAACATCGCAATCTCCTCCGATACCCTCTGCCCCGGCACCAATACCGGAATACCCGGAGGATACGGCACCACCTGATCGGCACTGACAGCGCCCACCAAGGCCGGGTTGGCGCCCCGCTCCCCCCCCTGCAACGGCAGCAGTACCACAGACGAAAAATAGGCGTCCCGCGGCAGACAGGCGAAGTCGGTCAACGCCGGCAACCCTGCGCCCTCGCGCCGCGGCGGATTGGCGCCTGCCTGTCCCGGCGCCGCGCGCCCCAGCGCCTGCAGTGCGTTGAGCAAACGCAACACCTTGCTTTCGGTGGAACCCAGGGTGACCAGAATACTGAGGGTATTGTGCGTCACCTTTTCGATCTGGATGCCGTAGTCTTCAAATAACAACAGCTGTAACTGACGCGCGGAATACCCCGACGCCGACACATCCACGCTGAGTTTGAGCGGGTCCAGCCGTATCGCGTCGTCACGCAATGCATGCGGCAGCATGTCATCGAGGGTCAAGACCCGAAACACCTCCGTTCGATCAATACCCTCGCGCAGCTGTGTGGCGATCCTGAAGCAGTCCTGCAGGCGCGCAAAGCCCTCCATACTCATTTGTTTCCGCGCCACGTCAAGACTGGCGATCATCGCGTACTGCGGGCTGGTTGAGGTATGCATGTTGAGATTTTCCCGGAACCGGTGCAGGTCAAAATCCGGGTCGGTGACGTGAATCATGCTCGCCTGGGAAAACGCGGAGAGCATCTTGTGTGTACTCTGGGTCACGTAGTCTGCGCCGCAATCAAGTGCACAGGGGTGCAGTTCGGGATGAAAGCGGCCATGCGCATACCAGGCTTCATCCACCAACACCTTGATGCCTGCAGCATGCGCGTGGCGAATGATCGGCGCCAGATCATAGCGAAAGCCGTCATACGTGCAGCTCGTCAGCACCAGCAGCTGCGCATCCGGATTTGCGTCAATCGCCGCGATCACCTCCTTCTGCGGTACGGGGCCGTAGAATCCGAAGCGTGTATTCATGGAAGCCGGCAGGTAGACGGGCTCGACACCGAACAGAACCACCGCGTGATGCACCGATTTGTGACAGGCCTGATCCAGGATCACCTTGCCACCGGCACCGGCAAGCTGCTGTAGGATGACCTTGTTCGCGGTGGAGGTGCCATTGGTGACGAAGAACGTATGGCGTGCGCCAAAGGCCTGTGCAGCGAGTGCCTGTGCTTCCTGAATGACGCTGTGGGGTTCCAGCAGTGAATCGAGTGTCTGAACCGAGACGGACAGATCAGTATTGAATATATGCTCGCCCATGAGTTCGTAGAAGTCCGCCACCCAGGGGCTGTCGCGCAAACTGTCGCCCCCGGAATGACCGGGGGTGTGCCAGGCATCCTTGGCGCTGTAAACGTAGTCGCGAAGGGTGTCGGCAAAAGGGGTACGCGACCGACGCTGCAGGGCACCTACCAACTGACGGAAGAGCTGCGAGGGCCGGGTGTCCTCCCGGTGCAACAACTCCACCGCGACGGCATCAGGGACCGTATCCCCATTGGGCATCAGGAACAGATCAAGCTCTGGGCGCAACCGGGTAAGCACCATCAGTACCGAGGTGGCATCCGGCAATGTGCTGGCGTCCACCACCACCGCCTGCAACAGGCCATCCTCGCCTGCCGCAAGCAGCATATCTTCACCCGTTTTCAGCGCGCGGAAGTGAAAGCCGCTGTGCAGAGCCCGCTGTTCCAGTGCCGCGCAACGGGTCAACTCATCCACCCAGCGAGCCGCGAACACAGGGTCGCCACTGACGATCGCAACGTGCACCTGAGGTTCTCGCATCGCGTTTTCCTGTGTTGGTCGCTCAGCTCGCGGGGGCCGGGTATGCCAGTGGGTCCAGCCGATGCATCTCGGCTTCTATCCAGCGCTCCACCTCGTCCATGAGTTCTCCCGGGTCCCTGTCCAGCGCGGAAACCGGCGTGCCGATCGATACATCGATGACACCGGGGATAAACAGGAATGTGCGTCGTGGCCAGCAGCGCCCAGAGGTCACGGCAACGGGAATAACGCTGGCGCCGGTGGCCACGGCAAGACGGGTGGCACCACTCTTGTACTGTCCCTTGCTGCCACGCGCCGTGCGTGTGCCTTCGGGAAACATGATGACCCACTTGCCACGGTCCATCAGCTCCCTGCCCTGGGCGGCCACGCGGGTCCAGGCTTCAGAGCGCTTGCTGCGATCGATATGCACCATCTTCAGCCGCGCGAGACACCAGCCAAAGATGGGGATGTACAGAAGCTCTTTCTTGAAGACATAGGCCAACGGGTGCGGCGTCATACTGGGGAAGAAAAAGGTCTCCCAGGTCGACTGATGCTTGGGGCACAGTACGATGCGGCGCATGTCATCTGGTGCCGGCAGGTTCTCCATTCCATGAATACGGTACTGCACACCGGCGATCAGCCGCGCCACTTCCACCACGCCGCGCAGCCACGGAACAGCAAACCACCACCACAACCGGGTGTCGTTCAGGAACAGCGACATGACTACCAGCGCGAGGCCAACCGGAATTACCGTCACCACCATCCACAGGAAAACCAGCAGGGAGCGCACCACTTTCACAGGTCGCCGCCCTCCGCTACGGGAACACCCGCGCTGGTGAGAAATTCCGCGATATTGGCGAAGGCCTCTTCCGCCTCCTCCAGCTCCGGCGTGAACATTTGCCACACATGTACCATGTGCGGCCAGGTCTGCAGCACCACCGGCGACCCTGCCTCCTCTGCACGGGCCGCATAGCGGCGGGAGTCGTCGAGCAGCATTTCCTGCTCGCTCACCTGCAGCAGGGTGGGTGGCAGGCCGGCCAGATTGCCGCGCAGCGGAGACACATCCGGGTGCGAGGGTGGCAGCCGATTGGTAAACCAGGTACCCCACAGGAGCAGCAGCGCGGGCACCTTCGCCATCCAGCTGAACATCGGACCCAGCATCGGGTCGGTCGCCAGATTGGTGCGCAGGCTGCCGCCGCTCATTGTTACATCCGTCGACGGCGAAAAGCCGATAGCCGCATCGGCCTGGCGCAGACCTTCGTCGCGAATCCAGGCAATCAAGCCGAGGGTGAGGCTACCCCCCGCGGAATCTCCGGCCACCATGGCATAGTCAAGCGGCGTCGGGCCATCGGGGCCATTTTCCAGCAGCCAGCGCCAGGCGTTGCGGCAGTCATGGATACCGTCTATGCGCCTGTTTTCCGGGAGCAGACGATAGTCCAGTGAAAACACCGCCGCGCCGGTCAGGCGAGCCAGACGGTCAGTAATTGCCCGATGACTGAGCGGGCTACCGGCAATCCACGCGCCGCCATGTATGTACAACAGGCGACGCCTGGCATCGTGTCTCGGCGCCAGCACCCATTCGCCGCACACATCCGCCGTGCTGACAGGCACAAAACTGCAGGCAAAGTCACGGCCGGCGCTCAGGCCATCCATCAGGCTACGCATCTGCACAAGCTGTGCACGCCCTCGCTGCCTGGCCTGCCCTGCCGGCAGCAGGTCACGCAGGCGCTGCAAGACATCCGCATGCCCCGAGCTGGGCGGCGATGTCGGTGCAGGCAGTGCAGGCCCATCAAAACGCGACATGTCAGCGCCGCGCAGATAGAGCAGGCTGAACAGCACGAGTGCCAGCACCGCGACAATAAACCAGACCATGTGAACCTCCCGGAGCTATGAGGCCTGCATTAAACCAGAAGGCCTGTGGAGTACACAACGCGGAGCTCTGCCGGCTAAAACGCGGCTCAAAGCCCCGTGCGGACCTTGGCCTGTGGAGCGCCAAGCGCTAAGCTGCAGTTTTTCAGCGGTGAAATCCCCTGTATTGATGGATAGCAGGCAAAACGCAGAGAGGCCTGGCGCCTCCCCGGCAGACCCCGTTACGGCATCCGATGACAGTGCAGAGAGCGTGCTGCGGGGCATATTGGCCTCGGGCGGCGCACTGCTGCTTGCCGCTCTCGCGCTGTGGGCGCTATTGCCACAACTGGATGCCGGGCATGGCGCGGCGGTTTCAGGCACAGCTGCCAGCCGCGTATTTGCGGGAAGCGACTTTCGGGCCGAGCGGGGCGACGGCGCCTATATCGACGGTAACACCCAGATCATTGGCCAGCTGACCGGCGGCGAGGCGGTGTTTTCCGTTGAGGCGCGGCTGCCACTGGAACGCTATCCCTACATTCGGCTCGATGCAGCGGGGAGCAACCCATCGCTGCGCTATTTCCTTTTCTGGCGCACGCAAGAGCAGCCCGGGCAACAGTTTTACGCACCACTTGAGGCGGCGGGCAATGGTGTGAGCTGGCACCGGATGTCCACCTCGGAGCTCTGGCGAGGCACGACAACACACCTCGCACTGGGCGCATTCAGTGCCGATGCAGCCGCCCCGGTCGCATTGCGCGAGCTTGCATTGCACCCGGATTCCCGCACGGCGAACCTCGGCACGGCCTGGTCGCACTGGCATGCAGGCGGCAGCTGGCCGGCGTTCGCCATCAATCGCTACCTTGGCGCTCCCCCGGGTAGCGACCACTCCCCCGCGCGACTCATCGGACTCTGGGCGGCACTGGCGTTGGCGTTTGTTACACTTTGGGCGGTCTGGCGCCGGCCTGGGTCCCGCGCTCTGCTGGCCGCAGGATTGCTCGCCGTGTTTTTACCCTGGTTGTTATTGGATCGTTTGTGGCAGGCACAGCTCGATCGGCAGTCCCTCCTCACTGGCGAAGTGTTCGCAGGTAAAACCCAGGCCGAGAAACATGCCGCGAGTCGCCACGCGGAACTCTACGATTACGCCAAGCACATACAGGGCCGGCTGAACTCGCAGGATGCGCGGGTGTTCCTCTTGAACACGGCGGCGGGTCACAATTTTGATCGCTTGCGCCTGCAGTTCCACATGCTTCCGGCAAACACCTACAACTACGGCGCCGATCTGCTGCCACCCGGTCAAATGCGCCGGGGCGATTACGTCCTGACTCTGGGCGCTATGCCGCAGATCCAGTACGTGCCGCAACAGAAAATACTCAGCGATGGTCATCACGCCTATCGGGCACGCCTGGTGGACTCACATGCCAGAGGCAACCTGTATCTGCTGTCCGGCTACCTGGGGGTACCGACGACACCATGACGACGATTCCCGAACTTGACGCGACGGGGCTCATGCTCGCCCTGGCCCTGCCCTGGCTGGCCGGCGTGGTCGCCGTTCGCGCCTTGCTCGGGCCACTCCGGGTCACACTGTTGCTGGGGCATGGATTCATGGTCGGGCAGCTGTTGATCATTCTGCTTCTGCTCGCATGGGACGCCCTCGGTCTGAGATTGGCGTTCGCACCTCTCGCCTGGGTCCTGGCTGCACTGACAGCACTCTTGGCACTGGCGTGGAGAAGGAACACACCGTCGCCAGGGCCAGAATTTACAGTGGGCTGGCGTGATGCACTGTGGCTGTTGCCACTCCTCGCTTTTCTCGCTGAACGCGGTTTGAGCCTCGCCAACGAAGTGACAATGCGGCCGCTGTTCGCGTGGGATGCTTGGATGAACTGGGCGCCGCGAGCGGTGGTGTGGTTCCATGAGGGCACACTGGCCACCTTTGTGATGCCCGAGCAATGGCTGGCCGCCACGACGGACCCCGCGCCCTACACCCTCGGCAATCCGCGGGCAAATGTCTATCCGCCCGGCGTGCCTCTGCTGCTGCTCTGGCCCATGCTGGGTGGCGGCACCTACGACCACAACCTCCTGTACCTGCCCTGGCTGCTGCTACCAGTCGCAGCGGGGCTCGCGCTTTGGGGGCACCTGCGCCAACTGTGTTTGCCTCGCGCCGTCTGTGCACTCGCGGTGTTTGCACTGCTTAGCCAGCCCCTGGCCAACACCCACACAGCGCTACCCGGATACGCGGACCTCTGGCTCGCGGTGGCGTTTGGGCTTGGCGGCATGGCCCTGGCGGAATGGCATGCCTCTGGCCAGTGGCGCTGGGGGGGGCTCGCGGCGTTACTGGCGCTATGCTGCGCACTCTTCAAGGTTCCCGGGCTCGCCTACGCGGCGATTTTGCTCGCCGCTGCGGGGTTGCTCCTGTGGCGCCCCCCGGCCCGCTGGGTTGGCTGGTTTCTGGGCAGCGCCTTGGCGCTGACCACTGTGGGCCTGCTGCTGGGTTTGCACCCCGACGCCGCGAAATTTGGCGCCGACCACCTGACAATCCGCTTGCCCGGAACGCTACCCACCCTGCAGCTCGCGCCCGCTCCGCTGCTACCACTACTCTGGGACAACTTTTTTAGCACCGCCAACTGGCACCTGTTCTGGCTATTGCTCTTCATCTGCCTGGTCGCGGGCCTGTGGCTACGCGGCTATAAGACCCTGCACAATATCGCCCTCGTGGTGTTTGTCTGTGGTCTGGGCGTTCTGTTGGCAGTATTTGGCCTCACCCACTATTTCCGTCAGGCCGCCAACGGCGTCACACTGGATCGAGCGCTGCTCTACGTGGTACCGCTGGGGGTCTACGTCGCTTTTGCGCAACTGGCGACGCTCTGGCATGCCAACCGCGCAGCCGAGGCGCGCTAGTGGCAGCATCAACCAGTACCCGCCTGACGGCTTATGCGCCGCCACTGGATGCTCTCGCCCTGATAACGGCAGGGGGTATCAGCTGGCTCCTGCGCTTCCCCGATGCCAACGTGGCCGCCCCCTACCCTATTGCCCTGCTGCTGGCCTTTCTGCTCGCGATCATCCTGCTCCCGCTTACCGGCGCCTATCGCCACCCGCACTGCTGCCATCCGGTGCGCGGCGTGGTCGCGGCTGCTCCCGGTTTACTGCTGGTTTTTGCCAGCCTGCTGGCAATCGCCATGCTGACCAAGTCCACTGCGGAATTCTCCCGCCTGTGGATGCTGGGTTGGGTCATACTGAGTGTTCCGGGCTTGGCAGTCTGGCGCCTGTTTGCCAGCACGCTGCCCACATCAGCCAGTCGCAGGATACTGATGCTGGGCACCGGTCCACTGGCCTGTGCGACTGTGTCACATCTGCAAAGCCGGCAACCGCAGAACCAGGTGATTGGCATGCTGGCGCTACCGGGGGAGCCGGAAACGGCAGGCCTGCGACTACCCGCCACGTTTCTCGGACACTTTACCGAGCTCGACGAACTCCTGAACGGTGCTGACAGTCATGTAGACGAGCTCTGGCTCGCGCCCGATGGCGCCAGCGCCATCCCCGACACGGTTTTACAAAGTGGCTTGAGCCAGAGCAGCCTGCCTGTGCGCTACGTGCCCGATCTCACCGTGCTGCGCATGCTGCAGCACCGCATCAACGATGTGGATGGCCTCACGGTGATTGAACTCAACGCCACACCGCTGGACGGGCCCGAGGGCGTCGTCAAGGCGCTGATGGACCGCACACTGGCCGCCGTTGCGCTGCTGGCACTGTCACCGCTACTGGTGCTGATTGCGGCGTTGGTGCGCCTGGACTCGCCTGGGCCTGCGCTCTTCAAACAAGCCCGTCACGGGGGTGGTGGGAGGATCATCCGGGTATTCAAATTCCGTACGATGCACACAGCCAGAAACGCTGACACGCGACAGGCGAGCCGCAACGACCCACGCGTGACCCGCATTGGACGCTTCCTGCGGCGCAGCAGCCTCGATGAACTGCCGCAGCTCTTCAACGTGCTGCAGGGAGACATGTCGCTGGTAGGGCCACGGCCACACCCGCTGGAATTAAACGATCAATACCGCAAAAGGCTGGACACCTACATGCAGCGCCACCGGGTGAAGCCTGGCATCACGGGGTGGGCACAAATCAACGGCTGTCGCGGTGCCACGGAGACCCTGGATAAAATGCAGAAGCGACTCGAATACGACCTTTACTACATCGAGAACTGGTCGATCTGGCTGGATATCAAAATTCTGGCGAAAACGGCGCTACTGGGCTGGAGCGGCCGCAATGCCTACTGAGCCACGCCTGCCCAACCTGTTTCTGGTTGGCGCGCAAAAGAGCGGTACCACCACCCTGGCAGTCATGCTCAGTCAGCACCCTGAAATCTACATGTGCCAGCCGAAGGAACCGGGCTACCTCGCTTTCGGCGCTGCGGGTTACCGGGCACTGAACGGTTATGGACGCCCGGCAGCGGCAAGCTCATGGGTCGTCGCGTCGCGCGCGGAGTATCTCGGCCTGTTCCAGGACGCCCCTGCGCAGGCCCGCTATCTCGGCGATGCCAGCACCTGGTACCTGTCCGAGCCGGGTATGGCGGCGCGCCTGCACAACTTCAATGCCGAGGCGAGGATTCTGATCATACTGCGCCAACCCGCCGACCGCGCTTATTCCGCCTGGTGTCATGCCCGGCGCGACAACGAAGAACCGTATGAGCAGTTTGCACAGGCGCTGCAGGCGGAGCCCGAGCGAAAAAACCCGTCACACCTGCTGCGCTATCGGGAAATGAGTCACTACCTGGCGCCCGTGCGCGACTATATCAAGCAGTTCGGCAGGGACCGCGTACACATCATGTTTTACGAGGATTTGCGTGACAGGCCAGAAAGCCTCTGGCGGGGCTGCTGCAATTTCCTTGAGCTGGAGCCATCGGGCAGAACCCCCGCCGCACACCGACAAAACAGTTCAGGCCTGCCGCGCAGCCGTGCGCTGCATCGACTGGTGCGCTCTCCTCGCATCAAACGTACAGCGCGCCGCCTGCTGCCATTGCCCTTTGTAAGCTGGGCCAAGGAGCGTATCGATCAATCCAATCTGCGCCGCCTGCCGCCCTTGCCGAGAGCAGAGCGCAACGCATTGAGCCGCGAGTTCAGCGCTGAAATTGAGGGGCTCATGAACGTCACCAACCGTAATTTGCGCGAATGGCTGCCGGATGAATGAAGACATCTCCAGTGGGCCTGCACTGGCAGCGTTTGCCGGCTGCACTATTCGGGCTCGTAGCCTGCCCGACTTTTTCCTGCAACTGACGGCCCGCCTTGCAGAGGGCGCAGAAGGCCTGATATTTGCACACCACAACCTGCACAGCCTGTATCTGGTGCAAACCGACGAGCAGGTGCGCCGCTTTTACCAGACGAGTTGCGAGTGCTACATCGACGGCATGGGCGCATTGTGGGCGCTACGGGTTGCCGGCATCGAAACCGCGGGAATGCAGCGCTTTTCCTTTATGGATTGTCTACCTGAATTCCTCACCCTGGCGGAACGCGCCTCTCTGCGCGTTTTTTACCTGGGTGGGTCGCCAGCAGTTGTAGAGCGGGCGAGCCACTGGCTGGAAGAATCCTGGCCAGAACTCGCCATCGGCCTGCACCACGGATATGAATCGAACAGCGAACGGCTCATTCAGCGCATCAATACCTTCGCCCCGGACCTGCTGCTCGTCGGGCTCGGGATGCCTCTGCAGGAGCAGTGGATACTTGAGCACCGCGATGCGCTCACGGCCGGAATTATTCTTCAGGCGGGGGGCACACTCGACTATTACAGCGGTGCGCAGGCGCAACCACCCGCTTCCTGGTCAAGGCATGGCGCGGCCTGGCTATACCGCCTGTTACACGACCCCGGACGACTCTGGCGCCGCTACCTGCTGACACCCTGGTTTTTGCTCGCACCCCTCTTCCGGTTACGCCTTGCTGTGTCTAAAGAGACGCCACGGTAATTGCAGCAGCGCGGTCAAACGCATCGGGATAGCGTCGGCTGCACAAAGCAGGGCCCGGCTGTAGTTCAGCCAGAGCGTGAGGCGGCGCCTGAAGCGTAGGGGTGCACTGCGCCCCTCCGCCTCCAGCAAAACCTGCTGCACGGTCGGCCTCGGGGGCATCTCCAACGCTGCGCCCACTATGCTCACTACCTGCTTGCCGCGCTTGAAGCGTAAATACAATCGCGCGAGCGTTCCGAGCCCAGCGAACGCGTTGCCGCCGTGGATGCGATAGAAGAATCCGGGCGTGTATAGACAGTACTTCCGCGCGCCGAGCAGCGAGCTCGCGCGCACGATGATGCCATCAGCCGATAGTCGACTGACGATGTGACTCGAGGTATTCATACGGAATACACGCACCGCCCAGGCGGGGCACGCCAGCCGATCATCCAGCTGTTCACGCATCGCAAGGATGGCTTCCACCAGGCTTGCCCGCAGTGCCAGGCCCGATGTGGGGGTACCCAGAAACTCACCCGCGACCCAGGTTCCCCACCGGCTGGCCCCGGTCGGCCCCTCGGGCAGGGCCATTCTGGCGAGTGTTGCACGCGTCATCTCAGCCGCGGATACGCTTTCACCCCCGGGTTCGGCAGCGCTGAAAAAAAAGTCTTCCTGCGATTGCTCTTCCGCAGTGGTGCGCAGGCGGGACAGATAGCCGGGTAGCAGATAGTCATCGCTGTCGAGCAACACACACAGGTCACCACGCGCGGCAGCCAGCCCATTCAGAACGGCGGCAAATTGCCCCTGATTACGCTGCAGTAAGACCGTCATATGTGGGTTATCCGCGTAGCGTGACAACACCTCCGCCGAGTCATCAGTGGAGCCGTCGTCGACAACAATGATCTCGTCCCGCTCTCCTAGCTGGCCAAGCGCTGACTCCAATGCCGCCGGCAGATAGCGTGCATAGTTATAATTATTCACCACGATGGACAGTGACGGACCTGGCGTCATTGAAGCTGGCACGGCCACCCCCAGTCCTCGCCGAGCAGATTGAACAGACGCGCGTTCCATGGCCGGAAGTGCTCCGTCAGATACTCCCGGCATTGCTCCGGCATGGCCTTGCCGTAGCCGCCGGTATTCGCTGCAGCCGCCTGAAAACTGTGAGCGGGCAGGACGAGATGCTCTGCAATACGCGTTGCAGCAGCAACAGGCTCGCTTTTCCAGGCATCGAAGTTGAGGAAGAGGAACTGCTCCCTCGGAAAATGACGCAACCACTCTTCAATCTGCTCGGCGTATTGGCCGCGCTTGACATAGCCCAACTTGTGCAAGCGGGGCCCGAGCGTTGCAAAGTTGTCTGTCGTGAGCTCCAGCCCGCGCGCGTACCAGTCCTGCTCTCTTGCGAGTGCCGAGCCGAAGTCCAGTTTTTCCGGCAACATGTTGCGACGCATGTGCTGATAATGCGACCAGGCGCGGTCCACCGGGTTGCGCAAGGTCACCACCAGGCGGGCATGGGGAACCAGCGCTGCCGCATGTCGCGCATAGCCGGGAGCTGACATGGCCGGCGTTGCCTCGCCCGTGACCGGCCTGTATCCGAGCTGGGCGCGAGCCGCGTCAAACTGGCTTTGGCGCGGGAAATGGGCACGGTACCAGGCCTCGCCGCGGCGAAAATTGCGGGGTTGATGGAAGTACTGCAGTTCCTTCGCCAGCGGCGGCAAAAAGCCCGGGTGTTGTCGTAACATATGAAACAGGGTTGTGGTGCCCGACTTCATCGCTCCGATAATCAGAAAGTCGGGTAACACGCAGTCCCTGCGGTAATACTTGGCGAGATCCATACGGTACGCCCGCAACCTGCGCCGCACTACTACCCCAACGCGCCGCCGAGCCTTGCCTCCGGGCGACGCGGGGACGGGTTCACTGGTCATGACAATGGCTCCTTGTGTCGCAATCGCTGCGCCAGGTGGACGAGTGCCGATGGCTGCAGACCCAGGCGTCGGCGCACAATCACCAGGCAGAGCGAACGCGCGAGGGTCGTGCTGACCAATGTGGCGGCCGCGGCACCGGTAGCACCAAAATTCGGAATAAGAAGTATGAGCGTTAGGATGTGCACCAGAGCCGAAAGCGTCATGATGTGCATGAGCACGCGCTGATGGCCGCTCATGACAAGCATTTGCTGACTGGGACCAAGACTTGCACCTGCAACGTAGCCAAGCAGCAGAATGCCCAGCACTTCCAGCGCACCTTGGTAATCGGCGCCAAACAACCCTACCAGAAACGGGGCAGCGAAATAGAGTAGAACGCAGCCGAGCAGAGTGGGCCAGAGACTGACATGGCTGGCTTCGGTAACCACCGCCTGGAGTTTTTCATGCTGTCGCTCAGCATACGCGCTGGCGAGCCAGGGCTGCACCACTGCCGCGACAACCGTACCCGGTATCGCCCCAAGACGCGCCAGACGATCTGCCACAAAAAAACTCGCGGCAATCGCTGGCCCGCCCAGAATACCCAGCAGCAGCGTACTGCTGTATTGCATGGTCAAGGTGGCGCAGCGCGTCGCAAACAGCGGGAGTGCATTGTGCATGAGCTGCGCAGGCGCATAGTTCCCCTCCTCTGCCAATGGCTCGCTGGCGGGCAAGGGCCCATTCCGGCGCCCGGTGCACGCAACCATTACGCATTGCAACAAGAGCACCAGCAGCAAACTGCCAGCCAGGGAGAGCATCGCCTCCATCGCCCCGAGCTGGAAGCCCACCCAGAATACGACTACACCAGCGATAAGCGCGGTAAAAAGTGGGCGCAGCACTTGTGTCGGCCCGAAAGCCAGCAGAAGCCTACCCTTTGCCCTGGCATGCGCCTGCAGCAAGGTGGTAAACGAAACCAGGGGTGCGGCAAAAACGGCCAACAGGATCAGCGCGCGCGGAAAATCGACAAACAGCTCAGCCGGCATGGCAAGCACCAGCGCAGTCACACCGGCGATGCCCAGGGCGCACGTCACAAGCAACCAGCCTGTACTGTGCCAGGCCACTCTCGAGGCAGTGTCCAGGTCACCCCGGGCGTGATGCACCGCAATGAGACGACTGCTGGCGAGTGGAATACCAATGGCAAAAATAGCGCCCAGCAGGAACAGCAGGCTCTGCCCCCAGGCATAAAGCCCGTAATGGGTGGCGTCGCCTATCAGGCGTGCCAGCAATAGCTGCAATCCAAACGTTATCAGCAACCCGGTACCGCGCACCAGCGAGGCCAGGAAGCCTGCGCGCAACACACGACTGCTATTCGCTTGTTGTTTCAGCCGCGCAGCCACATGCCTGAGATGTGGTACCCGACTCATGGCAGCACAAACGACGTCATACGTCGGAACCAATGCGCCTGAAGTAATCTATGGTGCGATCCAACCCATCGGCCAGGGGCACGACGGGCTCCCAATCGAGTAGCGCTTTGGCGAGGCCGATATCGGGCTGACGCTGACGTGGATCGTCCTCCGGCAGGGGCTCCTGCAAAAGCTCGGAGGAAGACCGGGTTTTTACCAGTACCTGCTGTGCGAGTTCGCGAATAGTGAACTCCACCGGGTTGCCCAGATTCACGGGGCCTGTCACGTCATCCGGCGTGTTCATGAGCCGGATCAACCCCTCGATCAGGTCGTCCACGTAACAGAAAGAGCGGGTTTGCTGGCCATCGCCATAGAGCGTTATGGGCGCGCCGCTGAGTGCCTGAACAATAAAATTTGAGACAACGCGGCCATCGTTGGGGTGCATGCGCGGCCCGTAGGTATTGAAAATACGCGCCACCTTGATACGCAGCCCGTGTTGGCGGTAATAGTCGAAGAACAGTGTTTCAGCACAGCGCTTCCCCTCGTCGTAGCAGGCACGCGGACCCACAGGGTTCACACGCCCCCAATAACCCTCTTGCTGGGGATGGACTTCAGGGTCACCGTACACTTCGCTGGTAGAGGCTTGCAGAATGCGGGCGTTGACTCGCTTGGCCAGGCCGAGCATGTTGATGGCGCCATGCACACTGGTCTTGGTCGTCTGTACCGGGTCCGCCTGATAGTGAATCGGCGATGCAGGGCACGCGAGGTTGTAGATCTGGTCGACCTCGACGTACAGCGGGAATGTAACATCGTGACGCAACAATTCGAATCGGGGGTTGCCGAGCAAGTGCAGCACATTGTCGCGGCTGCCGGTGAAGAAGTTGTCCACGCAAAGTACATCGTGGCCATCGGCGAGAAGACGCTCGCACAAATGACTGCCGAGAAAGCCTGCCCCGCCTGTGACCAGAACACGGGGACGTGAAGGAGATCGCATAGCCGGGGCTCCGTTGCTCGATGTTTGGCCGATGAACAGCGCGATGCGCCCAGCCTGCCAGGTAGCCTCACAGGGTACACAAGGAAAGATTTCCAGACCAGTTTCGTGTGCGTCGCCAGAATGGACGCTGCACACCTCCCGTGCTACTACTCACGCTTACGTGATTGCGCTAAACAGCGGGACAAGGGGTAACCAGGAAGATGAATCCAGCCACAACCGACAGCGACCGTTCCGAAGCACAAACAGCCGTCGCTGCGCCAAAACGCGTTGTTATTGCATCGGCCTACAGTGAACATCACCGCGCGCGCCTCGAGGCGCTGTTCCAGCCCGCCCAGACGGTTTTCCTTGCTCCCGGCGCGCACGCGATCCTGCGCCGGGAGTTGCGCACAGCTGACATTGCTGTGCTGCCAACGGTGCCTGACGCAACGTATCTCCAGTATCAGCAGCTGCGCTGGGTCCACTGTAACCGCAGCGGACTGGATGCCTGTGCCACGCGGGAAATAATCAATGCCCCCTTCGCGGTGACATCGGCATCCGGGCGCTCTGCAGCCGTGTTGGCTGAGCACGCGCTGTTTTTCATGCTGGCACTGGCCTACAACAGCGCGCAGCAACTGAAGGCACAACGCAACCGCGTGTGGGGTTTGAGCGGTGCCGGTAAAATGCGCGGACTTGAGGGCCGCAGGGTGCTGCTTATTGGCCTGGGGTGCACCGCCAAAGCCCTCGTTCCCCGCTGCCTCGCGCTGGGGCTGCAGGTGTCCGCGTTCCGGCGCAGCGCGGGGGGAGACGAAGGCCTCGGCATTCCTGTTTCAAGCCTCGCGGCAGGCGACTCGGTCGACGACCTGTTGCAGCACGCCGATATTGTTGTGCTGGCGGCATCTCTCAACGACAGCAGCCATGCCATGCTCGGCGAGCGTCAGTTCGCTCTGCTCAAACCCGGTGCGATGCTGGTCAACGTCGCCCGTGCGCGCCTGACAGATACCGCCGCGCTGAAAGCTGCGCTCAAACGGGGCACCCTCTCCGGCGCCGGTCTGGACGTTACCGACCCCGAACCGTTACCCCCGTGGGACAGCCTCTGGCGGCAGCAGAATGTGCTTATTACACCGCACGTGACGCCGCGGGTGGCGGATCGCGAGAACGCCGAGATTGATATCATCGAAGACAACTACAATCGATTTCTGAGTGGACGCACATTGCGCAACCGACTGCGTCATGCAGACCTGTATACACACGCTTCAAACACCTCGCAAAGGCGGCTCACCACTCGCGTCATCAGGGCCCGCAACCGTTTGCTGCGGCCCTCGGTGCGCCGCGTTTAGGCTGGCTGCGGGCGGGCCTCACGCCGGTAGATTGCCACGGTGTCCGTGCGGGGTTTGCTCCAGCCGAACCAGATGATCTCCTGTCGCCAGGCCCGCAGGCCGTAATTGCTCACAATCAGGGTGTTGCCATCCGGCGACAGCTTGACGCCGTGGGGCAAGGAGAGTGCTTCCCGCACGATCTCCCTCGGGCGTTCCAGATTCGGGTCTGCGACGATGTCATACAGCAGCACCTGCCCGTTGATGGTATCCGCAACGGCACAGGTAGCATCAAGGCAGTGGACGTTTTCGAGCCGGCAAAATTCATCGCGCAGCAAAACACGCTCGGGTTCTTGTGAGAGATTGCCCGCCGCATCAATCGCGAAAACAGCGAGCCCGTTGTGCAGAATCGGCGGAGGTTTTCTCTGCTTGCCCTGCCCCTCTCTCAGCACGTTCCAGGCGCTGCGCCACACGTTCCCTGTGGAGTCGGCCATTTTTTTGTACCAGCGCCGGAGGGAGCGCACGACCAGTCGCTGTAACGGCGGATTTGGCTTCAACGAATTGAACGAGACCAGTGCCCGTCGACCTTGATCGAAAAAGGTCACGCCCTTGGGATCACCGAGACGGTGAAAACACGCATCCACCATCGAAAGCGGTTCGCCTATGCGGCCGCGTTCGTCGTCATACGCGTAGCAGACCACCCCCCCCGTACGCCCCTCGCCCTCGCAGTAAGTGACCAGCAAACGGCCATTCGAGAGCGTCATGCTATGCGCCTCAACCAGCTCACTGAAGGGTGTTACCAGGCGATGTAGGGCATAATCGTCCTTGCTGTTGAGGCTGTACACCCGAATCTCACTCGGCGCCTTGAAGTAATTCCGGTTGGACACCAAAAGATGCCGCTCTGTGAGCAGCACCCCGTGAGGCTCGCCAAAACCGGCCGCCGGGTTCTTCCAGCAACGCAGCAACCGCCCGGTCGCGGTCTCGTAGAGGCGAACTTCATTCTGCTCCTGTACGGATACAGCAAACGCTTGACCATCCGGCGCGAAAGCGATTTCCGGCAGCAGGCTGGGCTGTCCATGGTTGGAAATCTCGTATTTCACGCGAAAGCTATCCATTGCTCCCCCTGCCTTGCATATAGAAAACGGCTATTGATGTTGTACTAACAAGGGTCGCGAGCACACCTGCAGTGTAAACGCGAATCAGTATAAACCATTCTCGCCGCCTTACGGACACCGACCGGCTCACCAAACGGGCGCCCTCCGAGTACGAGAATTTGGGCAACACACGCAAACCGCACAAGCACTGCCGTATCCGGATGCAGTAACAGGTCGAGCTGTGCATACTAGGGCGCTATGCCAACACTATTCATAACGACAGGCAGGTGCACGGTGCCATGAAAAGCGAGGCTTTTCCCCTTGGGGGCATCCGCGTACTTGAGCTGGCTGGCGGCACCTGTGCGGCGACTGCGGGTAAAATACTGACCGAGACCGGCGCCGAGGTCATGCTAGTGGAACCTCCGGGTGGCGCGGCGCTGCGCCAGTGGCGAGCATCCGCGGAACTCGACGGCGGCGACCCACTGGCACCGGGGGACACTGGAGCACTGTTCAACTGCCTGCACGCCAGTAAACAAGGCACCACCCTGGACTTGTCAACCGACCCGGATCGCGCCGCTTTCGAAGCACTATTGGCGCAGGCAGACCTGCTGCTCGAGGAAGGACAGCTGGCTAGCGTGGGTCTGTCCGCCCAGGAGCTACTGGCGAAACACCCGCAGTTGTCCATCATCAGTATTAGTGATTGGGGCGACAAGGGGCCATGGTCAGGTCGACCGGCCACGGAATTCACGCTGCAGGCCGAAGTGGGCGCCACCGCCTACCGCGGCTACCCGGATCGTGCGCCCTTTGCCGCAGGCGGGCATATCGGAGACCATATTTGTGGCGTGTTCGCTGCTGTGGCGGCAATGGCTGCGCTGCGCATGACCCCTGGCCGCCGCGTGGAAGTGTCCCGCTTTGAAGCCATGTTGCTGAGTTTCCAGCCCTATCAGTACCTGCACGGTCAACTGGAGCCGGATACGCCCATGCCGGCGTCAGTGGATGTACCTAGCATCGAACCCGCAAATGACGGCTGGGTGGGACTTTGCACGATCACCGAAAAGCAATGGCGCAGTTTCGCGGAAATGATCGGCCGCCCGGATCTGGGCGAGGACCCCACATTGCGCACCGGCTTCATGCGCTTCCAACACATTGACAGGGTGCAGCCAGCAATCCACGCCTGGACCCAACGCCACAGCGTGGCACAGATCATCGAGGAAGCGGAGCGAAGGCGAATTCCTGTGGCCCCCGTCGGAGATGGCGCCACAGTGCTGGACATGGCGCAGTTCGTCGCCAGGAAAAGCTTCTGGCGGCATCCGGATCAACATCAGCAGCCACGTCCACCCTACCGCCTGGGCAAAGGACGTTTACGTCGCCCCGGCACCGCGCCCCGGCGCGGCTCGCAGTCAACTGACTGGACACCGCGGGATAAAGCCCCGCAGCGAGATGCAACCCTGCCCATGCAGGGCCTGCGTGTGCTCGATCTTACCGCGTTCTGGGCGGGGCCAGTGGCCGGGGCCTGCTTCGCCCTGTTCGGTGCGGAGGTCATCAAGGTCGAATCGACGCAGCATCCCGATGGCATGCGTTTCGCCGCTGGTTTTTTCCCCAAAGACAAACCACTTTGGGAGTGCTCGCCGATAACGCACGGCGCGAACACCGGCAAGCTTGGCATTACCCTCGATCTCAACGACAGCCGCGGTCTGGCCGCGATAAAGAAGCTCATCGCGAAATGTGATGTCGTCATAGAGAACTTCTCGCCCCGGGTAATGCAACAATTCGGCCTCGACTGGACGCAAATCAGCGCACTGAACCCAGAGGCCGTGATGGTCCGCATGCCGGCCTTTGGGCTGGAGGGCCCCTGGCGTCACCGCACCGGTTTTGCCATGACGATCGAGCAGGTTTCGGGCCTGGCTTGGCAAACCGGCTATCCCGACCGCTCTCCGGTAGTCCCCCGGGGCTGCGTCGATCCACTCGGCGGCATGCATGCTGTCATCGCGACACTGGCAGCGCTACGCCTCAGGGATGGCGGGGCCGGCGGGCAGCTGGTGGAGGTAGCTCTGGCGGAGGCTGGCCTCTACGCGGTTAGCGAACAGATCGCAGAATACACGGCCTACGGCTCGCGCCTGGGCAGGCACGGTAACCGCAGCCCACACGCGGTTCCGCAGGGCGTTTTCAGCTGCAGGGCTGGCGCTGAAATCGCTGTTGCAGTAGAAACCGACGCGCAGTGGCAGGCACTGGCTCGCCTGCTTGGCAAGGGGTTTGCAGAAGCGGTGGCGCTAGCGAACAGAGCCGGACGCCGGGCAGAAGAGACCCGCATCGAGACTGCGGTCGCACAATGGTGCGCGTCACAAGACGCTGCGGAGGCACTCGATACACTGTTGGCAGCGGGTGTGCCTGCGGCCGTTCTGCGCAATGTGCGTGAGCTGCAACATCATCCCCAGCTGCGCGCAAATGGCTTTTTCACCAGGCTACAGCACGCGGTGGCCGGTGAACTGGATTATCCCAACTTTCCCTTTCAGTTTGACGGGCAGAGGTTTCCGCTACGAACCCCGGCCCCGATGTTGGGAGAGCACAATGCACAGGTGCTGGGTGAGCTGGCAGGTCTGCAGCCTGATGAACTGGAACAATTGCAGACCGCGGGCGTGATCGGTACCCGACCGGCCTTCGTGCCGTAGCGTGCCCCGGAAAAACCAGAAACAAGGAGCTACCATGTTCGAGAACCTCAAACTGCCACAGGACATACAGTGTGGCATGGTACTGCCCGCACAAAACCGGGCAGATATGCTGCGTTTGGCACCGAGAATGGAGGTGGCGGGCTTCGACTCGATCTGGGTTGGCGACCACGTGTCTTTTTACATCCCGCTACTGGAATCATTGACTGCACTGACCTTTGTTTCCGCGATCACCGAGCGGGTGCGCTTGGGCACCAGCGTCTATCTGCTGCCATTGCGGCATCCCACACCGGTGGCCAAGATCACCTCTACGCTCGACCTGTTGTCTGGCGGGCGCCTCACCCTCGGGGTTGGGGTGGGTGGAGAGTTCCCACCCGAATTTGAGGCCTGCGGTGTGCCGCTGGAAGAACGCGGCCCGAGAATCGACGAAGCCATTGAGGTTTTACGCACGTTGTGGACGGAAGACCGAGCAGAGCACCGGGGTAAGCATTTTTCCTTCGGCCCCGTGTCGCTGGACCCCAAGCCACTACAGAAAGGCGGTCCCCCCATCCTTATCGGTGGACGCAAAGGCCCTACATTCCGGCGCGCTGGTCAGCATGGCGATGGCTACATATCGCATATGTGTTCGGCACAGCAATACGCTGAGAACATGCGCGAAATCGACCGGCAGGCAGCACGTTTCGGGAGAAAGTCCGTGGACTTTGAATCATCAGCGTTTATTTTCACCTTTCCCGACAAAAGCTACGAAGCGGCGCTGGACCGCGCGGCGGCCATGCTGGAAATGATCTACAACCGGCCGTTCCGCGACGCCGCGCGCAAATACTGCCTGTTGGGACGACCCGAGGACTTCATAGAGCAGATGCAGGGCTTCGTCGACGCCGGCGCACGCCGCTTTATTTTTTCCGTACCCGAGGAACCTGAAGCCTTTATCGATACTTACGAGTCGCTCATCAAACCGGGCCTGGCGCAATTGAAAATACCTGACTGAACCTGCGCAGGTGGGAGCTGCACTGGTGACGCGCAGCTCTACCTCACACTGCTGCCTGGCCTGCCAGGTCCAGCCTCAGGCTGGCTTCAATCTCATCGACCAGGGCGGCGGGAACCGCGTTTTCCGAAGCCATGCTGCGCCATCGGGAGACTACGTCGGTGCACTGCTCAATAATGTCCATCGCATCCCGCTCCTTGAAGTTGCCGATTTGAGAGGCAACCGCCAGCAAATCCTCCTGATGAAACCCGGAGCGCTTGCCGTTCAGGCTTAGGTTGTGCTGCTCCACCCAGGGGGATCCGGGCTTGTAGCTAAAGACCACATCATAGGCCGGTGCAAGGCGCCACTTGCCATCCCTTTCCATCAGGAACGAGAAATTCTTTGTGTGATCATCCTGGTTTCTGGCCACCACGTTAAACACCATACGACGGTAGATCTCCAGAGCCTCAATCCTGGAGAGCCTCAAACGACGAGCGACCTGGAAAAGCTCTTCATAGCTGAACTGGCCGGGGCGCTTGTAATCGGCATGGGCGATAGCACATAAGGTCTGTACGTGGATCTTGTGGTTCGCCTTCCGATCAAAGCGACGGGTCAGGAAGTGGGCCCGAGGTCCGTCTTCCAGGATCTCACAGGGTTCCATGTTAATACCGGCGGCGGTTGCCATCTGGTAGTAGGTGTACTCCATAAGGCCATAACCCTTCGGATCACCGAAAATCTCGCTGTTGCTCCTGTGCTCAACGACACCGTCGAATTTCAGCAGGTAGTGCTCGTAGCCTTCCGGTGCGTCCACCTGTCCTGAGCGAATGTCCGTGCGGTTTCTATTCAATGCAACCACCGCTTTCGGCCGGGCACCGCCTGCGGAGGACCCAACCTGGAAGATGGAGCTGATGCCCTGATTATTATCCGCGGCAAGGGGGCCACCGGCCCGATTGCGCTCGTCCAATACGCGCTGCGCCGTATCAATCAGGGTATCGAGCTCAAGGGACTCACCGCCTTGGACGGAGTCGCGCACAATGGCCGGGCGGAATTCCAGGGCGCCCATGCCCCGGGAGCCCGTGTATAGCAGACGCTCTACCGAGGAGAAGGTGGCCGCCGCTCGGCCCTGGCGCGCCAGCCAGGCGTTGATAACCGCGTTACCAAAATCATCCGGTAGGATGTCTGCGAAGCATCCGGGCAGCCCTTTGTAGGTTTCCGGATTCAGGGATGTGAACTCGAACACGTCGCGGCGGGCGCTGAGCGGCATCTGTAGCGGTGCGATGTCCAGGCCATTTTCCTTCCAGTCCGGATCATAGCCAAACCGGTAGACGCCGGCGCTGCGGTCGTACATCAGCGTGCCAACCTGTCTACCCCATAGCATGACGTCAGCATAGTCCTCCCGGTCCAGGCTGTTTTCGCTGCGCTTCACCACCCGAGATCACCCTTCTCATCGGTCCCTTGAGTCTGCCCGTGACTGGAACGAGCGGATCTCTTTTCACGCTCCCGAGTGTCGCCGGACGCCTCGCCAACCTCCACCCTGCGGACCTGCTTCTTTCGCAACAGGGCAGGATTCACCGGCGGTGGCTTGATAAAGGTCTCAAACTGATCCAGGGCCTCGAGGGATCGCAGCGCGGCAACCAGGATTGATAGCTTGCCGTGCCCCTCGTCCAGCAACCGGCGGATGGTCGGCTGACTGACGCCGATCTCTTCGCCAAGCTCGACCCTGCTCATTTTTCGGTCTTCCCGCAGATGATCAAGTCGCCGGCCAAGTTCTTTGCACCAGGCCTCGTCGCTAAAGGCATAGGGGTCCATCAGGCAATCTCCAAGAGCATCTTGCCACCAGTATGGCACACGACTATCGATGAAGTATATATTTCATAAATAAGGTATTATTGTGCTTTATTGAATTTTTTATTTCATTAATAGCTCTCTCTAGGTCACCTTCAGCACTGACTATCGCTTTCCAGCTTTCCAGCTTTCCGAGAGAAGACGACCGGGTGTCCGGTACATAGACGCTAGGGAGCCATTCCTTGGCTCCAATTTCGACGCACTATAGTCATTTGGCAGCGAGGTCACTGAAATGTCAGGGTATTTTACACTCGCGTGGATGCGACCACTGGCTGTACATATTTACTTTCTTAAAAACAACGACTTATTCGTAGTGGCACGCAATTTGCTGTTCGGTAGAACAAGAAAACTGAAAATGCGAGTATTTATTATGTTTACCCCAATCGGTATTATCAGGTGCGCGACTGCCGCAGCTATGTTGTTCTCCAGCTTGGTCAGTGCCACCCCTATAATTGATCAAAATGCGCCGACGATCACCACTAACCGCATGGCTAACTTTTCCCAGGTTGACCTAGCACAGTCGTTCCAGCAATCGGCAAACAATATTATCGGGGCTGGAATCTATCTTGCGCCACAGGGGGAATCAGGCAACGTAACCATCAGCCTTTGGGATGCGCTGCCAAACGCAGCCGGCACGCAACTTGCCTCCGCCTCGGGCACCGGCGTTGGCGGTGGATGGTTTGACGTGTTCTGGAGCGAGGTAGGTATCACCGCAAATACAACCTACTTTTTAGTATTCACTTCCGACAACACAGGTAATTTTGGAATCACCGGCGACCTCACTAATAGCTACGCTCGCGGTCAAGTGTATGCGAATCCTGGGTTTCTTAGCTTTGCCACGTATGATTACACGTTCCGTACTTACGCCAGCGATACTTCAAGTGCCGTTCCAGCTCCCGCCACCCTCGCCCTATTCGGGCTTGGACTGGCTGGTCTTGGCTGGTCAAGGCGCAAGAAAGCGTAAACAGAATTCCTGTTATACAGCCCCGTCATGCGGGGCTTTTTATTGCCTGGGATTTGGTGGTTGTGCCCTCTCATGGCGCTAAGCGAGGGCTTTCACAACAAGATGGAGATGATGCCCAGGCGAGCTTATGGATTTAGAAACTTTGAAAACTATCGACTGCGGGTATTAACCCACTGTGGATGGGATGGCATTATCAACCGAGTAGTGAAAACCGGTGCATCCCCCTTTAAGTGGGTAGAGCCGTATGACCTAGGATTCTTTGACGAGGAAGTGGGGCGGATTAAACCCGCCACCAATCCGTTTGTACCGGAACTGTAAACCATGTGCTCGGCGGCCGGCGCACCGGTATAATCTGTAAAGGATGTCTCCGGTACAGACCGTCGTTTAGTGGCAGGGGCAGAAGGACTCGAACCCTCGACCTACGGCTTAGAAGGCCGTTGCTCTATCCAGCTGAGCTATACCCCCACAGAGGCTGATGGCAACAGAGTGCCCTGCCGGGGTTCAGCGGTAAACCGCAACCACGACGCGGCGCGAGTATACCATTGGGGGCGAGCGATTCCAGAGTGTCTTGCGGAGTTCGTTTATGAGGATACAGCGAGACA
>TARA_R110002073_G_scaffold8207_6_pt1 | contig 23390 bp, 20 predicted proteins | sample TARA_R110002073 | Tara Oceans TARA_R110002073 (sample SAMEA4397174) | marine metagenome | biome: Polar Biome; feature: [DCM] deep chlorophyll maximum layer (ENVO:01000326); material: water (ENVO:00002006), including particulate matter (ENVO:01000060) such as... | depth 40 m | reverse complement strand
CTCCCAAACCAAACCATGTAAGTCATATACATTCCAGTAATTTTTAAAGGTTGATCCAATACTATTATTAAAGGTTTTTGGTTTCTCATACCAACTCAAGATATACTGATTATAATTTTTAAGGATTCTAGCATCAGGTATTTTTTGATTAGCCATCGCTACATATTCCCATTCATCAACTGTAGGTAATCGTTTTCCTTTGCTTTCGCAGTAATCTTTTGCCGTAAACCAGGAAACATTTGTGATTGGAGCATTTGGTTTTTGCTTAAAGTCTTGAACAGTATCTGACTCCCACGCGATTAAATAACTTTCATCAACAAACAATTTTAATGCATTTGATCTACGCCATTTGGGATGCTTTTTCACAAAAATTAAAAACTCTTGATTGGTTACAGGGTAGACATCCATCTTAAAATCACGAATAGAAACGGTTCCAGAATCTCTACCATACAGTGGGATATACTCCCCACCTTTTATAGGAACCATTTTGGATTGACAATTTGCAGATGCCATACTAAAGAGGAATACACAAACTGTCAATCTTAAAATAGTATTCATTGAATTCAAATTATTAATGTCCATTTTTAACTAACTGAACAGTACTTATGCTAACATTCGTTTTTTTGTTATTCCAAGAGTTGTAAATGTATGTCATAACATCTGCTACTTCTTCATCAGTTAATGTTTGTCTGGTCATCACACTATTGTATTTTTTTCCATTTACTGTGATTTCCCCAGTTTTACCATTTAAAACGATACTAATAGCTCTTTTAACATCTGCATTTAGATAATCAGAATTTGCTAAAGGAGGGAAAGCATTTGCAATTCCTTCTCCATTGGCTTGATGACATGCAAAACATGTTTTTGTATATACTTGTTTACCGTCTGAGATCTTTTGAGCTAGCGTTTTGTTTTGTTTTTTAGGAGTTTTAATTTTCTTATCATCTGGCATAGTTTGAATTGTTGCACCTTCAGGATTGTAAATCCCTTCTTGTTTTATTCCAGAATATAGCTGCTTATTCTCTTTTCCTTTTACTTTTAGCATTCCAAGCGCTCCTTTATTAAAAGCTCTAAAAATAGCATGATCAACAAGAATGAAAGTCCCAGGAACGTCAACTTTAAAATCAACGATAGCTGCTCCACCTGCTGGGATCGAAGTAGTTTGTACATTCGTATTGATCAAATCTCCACCTTCTACATGTACATTGTCAAAAATCTCGCCGATAACATGAAATGAAGATGTTAGGTTGGGTCCACCATTGCCAACATACAATCGAACTGTTTCTCCAACATTTGCTGTAATAGCATTGTCACCAGTTAAAGCTCCAACTTTACCATTGAATACTACATAATCCGCATCTTCATCTATGGCTTTTCTCATATCAAAAGCTTGTAAGCCTCGCTCTCCATTTTCACCTTTTGTATAGAAATCTCCTTGCATGATGTAGTATTCTTTATCTACTTTAGGCAAACCTCCTTGTGGCTCTACGAGTATTAACCCATACATTCCATTAGCGATATGCATCCCTACTGGAGCAGTTGCACAGTGATACACATACAACCCAGGGTTCAATGTTTTAAAAGAAAAAGTTTTTTTATGACCTGGAGCTACAAAAGAAGAAGTTGCTCCTCCACCGGGACCGGTAACTGCATGTAAGTCTATATTATGAGGTAGTTTATTGTCGGGGTGATTTGACAATGTAAATTCTACTTCGTCGCCAATTCTAGTTCTAATAAAACTTCCAGGTACAGATCCTCCGAAAGTCCAATAAACATATTGTACGCCATCAGCCATAGTTCCTTCTTTTTCAAGAATTTCCATATTTACTAATAGTTTTTTTGCAACCCTGTCTCCTACTGGAGCAGGGACAAAAGGAGGGGCAGTTAATTCTGCTTCTATAGTGCCTTTCACATAAATTTTAGCAGGATCATTTACTGCTAAATCTACTTTTTCATTTTTTTGATTTTTACATCCTATGACGAATGCAGCCATTGTAAAAATCAAGATACTTAACTTTAAATGTCTCATATTAAATTAATTATGGTTAATCTACGTTTATCAAGTAAAGGTATAGCCACAATAATTTTCATCATATGATATTTGTCATATATATGGTGATATAAAAGAGGTATTATAAAGTTTGTGTATTCTATTGTGTTTTTTGAAACAGATGTAGAAGATTGAATACTAACTTATGATGTAAATAAAAACCCCGCAATTTGCGGGGCTTTTTATTTTTATCTCTTTTGTTTTGCTTTTTGTTCTTGTGCTTGTTTCATCGCATTGTCCATACGTTCTCTGAATTTGCTTTTTTTCTTTTCAGGACGCTTTTTGTTTTCCTCAATTTGTGCAATGATTTTCTTTTCATCGATTACATAGTTCTTAATCACTAACATAATAGTAATGGTTAGTAGGTTAGAAACAAAATAATACAAACTCAAACTACTCGCATAGTTGTTAAAGAAGAACAACATCATAATTGGAGAGAAGTAAATCATATACTTCATCATTTTACTCATGTCTGGCATCCCTTCTTGTGTAGGAGCTTGCATATTGGCTTGTTGACTTTGATTCATCTTCATGTAAAAGAAAATAGCGATAGATGCCAATATTGGAAATAAACTTACGTGGTTTCCATAAAAAGGAATGTCAAATGGTAGCATAAAGACTGTATCATATGATGATAAGTCATCAGCCCATAAGAAGCTTTCTCCTCTTAAAGCAATATTTGATGGAAAAAACTTAAACAAAGCAAAGAACACAGGCATTTGTAATAATGCAGGGATACATCCCGACATCATACTCACCCCTGCTTTTCGCTGGACTGCCATGGTTTCTTGTTGACGCTTCATTGCATTTTCTTTCCCTGGATACTTTTTGTTCAATTCTGTCAGTTCAGGACGAATTACTTTCATTTTTGCACTCGACAAATATGATTTATACACCAATGGAGACATAATGATTCTTACAACAATGGTCATTAGAATGATGATCAAACCATAGTTACCCATCAATCCTTCTAACATTCCAAATATTGGAATAAAGATCCATCGGTTAATCGTTCCAAAAATCCCCCAACCTAAATCTGCTGTTTCACCTAAGTCAGTATCAGCATATGCATTTAGTGTATTATAGTCCGAAGGTCCATAATACCATTTCATATTGTAATTTAATTCACCATTACTTAGTTCAAGAGGTGTTTTTAAGCTGTATTTTTTTGTGAATACGCTGTCAATTTTTTCATCTTTCACTAAGTTCTCTGAAGCGATTGCAGCATTATTGAATGGCTTATCAGATAATAGAATAGAAGAGAAAAAGTGTTGCTTGTAGGCAACCCAGTCTACATCATTGATTAAGTCGTTATTATCAGCATTAATATAATCAACTTCATCTTCTGCTTTAAAGTAGTAGTAAGAATACATGGTGTTCTCGGTACGTAAACTTTTCTCATGACGGTATCCTCTTAATGACCAATCTAAGTTGATTGCATTAGAAGAATTGATTACACTACTAAGTCCTTGAGATCTTACAGCAAAGTTTACCATAAAGTCATCCGGACTCATTTCGTAACGATATTCTAAGAACTGAGTATCAGAAACTTTCAGTTTCATTGAAAGCACCTGTTTGTCTCCATTCTTGGTCAAATTAGGCTCAAAGAATAAATCTTTGGTATTTAAAATACGATTGTCTGTCGTTCCGAAATTGATATTAAACGTAGAGTTGTTGTCTTTAATCATGTGTAAAGGCAACGAATCGTAGGTTTGATGTCCTTTAATTAAAGCCTCTACAATTTGTCCACCTCTATTGTCAATTGTTAAAAGTAACAAGTCGTTTTCAATAGTAGTAGTTCCTTCTTTACCATTGATAGCACTTTGTGCAAATGCACCCAGTTGATTTTGAAGATTGATTTGTTTTAAAGAATCATTCTCACTGGTTGTTATTGTATTTTGAGGAATTGTATTTGTTTTTGCAGAATCAACAACTTCTTGCTTTGTAGGTGTTTTACCCTCTTCAACTTCAGGTTGATTAGAACTCATCCACCATAGTAAGATGGCTCCTAATAGAAGCATTCCTATAAAGGAATTAGTATCAAATTTTTTTTTCTCCATGTTTTTAAATGTCAGTTTGTCATTTTAGCATTTTCCTAATCGGAAAAATTGCTGACAAATGTAGTAAAATTGCATCCTTTTTAAGGATTCTATTGTTATTAATTATGTTCTAGTTAATAGTTCAAATAGCGTTCCGCTTTTGAATTGAACTTCCTTTTGTGTTATTTAGAATGTTTTAGAGTTGCTTTTACAAAATCTACAAACAAAGGGTGTGGATTTAGAACAGTACTCTTGTATTCTGGATGATATTGAACTCCAACAAACCATGGATGAGAAGGGATTTCAACAATCTCTACCAAACCTGTTTTAGGGTTTGTTCCAGTTGTTTGCATTCCTGCAGCTTTGATTTGTGTTAAATATTCATCATTAAATTCATAACGATGCCTGTGGCGTTCACTAATTAATTCATTTTTATAGGCATTAAATACTTTAGAGTCTTTAGTGATTTCACAGTCCCATGCTCCTAAACGCATCGTCCCTCCTTTATTCGTAATTTCTTTTTGCTCTTCCATTAAGTTAATTACTGGATGAGGAGTGCTTTCGTTCATCTCAGTTGAATTGGCGTCTGCAAGGCCAAGAACATTTCTAGAAAATTCAATCACAGCCATTTGCATTCCTAAACAAATTCCAAAAAATGGAATGTTCTTTTCTCTTGCATATTGTACGGCTTTTATTTTTCCTTCAATCCCGCGATCTCCAAAACCAGGTGCGACTAGAATACCATTCAAGCCATCCAATTGATTTGAAACATTGTCAGGTGTGAGTTCTTCAGAATGTATCCATCGAATTTTCACCTTTGTTTCATTGGTGGCTCCTGCATGAATTAAGGCTTCTGTAATCGATTTGTATGAATCATGTAATTCTACATATTTACCAATCAATCCAATTTCAACTGTAGAAGTAGGGTTTTTAAACTTTGTTAAGAAATTATTCCAAGCAATTAGTTGAGGTTTTTTATCTGAAGAGAGCTGTAATTTTTTTAGAACTACTTCATCTAATCCTTCGTCAAACATTAAGTTAGGAACGTCATAAATAGTTTCTGCATCAATAGATTGAATTACATCTTCTTTCTTAACATTACAAAATAATGCTAACTTCTTCTTGATGTTATCCGAAATTTCATGTTCAGTTCTACAAACTAAAATATCTGGATTCACTCCACTCTGCATTAACATTTTCACAGAGTGTTGTGTAGGTTTGGTTTTTAATTCACCGGCAGCTGCTAGATAAGGAACCAGGGTTAAATGTATAACAATAGCATTTTCACTTCCTAATTCCCATAGTAATTGACGAACTGACTCAACATAAGGTAAAGATTCAATATCGCCAACGGTTCCACCAATCTCAGTAATTACAATATCGTAATCTCCTGTATTTCCTAAAATCTGCACACGATGTTTAATTTCGTCAGTAATGTGCGGAATTACTTGTACTGTTTTCCCTAAGAATTCACCTTTACGCTCTTTATTAATAACAGATTGATAAATTTTACCTGTAGTTACGTTGTTTGCTTGAGAAGTAGGAATGTTTAAAAAACGTTCGTAATGACCTAAATCTAAATCAGTTTCTGCACCATCATCAGTTACATAACACTCACCGTGTTCGTAAGGGTTCAGTGTACCTGGATCAATATTAATATATGGGTCTAGTTTTTGAATGGTTACAGAATAACCTCTAACTTGTAAAAGTTTTGCTAAAGATGCGGCAATGATTCCTTTTCCAAGTGAAGAAGTAACGCCTCCAGTAACGAAAACGTATTTGGTATTACTCATGGTTTTCTTAGGTTTGAGCAAAAGTACTAACTCTAGCTTTTCTCACAAATAAAAATGACAAAAAACAATAAAGAATTTGCCTTTAAAAGTGAGATTTAAAATAATTTCATTTTTTTTAGAAATAGTATTTGTCAAAATTAAAAACAGTTGTATATTTGCCCACGATTTTAACGAGACAAAACTTGTTGAATCGATAAGGAAATAATAAGAAGATTTTTAAAAATATAGATAATGCCAAAAAGAACGTTTCAGCCATCAAAAAGAAAGAGAAGAAACAAACATGGTTTCATGGAAAGAATGGCTTCTGCTAATGGTAGAAAGGTATTAGCTCGTAGAAGAGCAAAAGGAAGAAAGAAATTGTCTGTTTCATCAGAATCAAGACATAAGAAATAATGATTAACAATTGTTAATAATATAGGTGTTGCTTTTTTAAGTAACACCTTTTTTTATACCCTATAGCGAAGTATTTTTACAAACTGAAAGAAAATTAGAACAGAATTATGCCAAAAAGAGAAGACTTAAAATCCATTTTAATTATCGGTTCAGGTCCTATTGTAATTGGTCAAGCTTGCGAGTTTGATTATGCAGGATCACAATCTTTACGTTCTTTAAGAGAAGACGGAATTGAAACCATTTTAATCAATTCTAACCCAGCAACTATCATGACAGATCCTTCTATGGCAGATCATGTATATTTGTTACCATTGACTACAAAATCACTTATTCAAATTTTAAAAGAACACCCACAGATTGATGCAGTATTACCTACTATGGGTGGTCAGACTGCATTAAACCTTTGTATTGAAGCTGATGAAAAAGGGATTTGGGAGGATCATGGAGTAAAATTAATTGGAGTTGATATTGATGCTATTAATATTACTGAAGATAGAGAGCAGTTTAGAGAATTGATGTTGAAAATTGGAGTTGGTATGGCTCCACAAGCTACAGCAACTTCTTTCTTACAAGGAAAAGAAATAGCACAGGAGTTTGGTTTTCCATTATGTATTAGAGCATCTTATACTTTAGGAGGGGCTGGTGCAGCAATTGTTTATGATGAAGCCGATTTTGATAAATTGTTACGAATGGGCTTGGAAATTTCTCCAATTCATGAAGTAATGATCGATAAAGCGATGATGGGTTGGAAAGAATATGAGCTCGAACTGTTAAGAGATAAAAACGATAACGTAGTGATTATTTGTTCAATTGAGAACATGGATCCTATGGGAATTCATACTGGAGATTCTATTACAGTAGCTCCGGCTATGACATTATCTGATAAAACCTATCAAGTAATGCGTGATATGGCCATTAAGATGATGCGTAGTATTGGTGATTTTGAAGGAGGATGTAATGTTCAGTTTGCTGTAAGTCCAGATGAAAAAGAAGAAATTATCGCTATTGAGATTAATCCACGAGTATCTCGTTCATCAGCATTAGCAAGTAAAGCAACAGGATATCCAATTGCTAAAATTGCTACAAAGTTAGCCATTGGTTATACTTTGGATGAATTAGATAACCAGGTAACAAAATCTACTTCAGCTCTATTTGAGCCTACGTTAGATTATGTGATTGTAAAAATTCCACGTTGGAACTTTGATAAATTTGAAGGTTCGGATAGAACTTTAGGTTTGCAAATGAAATCTGTTGGAGAAGTAATGGGAATTGGACGTTCTTTCCAAGAAGCATTACACAAAGCAACGCAATCATTAGAAATTAAGAGAAATGGTTTAGGAGCTGATGGAAAAGGATACACAGATTATAATCAGATTATTGAGAAGTTAACAAATGCTTCATGGGATCGTGTGTTTGTTATTTATGATGCGATTGCCATGGGAATTCCCCTGAGTCAAATTCATGAGATCACAAGAATTGATATGTGGTACTTGAGACAATATGAAGAGCTATTCCAATTACAAAAGGAGATTTCTACCTTCACTATAGATACTTTAGATAAAGAATTATTACTAGAAGCTAAGCAAAAAGGATATGGTGATCGTCAGATTGCTCATATGTTAAGCTGTTTAGAAAGTCAAGTATATAATAAAAGGGAAGAATTAAACATACAACGTGTATACAAACTAGTAGATACATGTGCAGCTGAATTTACAGCGAAGACACCTTATTACTATTCTACTTTTGAAAATGTAGTAGAAACAGCATCTGGTGAAACATATTCTCATAATGAAAGTATTGTTACACCAAAGAAGAAAATTGTTGTTCTAGGATCTGGACCAAATAGAATTGGTCAGGGTATTGAGTTTGATTATTGTTGTGTTCATGGAGTATTAGCTGCTGCAGAATGTGGCTATGAAACCATCATGATTAACTGTAATCCAGAAACTGTTTCAACAGATTTTGATACAGCAGATAAGTTATACTTCGAACCAGTCTTTTGGGAACACATTTATGACATCATTCGTCATGAAAAACCAGAAGGTGTAATTGTTCAGTTAGGAGGTCAAACGGCTTTGAAATTAGCTGAAAAACTCACCAAATATGGAATCAAAATTATAGGAACTAGTTTTGAAGCATTAGATTTAGCAGAAGATAGAGGAAGCTTCTCTAAATTATTAAAAGATAACAATATTCCATATCCAGAATTTGGAATTGCTGAAAATGCAGACGAAGCTTTGGCTTTGGCAGATGAATTGGATTTTCCAATTTTAGTTCGCCCTTCTTATGTTTTAGGAGGACAAGGAATGAAAATTGTCATCAATAAAGAAGATTTAATAGAACATGTAGTTGATTTGTTACGAAGAATGCCGAATAACAAATTGTTGTTAGATCATTATTTAGATGGAGCCATTGAAGCAGAAGCCGATGCTATTTGTGATGCAGATGGAAATGTTTACATTATTGGAATCATGGAGCATATAGAGCCTTGTGGAGTTCACTCTGGGGATTCGAATGCAACGTTACCAGCCTTTAATTTAGGAGACTTGGTAATGCAGCAAATCATTGATCATACACATACTATTGCTAGAGAACTGAATACCGTTGGACTTATAAATGTTCAATTTGCAATCAAACATGATATCGTGTACATTATCGAAGCTAACCCTAGAGCATCTAGAACAGTTCCTTTTATTGCAAAAGCTTACAAAGAACCTTATGTAAATTATGCAACAAAAGTGATGTTAGGAGAAAAGAAAGTAACTGACTTTGATTTCAATCCACAATTGGATGGATACGCAATTAAACAACCAGTATTCTCTTTTAATAAGTTCCCGAATGTTGACAAAACATTAGGTCCTGAAATGAAGAGTACTGGAGAAAGTATCTTATTTATAGATAGCTTAAAAGACGACGACTTCTACGACTTATACTCGAAGCGTAAAATGTACTTGAGTAAGTAAGAGTTAGAATATAGTATAAAATAAAAAGCAACCTATTGGGTTGCTTTTTTCCTTTTTAAAGCGATTCTTTCCTTTTTAGAATTTATTTTTTTTTAAAGTAACTTACTTGAATTAAGTTAGTTGAGAATTATTCATTAAATCAAAATCTCATGAAGAAAAAATACTTTTTTAAACCCATATTATTTTTAGCCCCCCTTACAATTTTTGCTTTAATGTCTTTGTCTGGTGGTCGTGACGGAGGTTTTTCAGGATCCCCTGGAGATGGAGGTTTTTCATGTGCTCAATGTCATGGTGGAGGAAATTTTGGAGCAAATGCTATAATTAGAACTACTATTCCAATAAGTGGATACGAATTAAATACTGCTTATAATATTACCATTACAGCAACGTCATCTGCTCCAAAACACGGGTTTCAATTGACAGCTGAAAAAGATAGTGACAATTCTAAGGTAGGAGTATTTACATCAGGTTTTACAAATCAGGTTGTTAATTCTGGAACTCATGTAACCCATACAGATTCAAATAATTCTATTTGGTCTTTTACATGGACTTCCCCAGCAACCAATCAAGGATCGGTTTCTTTTTATGCAGCAGTGGCTGCTGCGAATGGGAATTTTAATATTGGGGGAGATCAAGTTGTAACAACTTCTTTATCACAACCTTCATTAAGTATTTCTGAAGCAAAACTTTTAAAATTTGTGATGTATCCAAATCCAACAGTAGATGAAATTAATATTCAATTGCCAACAGGTACAAGGACTGCAAATGCCTCTATATTTGACTATACAGGAAGATTGATAAAATCTCAAGAGGTGAATTTATCAAATTCAAAAATAGATGTAACAAGTATCTCTAAAGGAATGTATATTATTAGAGTAACTACAGATACTAAGATTGGAGCTCAGCAATTTATAAAGAGTTAAAAATAGAATATTCAAAATTAAGCCGATTGTCTGATGATAATCGGTTTTTTTTATGCCTTTTTTAAACTAAGTTTGTAGAGAAGAATTGTACTTAAGATCAAAACAATGAATTATATACTTTTTGATGGGAATGTTAGAAACTCTCTATTACCTTTTACATATACAAGACCAGTAGCAGATATAAGAGTTGGAGTTTTAACAATTCGTGAAAAATGGGAAAGAACTTTGGGGCTCACCACTACTACAATTACTGAAGAATATTTAGAAGAAAAATATCCGATGGTAGAAATGGAGGAAAATATTTTAATTAATGCTTCTTTTTTACCCACGAAAAAGTTGGTTGGAAAAGTGAAAAAACTTTCTAAAAACCAGGCGATATTTAAAGGAGAAGAAGTCATTGCATTTTTTACTTCAGATACTCAAGAAGAAGTCGATTTTGAATCTTACGAGCAAATTGAATTTGAAGGAGAACTCTTAGAAATAAAAAATACATGGGATATTTTTTCACTCAATGATAAAGCTATTCAAGCTGATTTTGATTTGATTACAGAAGGGAGGAAATCACAGCCAATTCCAGATTCTGTTCAGTGTATTAATAAAGAAAATATTTTTATTGAGGAAGGAGCAAAAGTTCTGCTTTCTAGTTTAAATGCTTCATCAGGGCCTATTTATATAGGAAAAAATGCTGAAGTTATGGAAGCTTGTGCTGTTCGCGGACCCTTTGCAATGTGTGAAAACTCTGTGCTTAAAATGGGAACTAAAATTTATGGAGCAACAACTCTAGGACCTTATTGTAAAGTAGGGGGTGAGGTAAATAATTCTGTTCTTTTTGGATATTCTAGTAAAGGACATGAAGGTTTTCTAGGGAATTCCGTATTAGGAGAGTGGTGTAATATTGGAGCTGATACGAATACTTCAAATTTGAAAAACAACTATGCTGAAGTTAAATTATGGGATTATGAAACAGGAAGGTTTGCTAGAACTGGATTACAGTTTTGTGGTTTGATGATGGGAGATCATTCTAAATGTGGAATCAATACAATGTTTAATACAGGAACAGTTATAGGTGTTAGTGCAAATATTTTCGGAAGCGGATTTCCTAGAAATTTCATCCCTTCTTATAGCTGGGGTGGAGCATCTGGATTTACAACGTATCAATTGAAAAAAGTTTATGATGTTGCTGAAGTAGTGATGAGAAGAAGAGATATCGAACTTTCAGAAATCGACAGGAATATATTAGATTCTGTTTTTGAAGAGACTTCAAAATACAGAAATTATTAAATAAAAAAAGCCTCGAACGTTCGAGGCTTTTTTTATTTGTGGAAGAGAATTTAGTTTTTATTTACAATTCTACCTGATCCAGCAGATTTAATATCTTTCTTTCCAGGGTTCCCTTTGTAGTATATACTACCAGAACCTGCTACAGTTGCTTTAATTTCATCTTCTACGCTTATTCTAATGCTTCCAGACCCAGCAATACTTGCTTTCAAAGAATTTACGTTTAATTCATAAGCTTTAATATCTCCAGAACCTGCTATAGAACATTTCATACTATCGGCTTCGCCAGATAGTTCAACATCTCCAGAACCTGCAACAGAACTACTTATAGAATTTGCGTCAATCTTCAAAGAAACATTTCCTGATCCAGCAACGCTAACTTTAAAGTTGTTTGCTTTCAAAAGCATATTACTTGTTACATTACCAGAACCACCTATAGAAACACGATTAATACTTTTTACAGGTACTGTTACTGTTAAACGTCTGGTTGTTTTTAAATTAAAACCTTTTTTCACTCTAATTTTTAAAGAACCTTTTTTTACTTCTGTTTCAATATATTCTAGTAAGTTTCCTTCACCTTCTATTTTTATTTTTCCTTCGGTTCCCTTTACCAATACTACATCGAAAAAGCCTCCTACGCTCACTCCATCGTAATCTTGAGTATTACGTATTTCGGTTTTAACGTTTCCGTCTCCTTTTACTTTCTTGCTGTTTTTCCACCAACTCTGTGCATTTACAGAGAATGTCATAGTAAGGATTACTGCTGTGATAATTAATTTTTTCATGATTGTTTTAGATTATAAGTTTTAAATTAATTTTTGTATTAGATTATAAAATTTTCAAGTTTTTCTGGATTTTTAACAAGATCTATTTGATACATAGCACTTTGCAAAATCTCCAATCGTTTTTTATAGTTTTCGATCATATCATTTAGAATTTGACGGTATTCTCCACTGTTGTTTAATTCTTCTATATAGCGTTTGTAACTATCGTCTAATTCTTCTATTTGCTCTAGAGCATCTTCAATAATTCCTTCAGTTTGAAGATTTCTATTCATTTCTACTTCTTGTAATTCAGTATTGATTGCACTTATGAAAAAGGCTTCAACTTGTTGAATTTTAGAGGAATCATTGTTCGTGTTTGATAAACTGTTTTTTGTCATGAATCCTAAAGAAAAACCAACTAGTAAAACAACAGATGCTGCAACACTCATCCACTTCCATGAAAATTTATTTTGAGTTTTCTCTCCTTTCAATCGTTTCTCAAAACGTTTCATATGTCCTAGGTTTGGCTCGTGAAAATCAAATTCATTTTCTGAGAAAAAGTTATGTAATTTATCTTCCATGTAATTGTGTATTTATTGGATCTCCTAACAAGACTTGTTTTAATTTTTTCTTAGCTCTTGAGATTGTTGTTCTAACGTTTTCATTTGTATATCCCATTATTTGAGCAATTTCTTCATAATCATACCCGTCAATTAAATTTAGTTTTAATACCAACTGATAGTTTTGTTTTAGAGAATTTATTTTATCCATTACAGTCGTTGTTTTTAATGTTGAATAATCGATTTTTTCTTCTTGAACATCATAACTCGGAACCACATCCATTTTTACTTCTTCGTACCTATTATTCTTCTTTAATTGAGTTAAACTCTTATTAATCACAATTCGCTTTAACCAAGCTCCAAATGTTACTTCACCTTTAAAAGTGGATAACTTTGTGAATACTGTTAAGAATGCTTCTTGCATAATGTCTTCAGCTTCAAACTCATCTTTTAATATTCTAAATGCAACATTATACATCGCTTTATAATAAGCTTTATATAACTGCATCTGAGCATTCCGATCAGATTTTTTGCAGCGTTCTAACAGTTGGTTAATATGTTTATTTTGCGCTTCCAAGAATCAATTCTATAATAGAGACAAATCGTTTTTTAGTTTGTGACAGTTTAGAAAATAAAGTTAGAGTTTTTAAACTAATTAAATTTTATCTTTATGATCATTGATATTGTTTTTTCGCAAAGTAATCAGATGTAATTGGCATAACAATTGACTTTATTAATTGAAATGAAGTGGTTTATTTATTTTAATCATTTGATTTTTAGATAATTAAATTAAATTAAAGAAATAGAAAGCATTCTTTATAAAGAATGAAATGTCACAATGACAGATAAAATAACCTATGAGTAAATCAAAAATAAGAACATTAGACAGTTTGTCGCTTTCCAATATATTAAATGAAGATTCGGAATTAATTCCGTTGATGACTCCTGAAGATGAGGAAATTATTAATAGTGAAGAAGTACCTGAAATACTTCCCATCTTACCTTTAAGAAATACGGTGTTATTTCCTGGAGTTGTAATTCCAATTACTGCCGGTAGAGATAAATCAATTCAATTGATTAATGATGCAAATAAGGGAGATAAGGTTATTGGCGTTGTCGCGCAGAAAAATGAAGACGTAGAAGAACCTAAATCTGATGATATATATCAAACGGGAGTTGTAGCTCAAATTTTGAGAGTTCTTAAAATGCCTGATGGGAATACTACAGTCATTATTCAAGGAAAGAAGCGTTTTGAAATTAATGAAATGATTCAGGAAGAACCTTATTTAAAAGCGAAGGTTCAAGAAGCTCTAGAAGATAAAGATGTTGACGATGCTAAAGAATTTGGAGCTATCATAGATTCTGTGAAGGAACAGGCTTTAGAGGTAATCAAAGAAAACCCGATGTTACCTTCAGAGGCTTCTTTTGCTATTAAAAATATTCAAAGTGATTCGTTTTTGGTGAATTTTATTGCATCAAACATGGATTTATCTGTGATGCATAAGCAAGTATTATTAGAGAAAGATAGCTTAAAAGAACGTGCTTTATTGGCTTTAAAAAACTTGAATAAAGAGTTGCAAAAGTTACAGTTGCGTAATGATATTCAGTCAAAAACACGTTCAGACTTAGATCAGCAACAAAGAGAATATTACTTGAATCAGCAGTTAAAAACAATTCAAGAAGAATTGGGAGGAGTTTCTAATGATGAGGAGTTAGAAGAAATGCGTATTCAAGCAAAGTCAAAGAAATGGACGAAAGAAGTAGGTGAGACCTTTGGTAAGGAACTAGCTCGTTTGCGTAGGATGAATCCACAAATGGCTGAATACGGTGTGCAACGAAACTATTTGGAGTTGATGCTAGAATTGCCTTGGGGAGAATATTCTGATGATAAGTTCGATTTAAAGCGTGCTGTAAAAATTTTAGATCGTGATCATTTTGGATTAGAAAAAGTAAAAGAGCGAATCATAGAACATCTAGCCGTATTGAAGTTGAAAGGAGATATGAAGTCGCCAATTATTTGCCTGTATGGACCTCCAGGTGTTGGGAAAACATCTTTAGGTAAATCTGTAGCAGAATCACTAGGGCGTAAATATGTACGTATGTCTTTAGGAGGATTGCGAGATGAAGCTGAGATTAGAGGACACCGTAAAACATATATTGGTGCAATGCCTGGTCGTTTGATTCAAAATTTAAAGAAAGCAGGAACTTCAAATCCAGTTTTTGTTTTGGATGAGATTGATAAAATAGCTCAAAGTCATCAAGGAGATCCATCATCTGCAATGTTAGAGGTCTTAGATCCTGAACAAAATACTGAGTTCTATGACAACTACTTAGAAGTTGGATATGATTTGTCTAAAGTTTTATTTATTGCCACAGCAAACAATTTAGGGCAAATTCCATGGGCATTGAGAGATCGAATGGAGATTATTAATGTAACTGGATATACTATAGAAGAAAAAATTGAGATTGCTAAAAGACACTTATTGCCAAAGCAATTAAAAGAACACGGTTTGACAACGAAGGAGATCAAGTTGGGGAAAGCTCAAATTGAAAAAATTGTAGAAGGCTATACACGTGAGTCTGGAGTTCGTGGTTTGGAAAAGAAAATTGCGAAAGTTGTTCGTTTTGCTGCTAAATCAATTGCCTTAGAAGAGAAGTATAATGTAGCAATTACTAATGAAGATATTGAAACAATTTTAGGACCAGCTAGATTAGAAAGAGATAAGTATGAAAATAATGGAGTTGCTGGTGTTGTAACTGGACTAGCTTGGACTAGTGTTGGAGGAGATATCTTGTTTATTGAGTCAATTTTATCGAAAGGAAAAGGGAACTTGACCATTACTGGAAATTTAGGAAAAGTGATGAAAGAATCAGCAACTATTGCTATGGAGTATATCAAAGCAAATGCTGACGATTTTGGAGTAAATCCAGAAACTTTAGAAAAATACAATGTGCATATTCACGTGCCAGAAGGAGCTACACCTAAAGACGGACCTAGCGCAGGAATTACTATGCTAACTTCTTTAGTTTCTGTTTTTACACAGAAAAAAGTAAAGAACAAGTTGGCAATGACTGGTGAGATTACCCTTAGAGGGAAAGTGTTACCAGTAGGAGGAATTAAAGAAAAAATTCTTGCTGCTAAAAGAGCTAATATCAAAGAAATCATTTTATGTAAAGAGAATGAAAAAGATATCCTTGAAATTAAAGAGAGTTATTTAAAAGGATTAAAATTTCATTATGTAACTGAAATGCATGAAGTTATTGATATCGCACTTACAAAGCAAAATGCTAAGAACGCTAAGAAATTAGCTTAAAATAAAAAAGCCGCTCATTGAGCGGCTTTTTTTATTTCTTTTTATCTAATACGTCTTGTAATTTAGCAAGATAAACTTTCCAATACTTTTGATTAGCATCTTGTTTAGCTAAAAACTCTAATGTTTCAATAGCTTCTTTAGTTTTTCCTTGTGCCTCTAGGGCAACAACGTAATAAGAATATAAACGTTGTTTATCTTCAACCTTTGTGGCTTTTTCATTAAAAAATTTAGAAAGAGTTTCCATAGGAGCAAATAACTTTCCTCTTCTTAGTTTATCGAATAAACCACCCAATAAATTTAAATCTGTATGGAAATTAGAACTTGAAGCATTCTTATAAAATGCAATGGCTTTATCTGCATTTTCTAGTTTTGTAATAGAAAACAAAGTATCAGCAATTATTTCTTTAGGTTCTGAAACAGCTTTTACTACTAAAGGGTCATATATTAAGGTAGATCTAGCCGGAATCCCTGTTCTTTCTTTTTCCCCATAAGCAAGTTGATAAGGTATAATAGCCACTACTTCATCACCTTCAAAAAGGTGATTGTGTAATTCTGTAAACCCTTTAATTAAAGGTGTTTTTCCATGAATAAAAGTAAGAAGAGAGTCTTTCGAAGTTGAAGTAGACCAAAATACTGAAGCGTCTTTGTTTAAGTACAAATCTGTATATACACTTACTTTAGAACCTTCTTCAATTTTAGGTCCTGCTCCTTCTTTGAGAAGAATATACTGTAAACCCGATCCGGTTTTAATGGTGTCTCCAACACTGATGTTTCTAGTGCTTTTTTTAACGTCTTTGTTACAAGAGTTCAAAGAGATGATCGCTAATAGTAATATGCTTAGTTTCTTCATTGATTTTAATTGATTAATCCTGTGTAAAATAAAAGAATTTTATTCAAACAAATATAAAGGATTAAGCAATTTCAATAAAAATAAATTATGATAGTTTTCTCTCTGATTTATTAATTGGTAAATCGTTGATGCTTGCATATCGTTTACGCATCAAACCATTTTCATCAAATTCCCAATTTTCATTTCCATATGCTCGAAACCATTGGCCTTTGCTATTTTGGAATTCATATTCAAATCTCACGGCGATTCTGTTTTCGAAGAATCCCCAAAGTTCTTTTTTAAGCTTGTAGTTTAATTCTTTCTTCCATTTATTTTCTAAGAAAGCTTGAACTTCTTCTCTACCGTTAATAAAATCAATTCTATTTCTCCATTCCGTATCAACTGAATAAGCATTAGAAATTTTTATAGGGTCTTTGCTATTCCAGGCATCTTCAGCCATTTGCACCTTTTGTTTTGCAGTCTCTAAAGTAAATGGAGGTAAAGGATGTTTTTTTTCCATAATTTGTTGTTTTAATGATGTCTTACACATTTGACGTTCATTTACCCCAAACCCTTCAATAAAGATTGATTTTTTTTACAACTACAGTTCACAAGAAATTAACTTTGGGTGAATTCTTATTTTAATTTAGCTAGTTTTTTAACCTTCTGAGAAATAAACAAACTAAACAAAACAAATCCAGTAAAAGCATAGAAGCCAAATAACAATCCAGAATTGTTTGTTGTTAATACCCCTACAGTTTTAGTGATGGTTTGAAATTGATTTAATTGCTCGGTAATTAATCCATCAAAACCTAAATAGGCCATAAACAAAGCGATTACAAAAACATCTGCCATAGACCATTTTCCCGTTTTAAAAACTAAAAATTTGATTATTCGGTTGTTTTGCAATTTCTTGTTGAAGATGTAAACAATAGAAGAGATAAGTTTTGATAAAGGAAATAACACACTAAACAAGAATACTAATCCACCAACAAAAAGTAAATCCAATCGATTTTGAGAAATCATTAAATCTACAACCTCTATTATACTTTTACTTTTAAAGAACAATACTTGATCTTGAAACTGAATGGTTTCTCCCATGAAAGGAAAATTCAACTCTGCTATTCTAGCGTCAATAGCAATCATAGGTAAGAAAACTCCTAAGGCTAATAATACTAGGCTATATAAAATAAAAGTAAAGTACTCCCATTTGGTCTTATTGGAAAGAAATATCAATAAAACTATAAACAGAATAAAAACAATGAATAAAACTGTCCAATATAATTTTTTTGAAGCGTTATTTTCTTCAATTTTAGATTGTATAATTGTTGTTGTGTCAGTTTTATTTGTTCCTTCGTATTTCTTTATGATATTGTTCATTGAAGTATAATCAGTAACCAAAGTACTGTCTTTGGTATACTCATCTAACTGTTTTACAATGAATCCTTGCATCATGGCTCCATTCTCACCACTTATAAAATGACTATATATCTGGTCTGTAAATACTGGAATTTGTTTTTTCACTTGATCAAAGACTCCAGAGAATGAAGAAAGGGTTTTTAATAAACTTGCTATTCCTCCTTCAGATTTTGTTTCTTTTAAATCTTTTTCAAAACTATCAATTGCCTTTCCTAAAAAGATAGAAATTTCCTTTTTTAGAACGGTTTCATCTGTGTTTTCTAAGCTGAACTTTTGAATATTGTCAGCAATAACAGTTGCAAAAACGGATTTCCATTCATCTGCATTGAATAAGCCGTATTTGATGTCAGATAGTTCAATTAAATGATCGTTGTATTCTTGATTTAACTTCTCTTGATGATATATTTTATAGCCAAAAAATATAGATGCTCCAAGAAGTAAGGCTAAGAAAATTAGTCTTAAAGATTTCATCTGGTTTATTTGTTTTATAAAACCTATAAGATGAAATTCACCAAAGTACCTACTATTAGGTTTGAACTTTTCATTTTGGTTTATTTCATTTGGTTTTAATAGTTTACTCAGTCTTAAGACTAATTAAGACGTTTTTTGTTACTTCACTATTCATTTTTATGTACATGAACATCCATTTGTGGGAAAGGAATACTCAATCCTTCTTTATCAAATGTGTTGTATACTTTTTCATTCATTTCAAAATAAGATCCCCAATAATCATTTACATTAATCCACCCTCTCACTGTAAAATTGACTGAACTATCACCCAAAGCTGATAATACAATTACTGGAGGCTCAGGATCATTAAGTAACCTTTTGTCTTCTTGAACAAGTTTAGCTAGTACTTCTTTTGCTTTAGTAGAGCTATCTCCATAAGCGATTCCAAACGTCCATTCAACCATAACCAATTCTCCATTCGATAAATTTACCATAGAGGAAGTTGATAAAGGACCATTAGGAAGTATAATTGTTTTGTTATCTGGAGTTTTTAAAATGGTATTAAAAATTTGAATTTCATAGACAATTCCTTTATGACCTTGAGCTTCAATTAAATCACCAACTTTAAAAGGTTTGAAAATAAGAATCATCACTCCACCAGCAAAGTTTTGTAAAGTACCAGACAGTGCCATTCCAATTGCCAATCCAGCTGCTCCTAAAATAGCAATGAAAGATGTCATTTGAATTCCTAACATCCCCAATACACTAATGGCTAGCATTACTTTTAAAAGGATGCTAAACATACTTCTTAAGAATGGTTTTAAAGAAGTATCTGTATTTCTCTTGTCAAGTATTTTAGCAAAGTTTTTAATAATTATTTTAATAATCCAAGAACCTATAATCCATACAAGAATAGCTCCTATTAATTTAGGACCGTATTCTAATGCTTTGTCTGAAATAAAATCTAGTATTTTGTCTGTATTCATGTTAATTGGTTTTAATAGTTTAAAATTGTTTCCTATTAGTTAGGAAACAAAAGTTAGTATGAAGTCACTAATTGCGAAAAATTATTTTTTAGTTTCTGGGATGCTTTGCCATATTACATTCATGATTTTCCATTGATCATTTATTTTTGACAAATGAAAATAATCTACTCCCCAAGCTGCAGTGAGTTTGGCTGAAGCTGTTCTTGTGTTTACGTCGTAAATTTTAATCTTTTTAGGGGTGTTTTCATTTACTTGATTTCCGCTTTTATTCCACCTAGCTGCTAAATTTACCAATTGATTATAAGACATGTTTGAACCTCCTGTCCAAGCTTTTTCTTTCTTATTATACCAATAACCAATTTTTCTAAGGGTAGGGTCAACACTCTTTTCAATCCTTGTGGAATCTACTTGGTATAAACCTTCAACATAATCTAAAATGGCAGCTTTTACCAATTTATGATCTTGTTGATTCCATTCTTTTTTATGTTTTTTGTCGTGTTCGTGCTCATGTTCTTTATGTTCACCTTTACAAGAAGTAAAAAGGATTCCAATTGCTAAAAAAGAGGAAATTAAAATTGATTTTAGAGTTCTCATGCTTACATGTTTTTAAGAGCTCTAATTTAACAATTTAAATGAGAAAATTTACGAACTGAGTAATCGCTGATATAAATTTAATGTATCGCTTATAGTTTGGTCAATATTGTAGACGTTTTTTATACGGTTTTTGGCATTGATTCCCATTTGAATCCTTAAAGAATCATTATTAGCCAATTTTGAAATTGCTTTGGCAATAGATTTCGGATCTTTTTTAGGAGTAATAATTCCAGAATTTTCATCAATCAATTCTGTACAGCCGCCAGCGTCTGTCATAACAATAGGTTTGCCAACAGACATAGCTTCGCTTATTGCTCTACCAAAACCTTCTTCAAGAGATGTTTGGGCATAAATATCTGTCGATTTTAAAATTGAAACAACATCATTTCTTCTACCTAAAAGATGAATTTTATCTGAGATTGGACTGTTGGTTTTGATTTTCTGAAAATTAGGATGATCTGTTTTTTCGCCAATTAGAAGATAGTGAATGTTTTTATCAGATTCTAAATAATAAGAAGATTCTAAAAAATATTTGGTACCTTTTACTTTACGATGATTTCCAACTAAACTTACAACAATGGCATCTTTTGGTATACCGAACTCAGCTAAATCTTCTGAAGAATTATCTATAAACCATTCTGGATTATACCCTTTGTAAATTCTAATTGCCTTCTGTTTTTTCTTACCAAAAAGCTGATTTTTGACATGATTATAAACAAACTGACTATTGCATATGATAGCATTAATTCTAGGGTTGAGATATGTTAAGTAAGAACTAGGGTCGTACCAATGCAAACTAGCAGAACCAAAATAAATAATAGATTTAATATTTGTGTTTTTTAAAGCAATTAAACCATTTCGAGCTGATTTTCCATCAACAAAATGAACTAAACTAATTTTATGTTCATTGATAATGGTTTTGAAATCTTGAATGTATTGTTTGTCAATTGATTTTTTTGGAAAAATCTTTTTATAATCTACCTTAAGGTTTTTTAAATGAGATTCAACTTCTTTTGTGAGATTTCCAGTGATAAGTATACTAACGCCTTTTTTTTGTAATCCAACAGCCAATTCAATTTGCGCTTGTTGAGAGACATAGGGTTCATTTCCTCTTATGACAAATAGAACGTTCATTCTTTGTAGATTTTCTTCGCTTCGTTCCAAAAGACATCCATTTCAGCTAAAGACATTTCATCTAACTTTTTACCGCTTTCTTTAGAAGCCCTTTCTAAGTATTGAAATCTACGAATGAATTTTTTATTCGTTCTTTCTAAAGCATTTTCAGGGTTCACATTAATAAAACGAGCGTAATTTATCATGGAAAACAGAACATCACCAAACTCAGATTCTATTCGGTTTTTATTCCCTTTTTCTATTTCTGCATTGAGTTCAGATAATTCTTCCTGAACTTTAGACCAAACCTGATGAGGTTCTTCCCAATCAAAACCAACTCCTGAGACTTTATCTTGAATTCTATTGGCTTTTACAACTGCGGGCAAGCTTTTAGGAACTCCTTCTAAAACTGATTCTTTTCCTTCTTTCAGTTTTAATTTTTCCCAATTTTGTTTTACTTCCGCCTCATTTTCAACCTTTACATCTCCGTAAATGTGAGGGTGGCGGTCTATCAATTTATCAGAAATAGCATTGGCAACATCGCCAATGTCAAAGGCTTTTTTCTCAGCACCTATTTTTGCGTAGAAAACAATATGTAATAACACATCGCCTAATTCTTTTTTGATTTCGTCTAGATCGTTATCTAAAATAGCATCGGCAAGTTCATAGGTTTCTTCAATAGTGAGGTGACGTAAAGATTCTAAGGTTTGTTTCTTATCCCATGGACACTTCTCTCGAAGTTCATCCATAATATCTAACAAACGATTAAAAGCTTCCAACTGCTCTGCTCTGCTATTCATTTAGGCTTCTTCTGTGTTTTCTTCAGAAACCTCAATAGCAGAAAAATCCAATCCAGCACTTACAAGCGAGTTGTACCACTGAATTACTTTTTTAATATTAGATGTATAAACACGTTCTTCGTCATAATCAGGTAAAACTTCTGAAAAATATGCAGTTAGTTTATTACCACTTTCTTTATGACTTAAGGCTTCTTTTCCTTCTTGTTTTTCATACATCGATTTGAAGACAGTCAATAAAGGAATTTCTTCTTCGTAGGTATAGATTGCAATATTCTCTAACAAGCTTACATTGTTGGTCGAAGGGATTGGAAATCGTTTTTTGTCTGTTAATGATTCTACAATAAAACCGGTTTTGGTTTGTGAGATTGCTTGAAACAATCCTGGTTTTCCACCGATTGCTATAATTTTACTAAAATCCATTATTTGTTTTTTAAATTAGGGAAACGCATTCTATAATCTGTGTCAATTTTCCCGTTTGATATTTTTTCTAATTTCTTTTTGAGAATTCTTTTCTTTAAAGAGGAAAGCTTGTCTGTAAACAAAATTCCTTCTAAATGATCGTATTCATGCTGAAAAACACGAGCAGCTAAGCCAGTCAATGTTAGGGTGTGTTTTTCGAATGTTTCATCTTGATATTCAAAAGTTACACTGTCAGGTCTGAAAACATCTTCTCTGATGTCAGGAATGCTTAAACAACCTTCTGAAAAAGCCCATTCATCACCTTCTTCATTTACTACTTTTGGATTGATAAAAACTCTATTGAAATTACTTAGTTGTTCTTGCTCTTTCTTTGATAAATCTTCATCTTCTGCAAAAGGAGTTGCATCAATAACAAACAATCGGATAGATTTTCCGATTTGAGGAGCAGCAATACCAACACCTTGAGCGTTGTACATTGTCTGCTTCATATTATCAATTAATTTAGATAAATTAGGATAATCTGAATCGATATCTTTAGCAACTTTCCTTAATACTGGATCTCCGTAAGCTACGATTGGTAAAATCATAAAGTATTATAAATTCTAATAATTTCGGCAAAAGTACGAAGTTCAAAGTATAAAGAGAAAAGAGAAGAGGTAAAAGTTAAAGTATTTGTTGATTTGAATAAGTTTCTTCAATTTC
>TARA_R110002073_G_scaffold88220_9_pt1 | contig 23393 bp, 17 predicted proteins | sample TARA_R110002073 | Tara Oceans TARA_R110002073 (sample SAMEA4397174) | marine metagenome | biome: Polar Biome; feature: [DCM] deep chlorophyll maximum layer (ENVO:01000326); material: water (ENVO:00002006), including particulate matter (ENVO:01000060) such as... | depth 40 m | reverse complement strand
GTTGGCGCTCCGCGTTGGCGCTCCGCGTTGGCGCTCCGCGTTGGCGCGTTGAGCCTTTGGTCTAACCCGCGAACTTCGCGATGACGGCGCGGGCGCGTTCGACGTCGCTCGGGTCCATCAGGTCGGCGATCGCTTCGAGCACGTCCATGACCTCGGACGCATCCGCACCGCAACGCACCGCGCCGCGGGCATGGCTGGCGAGTTGACGGTCCTGGCCCGTCGCCGCCAACATCGCGACCGCGAGCAGTTCGCGGCGGGCGGCGGAGAGGCCAGGGCGACCGAGGACGCGGGCGTAGGCGTGCTCCTCGACCCAGGTCGCGAAGTCGGGGTGCGCGTTCGCCAGGACCGCGCGGACGTCGTCGGCGCGCTGGGCATAGATGGTGTCGAACAACGCGCGGCCGCGTGCCGGATCGGGCGCGGGGCCTTCGATCTCGTCCGGTTCGGGCGTTCCGAGGCCGCCAGCCTTGTCGAGCTCGACGCTGGCCTGGACGGCGCGCGGGAACCCGGCGAAGAGGTGCCCTTGCAGCACCGCCTCACGCCATTCCCGGTCGGGCTCGCCGTCGGGTGCCTGCCTGCGTTCGGCTGCGAGGCCGTCCCAGTCGCCCAGCACCAGGTGGGCGCAAAGGCGCGCCAGGCGCGCGGTCTTGGCGTCGAGCGTCACGCGGGCCAGCTCCCGATCGAGCGGCCCAGGCGGACCGGATCGGCGTGCGACAAGTCGTGGGGCGTCGGGCCTCCGGGCGGGGCGATCAGCACGATCGTGCTGCCCAGTTCGAAGCGTGCGAGCTCCTCGCCGCGGGCGACTGTGCGCGGCGTGTCGAGCTTGCCGTCGTGATCGCGCGGCACGCCGGTGACGCGGATGCGGCCGACGTTGAGGGCGCCGACCAACACGAGCAACAAGGGGCCGCGCTCGGTCTCGAGGCGCAGCACCGCGCGCTCGTTCACGTCGAGCACCGCGCGTTTCGCCATGACCTTGGGCTGCACGCTGTAGAGGTGACCACGCACGAAGCGCACCTCGGTCAACGTGCAAGCTTCGGGGGCGTGAATGCGGTGGTAGTCCTTGGGCGACAGGTACAGCGTCCATTGATGGCCGCCGCGCCAGTCGATGTCGTCGCCGATGCCGGCCAGGAAATCGTCCAGCGCGAACTCGCGGCCCTTGGCCTGCAGCGAACGTCCGGCGTCCGTGATCGCGTCCACGATCTGTACGGCGCCGTCGACCGGCGACACCAGCGCATTCGGATCGTCGTCGATCGGGCGCGCGCCCTCGATCAGTTCGCGCACGAAGAAGCCGGTCAGGCTCGGGTAGATCTCGAGCGGGCCGCGCGCTTCCGACACGTCCGCGCCGGTGATGCGTGCGTACGAGCGATACACGAAGCCGCGCAGGAAGGTGGGAACCTTGCGGTCCGCGCACCAGCCCATGAGGCGTGAGGAGGTCCTTTGGAGCAGAGTCACGGCGGGAGGTTACGCGGCCCGCTAGGCTGGGCGCCATGGATTCACCGGCTCCCGACCTCAACGCGGCCCTCGCACGGATGACCTGGCGCCTCGAGCCGGGCACGTTCGTCCTGGTCGGATTCCAGGGACCCGCCAGCATCCAGGACCTGGAATCGCTGCGTCCGCCCGGCCAGATCGTGGTCGAGGACGATGAGACGAGCCTGCTGGTGGGGGAGGCGGCCCTGCCCGGCATCCTGGAACGCCATCCGGACGCCCGGATCGAGGCCGATCTGCTCTGGATCACCTTCGAGGCGCCCATGGGATGGGAGGTCGTGGGATTCCTGGCCCGCGTCACCGGTGCGCTGGCCGAGGCCGGGATCCCGATCGGCGCGGTCTGCGGGTACTCCCGTGATCACCTGTTCGTCGCGCGTCGCCATCGCGAACAGGCCGAGCGTGTGCTGCGTTCGTTGTTCCCCTCCGCGTGATCGTGCCCGTGGTCGGCATGCTTCGACCGCGGACCTGAAGCGAGCGGTGGACCAGAATTCGAAGGTCGGAGGCACGTTCGGACGATCTGACGCGGACTCCGGTTCGAGGACCCGCCGCTCACCTTGACCCTCTCGGAGCCCACCCGATAGGATCCGGCCTCGCTCGCGGACGCCCCGCGCGCGACGACTCCTCCCCCCAGCCGGATCCACCCAAGTCTCATGGGCCGTTCGACCTCTGTGGTCATCCTCGCCGCCGGCAAGGGCACGCGCATGCGCAGCGCGACCCCCAAGGTCCTGCAACCCTTGTGCGGACGCCCGATGTTGGGCTGGGTGCTCGACCAGGCGCTCGCCCTCGATCCCGTCCGCATCGTGGTGGTCATCGGCCACGGCAGCGAGAAGGTCGAGGCTTACACGCGCGAGCACGTCGGCGACCGAAGCCGCGTCGAGTTCGCCGTCCAGGAGCCCCAGCGCGGTACCGGACACGCCGTCCAATGCGCGCTGCCCGGCCTGGGCGATGACGCGGACACGGCCGTGGTGCTGTACGGCGACATGCCGTTGTTGCGCCCCGAATCGCTCGAGCACCTGCTGTCGCAGCACGCCGACGCCGGCCCGCGCGCCATGGCGATCATGGTCGGCGAGTTCGAGGACCCGACCGCCTACGGCCGCATCGTGCGCGCCGAGGACGGCAGCGTCCAGGAGACCGTCGAGGAGCGCGACTGCACCGAGGAACAACGCTGGATCACCGAGGTCAACCTGGGGATCTACGCCTTCGACATGGGGCTCCTGCACGAGAACATCGGCAAGCTCCAGGACGACAACGCCCAGGGCGAGCTCTACCTGACCGACATGCTGGGCCTCTCGGTCCAGGCCGGCTTGCCCGCCATCGCGGTCGAGATCGACGATGTTGGCGAAGGTCAAGGCGTGAACACCTTGGCCCAACTGGCCGAGGTCCGCTGGGACCTGCAGGCGCGCATCCACGAGATGCACATGGCCAATGGCGTCCGGATCGAGGATCCGCTGACCACCTACATCGACCACGGCGTGACCATCGGAGCCGGCACGTTGATCCAGCCCTGCTGCGTGATTCGCGGCGGCGTGACGATCGGTGAAGGCTGCGAGGTCGGCCCGTTCGCGCACCTGCGGACCGGGGTCGTGCTCGAGAACGCCTCGGTCCTGGGCAACTTCTGCGAGGCCAAGAACTCGACGCTGGGTGAGGGTTCCAAGGCCAAGCACCTGACCTATCTGGGGAACGCGATCGTGGGCAAGAAGGCCAACATCGGCGCCGGAACGGTCTTCGCCAACTACGACGGTAAGCACAAGCACGAGACCCAGGTCGGCGATGGCGCGTTCATCGGCAGCGGTACCGTGATCGTTGCGCCCAACACGATCCCCGCCGGATCCACGACGGGTGCGGGCGCGGTCGTCACCAGTTCGGCCGACATCCAGCCCGGCGAGGTCTGGGCCGGTCTGCCCGCGCGACGCCTGCGCGGCGCGGACAAGAAACCTTCCACGGACTGATCCCCCCGTCGGTCCGCTCCTTCTCCGAACCCCATCTCCTGCCCCCCCGAGATCCGTGAGCGAATTCAGCGAGATCACCCTCATCTCCGGTACGGCCCATCGCGGCCTGTCCGAGGCGATCGCCAAAGAACTGGACCTGCCCCTGGCCAACGCCCACGTCGGGCGCTTCCCCGACGGCGAGGTCGACATCAAGGTCAACCAGGACCTGCGCGGCAAGGACGTGTTCGTCCTGCAGCCGACCTGCCCGCCCGTGGCCGAGAGTTGGACCGAGCTGCTGCTCCTGCTCGACACGCTGCGTCGCTCGAGCGCCGGACGGATCACCGCGGTGATGCCGTACTACGGTTACGCGCGCAAGGATCGCAAGGACGAGGGGCGCGTGCCGATCAGCGCCAAGGTCGTCGCGAACACGTTGGTCGCCAGCGGTTGCGACCGCGTCGTGACGCTCGACATGCACGCCGCGCAGATTCAGGGCTTCTTCGACATTCCGGTCGATCACCTCTACGCGCGGCCCGTTCTGCTCGAGGGGATCCAGGCGCTCAACGTGGACAGTCCGGTCGTCGTGACGCCGGACGTGGGGGGCACCAAGATGGCCCGCGCGTACGCCAAGCGACTGGGCGCGGACCTCGCGATCGTCGACAAGCGCCGCATCTCGGGTTCCGAGACCGTCGTCGAGCACGTCATCGGTGACGTGGAAGGCCGCAACTGCGTGATCGTCGACGACATGATCTCGACCGGTGGCTCGATCACCCAGGCGGCCGCCGTGCTCAAGCGCGCCGGAGCGCAGCGCATCGTGATCGCCGTGTCCCACGCCGTCTTCTGCGGTCCGGCGGTCCAGCGCCTGCAGGACTCCGACGCCGAGGTCGTGCTCGTCACCGACACGATCCCCCAGGACCCGACGAACACGCCCTCGAACCTGAAGGTCGTGTCGGTGGCGCCCCTGATCGCCCATGCCATCAAGGCGATCCACAGCAGCCAGTCGATCAGTTCGTTGTTCGAGTAGGCCTCGGGAGATCCAGCGAGCTCAGCCCGGTCGGTCCGGCATGGACTCGCCCACTTTCAGCAGGGCGGACGCGGCAGGCCGCGTCCGCCCTGCTGCTAATCGGGAGGCGGACCGAGAGTTCCCAAGGTCCGGTGGCCCCCTTTCCTCCCCGCGCCGGTACACTCCCGCCCCAAAATCCGGCGTCCCCGACGTCAACACCTGTGCTCTCCAGCCCGGAGAGACGAACCATCCAGGAGTTCCTCCATGTCTCACGACGCCAAGATTCAAGCCGACCCCCGCCAGAAGATGGGGAGTCGCCAATCGCGCAAACTGCGCTCTGAAGGCCGCATTCCCTGCAGCCTGCAGTTCGACGGAGAAGTCGACCAGCCGGTCCGCCACTTCCACCTGGCCAAGACCGACTTCATGGCCGGTCGCCGCCACGAGGTTCACCTGTGGGACATCGAGGTCGAGGGCGCCACGCACTCCGCCATCGTCCGCGAGCTCCAGTGGGGCCCGATGGGCGACGTCCTGACTCACATCGACTTCAAGGGTGTGCACCGCGGTCAGAAGACCGAGGTCGAGGTCCCGATCACGCTGTTCGGTGACAGCCAGGGTGTCGTCAACCTGATGCACTCCTCGATCATCGTCAGCTGCCTGCCGAGCGAGATTCCGGACGGCATCGAGATCGCCGTCGCGGACCTCGAGATCGGAACGCACCTGAGCGCCAAGGATCTGGTTCTTCCCGAGGGCGTCGAGCTCGCCGAGGAGACCGCCGAGGAGAACGAGATGATCCTCACGATCAACGAAGAGGTCATCCAGGAAGACTCCGAGGACGACGAAGACGGGGAAGAGGGCGGCGAGCCCGAGGTCATCGGCGAGAAGAAGCCCGACGGCGACGACGACTGATCCACCTGGATTCGAGTGAAGGCGAGGCCCACGAGCCTCGGTTTCACGCGCAACGCAAGCCGCCCGGCCGCACCCAATGCGTCCGGGCGGTTCGCGTTCGGGGTGCCCGCTCCCGGTGCGTTCGCTCGCGTTGTGCTCCGAGGGGGACTCGACGGAACCGGGCCCGCAGGGTGGGGACGTCCGATCCACGTGGAATCGAAGCGACCCTCATCGGGCCCCATCCCCAGGCTGGTCGTCGATCCGGACGGGTCGGCGAGGTCCGGGGTCGGTCCCGGCGCCCTCAGGCCACGGACTGGCCAGGATCCCGGACGACTCAGGGCTCGGGCTCCAGCTCGGGGTCGGAGCCTCGTCTGGGACACCTGGAAATCGGAGGTCCCCGTACCCCTCCCTGGAACTTCGCGGATAGACTCTTCCCCCCGATCAGCCGGAATGCCGGTTCGATCCTCCCCCCTGAAACCCACTCGACGCCCCGCAGGATCCCCTGTCCGCAGGAAACTCTGTGACTCATCTCGTCGTTGGCCTCGGTAACCCTGGTCCGGACTATGCCCGGACACGACACAACGTGGGCTTCCACGTCGTGGAGCGGGTCGCCGCGGAGAAGGGACTGCTCTTTCGATCTGCATCCAGCCTGAACGGCTACGACGGTTCCAAGGCCTGCGAGGTCGCGGCGACTCCTTCGGGAGACGCGGTGCTCGTGAAGCCGACGACCTTCATGAACCGTTCCGGCCAGGTGGTCGGCCCCTTGGCGCGCCATCTCCTCGGTCACGACGCGAGTCCTGCACCTGGCGATGGCGAACCGAAGACCGTTGCACCTGTTCCGAACCTCCTCGTGGTGGTCGACGACCTCGACCTGCCGCTCGGACGACTCCGCATCCGCCCGCGTGGTGGGAGTGGGGGACAGAATGGAATGCGATCCATCATTGAACACCTGGGTACCGATGGTTTTCCTCGCTTGCGCGTGGGAATCGGTCACCCGGGAACCGACGCGGCGCGTCATGTCCTGACCCCCTTCTCCGACAAGGAGCAGGTGGACATCGACATCTCCGTCGTCGAGGCGAGCGAGGCCATCCTCGCTTGGCTCGACAGCGGTGATCTCGATGAGGTCATGACGCGGTTCCACAGCCGCTGGAACCAGGATGACTCGGCCTAGCTGAGCTCCGACGCTGGAGGCGGGCTGCACGCCCTCCGGCATGAACCTCAACACGGAGACCCTTTTGGGACAAATTTACGAAGGTATGTTCCTGCTCGACAACGACGTTGTCCGAGCCGGCTACACCCAGGCCAAGTCCGTCGTCACGGACATGCTGGCCAAGCACGGAGCGCAGTTGCACTGCGTGCGCCGTTGGGACGAGCGTCGCATGACGTATCCCATCGCGCACCGCCAGCGCGCCACTTACTTCCTGGCGTACTTCGAGATGCCGAACACCGAGCAGGCCGCGTTCCGACGTGACCTGGACCTCACCGAGACCGTTCTGCGGTACTTGATGCTGGCCGTCGATGCTCTCCCCGAGGGCGAGATCGAAGCGGCCAACCTCGAGGAAGGTGCGGACTTCGTCGTGCCGGAGCCCCCGGACGACGATCAGCCGGAGGATCCGCCCATCATGGAGGACGAGTTCGACGAAGACGGCGAGCGCATCATCCGCAAGGAGAAGACGGACGAAGAGAAGGCCGCTGACGAGAAAGCTGCCGAGGAGAAGGCCGCGGAAGAGAAGGCTGCCAAGGCCGAGAAGGCCGACAAGCCCTCCGACGCACCTGCTGCCGAAGCTGCGCCCGCCGCTTCCGAGTCCACGCCCGAGCCGGCTGCAGCCGCAGCCACCACTGACGAGGCCGACGCCTCCAAGGAGTCCTGATCATGGCGACCAAGCGCGTACGAGCCATCATCGGCTCCAAGAACTGCAACGATCCGGTCATCGATTACAAGAACATCGAGTACCTGACCAAGTTCCTGACCCCCCAAGGTCAGATCCTCTCCCGCCGCCGGACTGGCTTCTGCACGCAGTGCCAGCGCCAGCTCAAGAAGGCGATCAAGCAGGCCCGTCAAGTGGCCCTTCTGCCCTTCGTGGCCTGATCCAAAGGAACGACCATCATGGGTAAGAAAATCGAAGTGCTGCTGCGCGATCACGTCCAAGGCCTCGGCCGTTGTGGCGACGTCGTGACGGTGGCCGCGGGTCACGCTCGCAACTACCTCATGCCGAAGCGCATCGCCGTGCAGGCCAACGAGGAGAACAAGAAGGTGATGGCGCGTCGCGCCGAGCGCCTCGCCGCCGAGGAGGCCGCCCACCTGGCGACCGTCGAGGCGACCGTCGCGTCCTTGAACGCTCTCGCGCTCAAGGCGTCCGAGAAGGCCGATGACGAGGGTCACCTGTACGGTTCCGTGAACGCTGCGCGCGTCGCGGAACTCTGCACGGCCGCCGGCATCGCCATCGAGGAGAAGCAAGTGCGTCTCGAGCACCCGATCAAGGCCGTTGGCGAGCACGTCGTGCCCGTCCACGTCCACGGGGACCTCGTGGCGGACGTGAAGCTCGAAGTCACCGCCGAAGCGTAGAGCGGGACCGGCGTCGCTCCGCGGCGCTCCTCGCCATCGTCATTCGCCCCAAGTCTCGGGCGAGGGGCTTCCTCGGGGGCGTCCGACACGGTCGGACGGACCTTTCCACCGGTCCTCCACATCGCACGCAGCGCGCCCCGCGACCTCGGTCGCGGGGCGCGCTGCAATTCTGCCCGAGGACCGCCGCGCAGGGTGGCTCCGATCCGCGCTCGTTTCGTATCCTCCGCCCGGCACCGAGCCGCACTCGGCCGCCACTCCGACGCCCGCGATCTCTCGCAGGCCGGACCCTCGCGCCCGCTGGGCGCCCAACCGAGGCCCACTCCTTTGACGTCCGAAATGATCCCGCGCGGCAAGGTGCCGCCCCACGACGAAGCTGCCGAACGGGCGGTGTTGGGCGCGCTCCTGATGGACCCTTCGCGGATCGTCGAAGTGCTCGAGATCGTCAAGGCCGACGACTTCCACGTCCGTCGCAACCAGATCGTGTTCGACCTCTTCGTGCGGCTGGCCGAGAAGAACATGGCGGTCGACCTGATGACCGTCGGGGCCGGGCTCAAGGCCGAGGGCACGCTCGGTGACATCGGCGGGAACACCTTCCTCGGCGAACTTCTGGGCGCGGTGACGACGTCGGCGCACCTGTTGCACCACGCGGACCTGATCGCGCAAACCGCGCTGCTGCGCCGACTGATCGCGATCTCGACCGAGGTCGTCACGAACGCGCACACGACGCTGCCGGATCCCGAGAGCGTGCGCGAGCTGCTCGACGGCGCGGAGCACCAGATCTTCAGCATCACCCAGGGTCGCGACAAAGGTGGCGCGGTGAACCTGGGCGACCTGTTGACCGAGACGTTCAAGAAGATCGACGCGGCCAGCGGCAAGGGCGAGCTGACCGGCTTGCCCAGCGGTTACTACAAGCTCGACGACATGCTCGGCGGGTTCAACGCGGGCGAGATGACGATCATCGCGGCGCGCCCCTCGATGGGGAAGACGGCGTTCGTGCTGAACCTGATGGAACGCGCTGCGCTGTCCCGGGACGCGAACCGCGATCACGATCCGGTCGTGCTCTTCTTCAGTCTCGAGATGGGCAAGCTCTCCATCGTCCAGCGGATGTTGTGTTCGCGCGCGCGCGTCGATGCGCACAAGCTGCGCACCGGGCGCATCGATCCGACCAGCTACGCGGACCTGACCCAGGCCGCCGGCGAACTCGCCGCCGGGCGCATCCTGATCGACGACACGCCGGGTTTGTCCATCATGGCGATCCGCAGTCGTGCACGGCGTGCCAAGCACAAGCACGGGCTCGACATGATCGTCATCGACTACCTGCAGCTGATGACCGCCAAGGCGGAGAGTCGCCAGCAGGAGATCAGCGTCATCAGTCGACAGCTCAAGGAGCTCAGTCGCGAGCTCGAGGTGCCCGTTCTGGCGCTTTCGCAGTTGAGTCGCCAGGTCGAGAACCGCGAGAACAAGCGTCCGCAACTGTCGGACCTGCGGGAATCGGGCTCGATCGAGCAGGACGCCGACGTCGTGCTCATGCTCCACCGCGAGGAGTACTACAACGAGACCGAAGAGAACCGTGGCAAGGCCAAGATCATCATCGCCAAGCAACGCAACGGCCCGACCGGCGAGGTCGAGCTGCAGTTCCGCGGCAGCATCCTGCGCTTCGAGAACCCCGAGCCCAGCGTGGCCGAGACGATCCTCTCCTGATCGCTCGCGCTTCCGACACGCTCAAGCTTCCCACCCTCCGCATCGAACCGCTCCCCATGTTGGTCGCCGCTCTACGGACGTTCGTTCTTGCGTGCCTCGTCGCTCTGCCTTGCAGCGCGGTGACGTGGGCCCAGGAACTGCCCGATCCTGCATTGTTCGACCGCATCGTCGTCGAGGCCAAGGTCGTCGGGCTCGTCAGTCAGCCGGAAGAGGTCATCCTGCGTGCCCTCGGCGTGAAGATCGGAGCTCCCGCCCCCGACATGCGCAGCGAGCGGCGCATCGAGAGCGTGTTCCAGTCCTACGGCGTCTTCGTCGATGGCGAGCCCAAGGTCAAGTCCGTCCCCGGCGGCCTGTCCATCACGTTCCACGTGAAGGAGTTCGAGGTCGACCTCGAGCCTGGATTCCTCGGCAACGAGACCTATTCGGTCAAGCGGCTGAAGGAATGGGCCGGCCTGACGGGACGCAGCGACCTCTACCTGTACGAGGCCGACGGCATCGTGCACAAGCTGACCGAGGGCTACCGCCAGCAGGGCTTCCATTTCGTCGAGATCGAATGGCTCGCCGGTGGGCGGAGCGAGGACGGTCGCCATCAAGAGGTCATCTTCCTCGTGCGCGAGGGCCCCAAGGTGCGTTGCCGTGGCGTCGAGATCGTCGGCAACACCAGCCTGCCGGCCCAGGGCGTGCTGTTCTGGAAGTCGGGCCTGCGCAACGAAGCCAGGCTCAAGACGAAGGGGCCTGGACTGTTCAGCTGGTTCGGCGGAGTCTTCGAGGAAGAGACCCTGCAGTCGGACCTGATCGCGATGCGCGAGGTCTACCGCAACCGCGGTTTCCTGGACGCCAAGGTCGAGATCGAGCGCCTCGACTTCAACGACAAGCGCAATCGCGTGCGTGTCCACGTGCGCGTCGACGAGGGACCCTTGTACAAGGTCGCCAGCCTCAAGGTGCGCGCCGTCGATCGGTCCGATGCGACCGTCGGTTGGAACGACGTCTCCGCGAGCGACCTGAAGACGGTGGATCTCATCATCCCCGCCGACGAACTCCTGGCGAAGACCGAGCTCAAGCCCGGCGCCGCGTTCGAGCAAGCGCGCTTGAACCACGACCGTGGCGAGATCAGTCGTGCGTACGGTGCGCGCGGATACCTGGAGGCCGGGCTTTTCCTGAACTCGTCCGAGTCGAACGGATTCCGATTCCTGACGCCCAAGGTCCTGTACGACGTCGAGAAGGCCGAGGTGCACGTCACCTACGAGATCGTGCAAGGGCGCCAGCTCTTCATCCACAGCGTCGAGTTGCTCGGCAACCTGCACACGCGCGATCGCGTGGCGCGTCGTGAGATCAGCATGCTCCCGGGTGAGCTCGCGGACCTCGACAAACTGCACGACAGCCTGGCGCGCCTGCGCGGGTCGGGCTACTACTCCGATCGCCAGGATCCGAGCCACCCTGAGGCCACGTTCCAACTGCGCACCGTCCCGGGCGAGCCCGACCAGGTCGCCGTCGACTTCATCGTCGAGGAGGGTCGCGTCGTCGACTTCCAGCTGTCCGGCGGCGTGGCCAGCGACAACGGTGTCGTGGGTTTGATGTCGCTGACGATGCGCAACTTCGACAGCACGAAGCTGCCCAGAAGTTTCGGGTCGACCTTCGGCGAGATCTACAGCAAGGACGCGTTCCACGGCAACGGCGAGTCCTTGTCCCTGAACGTCTCGCCCGGATCCGAAGTCAGCTTCTGGTCGGCGAGCTACCAGCACCCCGACCTGTTCGGACGTCACTTCGACCGCTGGGGTGGGGGCTTCGAGGCCTTGAACCGCGATCGGATCTTCAGTTCGCACGACGAGGATCGCACGCGCGTGCGCCTCGACACGTCGCGCTACTTCGGCCAGGGCGACCTGGCGATCCGCACCGGTCCGGTGATCCAGCGCATCGAGTACACGGACCTTTCGGCCACCTTCGCGCTGCCGGCGACCTTGACCTTGGCGCCGCTCCACAGCGACTTCCACGGTTGGGAGTTCTTCCTGACGTGGTCGCGTTTGGACAACCGCCAGATCCCGCGCGACGGCTTCTACACCGATCTGCGCACGACCTACTACGGCGGTCCCCTCGGTGGCGACAACGACCTGGTCAAGACCGAGTTCAACCTCGAGGTCTTCCAACCGATCGGCGAGGACCTCGGCGACGCCAGGCCGGGTTGGTACACCTCGTTCGGCGCGGGCTGGGCGGTGCCGTTCGGCGACTCGAACCTGGTCCACTACGGCGAGCGCTTCTTCCTGGGCGGCTCGGTCGACCTGCGTGGATTCGAGTTCCGCGGCGTCGGCCCGAACGACGGCGACTTCTCCTCGGGTGGCGAGGGCATGCTGAAGGGCTCGTTCGAGTACCGCTACCCGATCTACACGACGGCGATCCCGGGCACGTCCCGCCGCCAGGAGGTGCTGCGCATCTCGCCGTTCGTGGACTGGGGCGTCCTGTCCGTGAACCACGACAACCTGAGCTTCAGCCAGCTCCGCTCGTCGGCCGGGGTCACGTTCAGCCTCGTGAACCCGATCCCGATCTCGTTCAGCTTCGGCTGGCCGATCGATCAGGGAATCGGGGACCGGACCGAGGTCTTCTCGTTCCGTCTGTCCCTGCGCTGATCGACCGGGGTATCCACCGGTGTCCCGTTGGCCCATGTCCTGCGGGTCAGCTGCCGGACCTCGACGACGGATCAGGGGGGCAGGGTGGCCCGATCGGAGCCATGGACGTGCTCCCTGGGAGCCCACGGGGGCCCGCGCTTGACCCTGTCCAGGCGGGCGGCTACACCGTCTGTCCGGGATGCGCTCCCTATGCGCCGGACTCCGCTCCGTAGGAGACCAGAACGACCCCTGTCGGGCCGACCCATGACTTCGCGAACCCTGTCCGAGATTGCCGAACTGTGCGGCGCCGAGTTGATCGGCGACGGCACCCGGATCGTGCATGGCCCCGCCAGCTTGGCCGAGGCCAGCTCCGACCACGTCAGCTTCCTCGCAGAGCCCCGCTATCGCGAGCAATTGCTCGGGACGCAGGCAGCCGGTGTCCTCGTCGAAGCCGACTTCGAGTCCACGCGCGACGACCTGACGCTTCTGCGTTGTGCGAACCCCAGCCGCGCCTTCAATCGCATCGTGTTGGCGTTCGCGCAACCCCAGCCGGCTTGCGAACCCGGGGTGCACCCAACGGCCGTCGTCGCTCCCGACGTCGAGCTGGGCGAAGGCGTCCACGTCGGACCGCTGGTCGTGATCGGACCTGGCTCGGTCATCGGGGCCCATGTGGTCCTGCACGCTTCGTGCGTCATCGGCGCGGGCGCGCGCATCGGGGCGCGGACCGTGCTCTACCCGAGCACCGTGCTCTATCCCTTCGTCGAGATCGGCGAGGACTGCATCTTGCACGCGGGCGCTGTGCTCGGTGCTGACGGCTTCGGCTTCGAACCGACCGCCACGGGTTGGGACAAGACGCCCCAGGCCGGCAAGGTCGAGCTGGGCGATCGCGTCGAGGTCGGCTCCAACAGCACGATCGACCGCGCGCGCTTCGGCAGCACGCGACTCGGTGACGAGGTCAAGCTCGACAACCTGGTGCACCTGGGTCACAACGTCCAGATCGGTGCGGGCAGCTTGCTCGTTGCCCAGGCGGGCGTTGCGGGATCCTCGAACCTTGGCAAGCGCGTCATCGTCGCGGGCCAGGCGGGCATCAACGGACACATCACGGTGGGGGACGGAGCTCAGATCGCGGGCAAGTCGGGCGTCTTCGACGACGTGCCGGCCGGCGAGACCGTGTTCGGCATCCCCGCCATGGAGAAACGGGAGGGCATGCGCATGACGCTGGCCTTCAAACGCGTAGGTCGCTTGATCGAACGGGTCCGTAGCCTCGAAGCGCGGATCGAAGAACTGGAGTCCGGACCATGAGTCGTCGACAACGCACGTTGAAGACCGCCGTCGAGCACGAGGGCGTCGGGCTGCACTCCGGCGAGAGCGTACGGGCCCGAATCCTGCCCGCGCCCCCCGGAACGGGCATCGAATTCGTGCGCACGGACATGGAGGGCGCACCCTCCGTCACCGCGCACATCCGCTATCAGAACCACAAGGACCGTCGCACGCGCCTGCTGCGCGACGGGGCCGAGGTCGAGACCATCGAACACTTCTTGGCGGCGTGTCGCGCGCTCCAGGTCGACAACTTGCGCGTCGAGCTGTCGGGCAGCGAATTCCCCGGTGCCGACGGCAGCGCGCTGCCTTTCTGCGATCTGCTGAACGCTGCGGGCATGGTCGACCAGAAGGAGGACGCGCGCATCTTCGTCCTGCAGGAACCCATCTACGTCCGCGACGAGGGCGCACTCCTCGTCGCCCTGCCGCGCGAGAAACCCGGCCTCTCGCTGCGCTACGTCGCCACGTTCGACGAGCCCGGCGTCGAGAGCAGCAGCGTCTCGCTGGACGTCACGCCCGAGTCGTTCGTCAAGGAGATCGCCGCCGCGCGCACCTTCTGCCTCGCCTCCGAGGTCGAAGCCCTGCAAGCCGCCGGAATGGGCAAGGGTGCGACCCGCGACAACACGCTGGTCCTGGGCGACGAGGACACCGTCATGCGCATGCAGGACGAGCCCGTGCGCCACAAGCTGCTCGACCTGCTGGGCGACCTGTCGCTGTTGGGCGCCGACATCCAGGCCGACATCATCGCGACGGCCTCGGGGCACAAGACGAACGCCGCGCTGGTCAAGCAGATGCTCGACCTGATGCAGGCCGAGGAGACCGGCGGCCTGGTCCAGCGCGAGTCCGGCATGGACATCCGCGAGATCCTCAAGATGCTCCCGCATCGCTACCCGTTCCTGTTGATCGACCGCGTGATCGAGGTCGAGGGCTACCAACGCGCCACGGCCATCAAGAACGTCACGATCAACGAGCCGTACTTCCAGGGTCACTTCCCCGACGTACCGCTCATGCCGGGCGTGCTGCAGCTCGAGGCCATGGCGCAACTCGCCGGCATGCTGCTGCTGCGCAAGCTCGAGTACTCGGGCAAGCTGGCCGTGTTGTGGTCCATGGACAAGGTCAAGCTGCGTGGCGGCGTGACCCCCGGGGACCAGTTGCGTCTCGAGGTCGAGACGATGCGCATCAAGGGCGAGACCGTCCAGGTGCGCGGCAAGGGCTCCGTTGCCGGACGAGTCGTCTGCGAGGCCGTTCTGATGTTCACCATGATCGAGGCCTGAGCCATGAGCACACGCATCCATCCCACCGCCGTCATCGCCGAAGGCGCCGAACTGGGCGTCGACGTCGAGATCGGCCCGCACGTCGTCGTTGGCCCCTTGGTTCGCATCGGCGATCGCACCGTCGTCGGCCCCCAGGTCGTGATCGACGGTCACACCCGCATCGGCGAGGACAACAAGATCGTCGGGCAGGCCAGCCTCGGTGGGCCGCCCCAGGACCTGTCGTACAAGGGCGAGGCCACGCAACTGACGGTCGGGGATCGCAACACGATCCGCGAGTTCGTCACCATCAACCGCGGCACCATCAAGGGCGGCGGACTGACCGCGATCGGCTCCGACAACCTGCTGATGGCCTGCTGCCACGTGGCCCACGACTGCGTGCTCGAGGACGGCGTCATCCTGGGCAACGGCGTGCTGCTGGCCGGGCATTCGTTGGTCGAGCACCACGCGAACCTGTCCGGCATGGCCGGCGCGGTCGCGTTCTGCACGATCGGCGCCTACGCCTACATCGGCGCCAAGACGCGCATGTCCCGGGACGTGCCCCCGTACATGATCGTCGAGGGCCACGACGGCCGCGTCCGGGGCGTGAACGTCATCGGCCTCCAGCGCAGCGGCGTCTCCGAGGAGGACCTCGAAGCCCTGCGCGTCTCCTTCCGCCGCATCTGGCGCTCGGATCGACCCCGCAAGGTGGTCGTGGACGAGATGCTGCAGGAGGGCGGGCACAACGCCCACGTCCAGAACCTGCTCGACTCGCTCGAGCGCACCGAGCAGGGGCTGAAGGGCCGCTACCGCGAATCTCTGCGCCAGGAGTTCGTCGAGCAGGGTCAACGCCGTATCCTGCCCGTCTGAATTCGCCCCCGGACCACGCCTAGCGCGCTGGTTCGCACGATCCCGTGTCACGCCTCCTTCCAATCTTCCCACCTTCCGCCGGCCGCGTGCCGTCGGACCCCTGACGCCATGCCCCTGCGCCCCGTCCCGCCCGAGGTTTCCTTCCCCCAACTCGAAGAGAAGCGCCTGGACGACTGGGACGAGCGCCGGATCTTCGAGCGCAGCGTGGAAGAGCGCGACGCGGCCGACAGCTTCGTCTTCTACGACGGCCCGCCGTTCGCCACCGGACTGCCGCACTACGGGCACCTGGTCGCCAGCATCCTCAAGGACATCGTCCCCCGTTATTGGGCGATGAAGGGCAAGCGCGTCGAGCGCCGCTGGGGTTGGGACTGCCACGGCCTGCCCGTCGAGAACGAGACCCAGAAGGACCTGGGCCTGGCCGACAAGCGCGCCGTCGAGGAACTGGGCATCGCCAAGTTCAACGAGGCCTGTCGCGGCATCGTGCTGCGCTACACCACCGAGTGGAAGCGGACGATCCGCCGCATGGGGCGCTGGGTCGACCACGAGAACGGCTACAAGACGATGGACCAGCCGTTCATGGAGACGGTCTGGTGGGCGTTCCACGAACTGTGGAAGTCCGACCGCATCTACGAGGGCTATCGCGTCCAGCCGGTGTCGCCGGCGCTCGGCACGCCGCTCTCGAACTTCGAGGTCGCGCTGGGTCCCCAGGAGAAGGACCCCGTGTCCAAGAAGGAGGGGCACAAGCGCCGCCAGGACCCGAGCCTGACCGTGCGCTTCCGGCTCGAGGACGAGGACGCCTTCATCTGGGCCTGGACGACGACGCCGTGGACGCTGCCCTCGAACCTGGCGCTCGCGGTGCATCCCGACCTCGAGTACGTGAAGGTCAAGCTCGTCGACACCGGCGAGGTCGCGTACTGCGAGCCCGGCCGCCTGAAGGACTACCAGGACCGCAAACGCGTCGGCGAGACCGAAGAACTGGCCCGCGTGAAGGGTGCCGACCTGGTCGGACGCCCGTACGAGCCGCTGTTGCCCTGGTTCGCCGAGCACCGCGAGAACGAGGACGGATCCCGCCTGGCGTTCCGTGTCGTCGGCGCGGACTACGTCGGCACGGACGCGGGGACCGGCATCGTCCACCAGGCGCCGGCCTTCGGCGAGGACGACTTCCAGATCGGCGCGCGCGAGGGCCTGCCGCTGGTCAATCCGCTCGATCTGAACGGCATGTTCGACGAGACCGTGCCCGAGTTCACGGGCGTCTTCGCCAAGGACGCCGACAAGGCGATCATCGCGCGCCTGAAGGACGAGGGCAAAGTCGTCGACCAGGACACGATCGTCCACGCCTATCCGCACTGCTACCGCACGGGGCAGCCTTTGCTGTACATGGCGATCTCGACCTGGTTCATGAAGGTCGAGGAACTGCGCTCGAAGCTGACCGCGAACAACGACACCGTGCACTGGGTGCCCGAGGCCGTCGGCGCGGGTCGTTTCGGCAACTGGCTCGAGGCCGCCCGCGACTGGAACCTGTCCCGCAACCGCTTCTGGGGCACGCCGCTGCCCGTCTGGCGCTGCGACGAGGACCCCAGCGACATGGTCTGCATCGGATCCGCGGCGGACCTCGAGACCCGCGCGGGACTCCAGCCCGGCAGCCTGACCGACCTGCACCGCGACAAGGTCGACGACATCACGTTCGCCTCGGAAACGACCCCGGGCGGCACGATGCGGCGCATCCCGGAGGTCTTCGACTGCTGGTTCGAGTCGGGCTCGATGCCCTACGCGGAGCACCATTATCCGTTCGAGAACAAGGACTTCGTCGAGGCCAACCTGCCCGCGGACTTCATCGCGGAGGGCCTCGACCAGACCCGTGGCTGGTTCTACACGCTGACGGTCCTGTCGACGGCGCTGTTCGACCGCCCCGCGTTCAAGAACGTGATCGTTAACGGCATCGTGCTGGCCGAGGACGGCGAGAAGATGTCGAAGTCGAAGCGCAACTTCCCCGACCCGAACATCGTGCTCGAGAAGCACGGGGCGGACGCGCTGCGGATCTATCTGATCAACTCGCCGGTCGTGAACGCCAAGGACCTGCGCTTCCAGGAGGCCGGCGTCACCGAACACGTGCGTTCGGTGCTCTTGCCCCTGTGGAACTCGTATTCGTTCCTGACGCGCTACGCCGTGATCGACGGCTGGGAGCCCGATGGCGTGGCCCCCGATCCGAAGGTCCACGAGCTCGATGGGTGGGTCCTGTCCCGCCTGCAGACGCTGGTCGGCACGGTCCAGGAGCGCATGGAGAGCTACGAGCTGTTCCGGGTCGTCCCGGCCCTGACCGGCTTCATCGACGAGCTGACGAACTGGTACATCCGCCGCAGCCGTCGGCGCTTCTGGAAGGCTGCCGACGACGCGGACAAGGCGAACGCCTACCGGACGCTGCACCACGTGCTGTTGACCGCGTCCAAGGTCCTGGCACCCTTCCTGCCGTTCATGGCCGAGGAGATCCACGCCAACCTCAGCTGCGGCCAGGGCGCCGACAGCGTGCACCTGGAGGACTTCCCGGTCGTGGATGCCTCGATGCTCGACGAGGCGTTGGAGCGCCGTATGGAGCTCGCACGCACTGCCGTGTCCCTCGGGCGCGGCCTGCGCGAGAAGCACAAGATCCGCGTGCGCCAGCCGCTGCCGACGATGACGTTGGTCCCGGCGCGGCCCGAGGACCGCTCCGCGCTGGAGGCGGCCGCGGCGGTCGTCGCCGAGGAGCTGAACGTGAAGCAGCTGGTGATCAGCGACGACGAGTCCGAGCTGGTGACCTACTCCGCGCGCCCGAACCTGAAGGTCCTGGGGCCGAAGTTCGGCAAGCGTCTGGGCGACATCAAGAAGGAGGTGGGCGGGCTCGGTCCGGACCGCTGCGCCGCCGTCCTGCGCGGGGAATCGCAAGCCTCGGACGCGGTCGAAGGCCTCGTCTACGACGCCACGACGCTCTTGATCGACCGCTCCTCGAGGGAGGGCACGGTCGTCGACACTTCGGACGATGTCACGGTGGCCTTGGATCTCGAGATCAGCCCCGAACTGCGCCGCGAGGGCCTGGCCCGCGAGGTCATCAACCGCGTCCAGGGCCTGCGCAAGGATCGCGGGCTGGATCTGGACGACCGGATCCACCTGTCCGTGACGGCGGACGGCGAACTGGCCGAGGCCACGCTCGAGCACTGGGCCTTGATCGCCGGCGAGGTGTTGGCGGTGGGAGCGAGCCCGGCGGAATCGACCCCGAGCGGCGAGCCCACGACGTTCGACGTCGAGGGCGCCGAGCTGATCGTGTCGCTCGAGCGAGCCTGACCCAGCCGGGGGCACCGCGAGGTGTTCGCGTTGGAGGGTCGGGTCGGCCGGACGGGTCGGGAGCAGTGCCGCTGCTCCCGGCCCGTCCGTCCAACAGCCAGCGATCAGGATGGGGGACCGCGCAGTCCTGGTTCCGTCGGCTTACGGAGACTGGCCTAGTTCGCTCCGCACGAAGCGCCGACCCTCGATCCAACGCTGCGCGGGGCACCTGGCGTCGGCCCGAACCCGCCCTCGAGCGGCGCCACAGGGAGCCGATCCTTCGTGCGGAGCGAACTAGGCCAGTCTCGGTCCGAAGCGTCCGTGGGAACGGTTCCAGGGCGGACCTGCGGTGCCCTCACTCGCAGCGACGCACGCGATCGCGTTGCTCACGCGCCCGGAGGGTGCTACTTTGGATTCGGGGGTGTCCCTGCTGTCGCAGGTGATTCCTACGATCCCCGGAGCCGAATGACCGTTAACTGGGCCACCACGGACTCGGGCGTGACAACCTCGCGCTCAGTTCGGCCCACCTGGAACCTAGTGGTTCCGGGAGCTTGGGAACACGGCAACGGTGGGGCCCCCTCGATCTTCCGCCCTCGGGTTCGCCCGGGGGCGGAAGAGCGTTTCCGCAGCAGGAGTTGACCGCGCCAAGCTTTGCTCCAAGGCCTGCTTAGGGACCTGCAGCCTGGATCTCTCACGAGCCTGCACCGTGCGTAGACCCGGTCGGTCGCCAGAGGCGACTTCTCGTGCGTTGACGGTGCGTTGCGATCCAGCCCGTCTTCGAGCGGGGCCCACGACCGCAAGGCGCCACCAACGCACGGGTCGGGCCCTCTCGCGGCACATCCTCGTGAGGGATCCAGGCCAGCGCCGAGCGCTGCGGTCGGGTCGACGGTCCCGCTCCGCCGATACCGGCGGACCTAGGGACCGGATTCGCTTCGATTCCTGCCCGCGTGCCGAGCGTCCGGTGCCCTACGAAATGCGCTGCAACGGGTCCGCCCGTGGCTTCGCCCGCAGGATCGTTCGAACCGGAGCAGATGCGCGGAAGCGGGCTGGAATCCGCTGGTTGCGCATCGCTACGATCCACCGACGTCCGGGAATCCCTTCCGGACCGACCGCACCGCGGGGGAGAGCTTCCCCGCAAGACACCGCACAACGATCATTGGAGGCCGCACATGAGGGGTGTGCTCCTGGTCGCCCTCGGGGGCGTCCTCATCTATCTCGGCATCGTCACGTCCGCTCCGGCGGACGAGACCGACGCTGTCCCGAACGATTCCGACCGGACCTATCTCGAGAATCCGTCCCACGATCTCGCGGGGGGGGCCGACCTCTCCAGCCAGGGCAACGGTGGGGGCGCCAACTCGCGCGGCGGGCAGCCTTTCGTGCCGGATCCGGATCCGGGCCATGCCGGCTCGACCTATGCCGACACGGGCTATGCCCATTCTGGCTACGCCGATGCGGACGAGCCGCTGGTGCCCCAGATCACGCCCGACCCCATCGTTCCGGTCCTTCCCGACCCCGATCCGGCCCCGCAACCGGTGGTTCTGGGCCGTGAACCGGAGGAGGAAGCGCCGAACCTGGACGATCGTCGATTCGAGCTCAGCGCACCGGGGAACCAGACTTCGGTCGTCGCCTCGACGCTCCTGGAGGCGTGGGTCGAGCGCAGTCCGGAGGCCCTGGAGGCCCTTCTGAACGGCGAAACCGCCGGGGACGTGCCCCACGGACAGCGTCGGCTCGTCGGAACCTTCTGGCAAGCGATGCTGGGTCAGGGAGCCGCCGTGGCAGACCAGGCCCGCGAGCTCGAAGGGGAATCGGGGGTGACGTCGGCCCAATGGGCCCTGCTCCAGACCGCCATCGAGGGGCCGGGCGCGCGTCCGATGCCCGCCACGGTGAGCCGTCGGGATCCGCTCGCCAGGGCGATGCGGATGGTCCTCCTGGAGGAGCAGGCCCACACCGCGCTGGAGCGTGGACGTGCGATCGACGCAGCGGAGGCCCTGTCGGACCTCCTGCATCTGGAGCTGACCGCCCCCTGGAAACCCCATCGCGAGACCTTGCTCAAGTGGGGCGACTCCCTGCGCCAGGCCCAGGGGTCCTACAGGCTGTCCAAGACGGGCGCCTGGCCCTCCCTGGCGACCGAGGTCCGCCCCGGCGATTCCCTTGCGCTGGTGCGCAAACGGATCCTGCGCGAGCGTCCGGAGCTCCTCCTCTGCACGGGCCTGATCCACCGCGTCAACGAGATCGGCAAGTACATCCATCCGGGCGATCCCCTGCGGATCCCGACGGATCGGCCCAACGTCCTGGTCGATCTGGACGCCCGTATCGTGATCTACCGGCACGGCGACGAGGCCGTGCTCGTCTGGCCCTGCGGGGTCGGGCGCGTCGACAAGCCCACGCCTACGGGGGCCTTCTTGATCGGCGAGAAGCTCGAGGAACCGCCCTGGTTCGCCGGAGACGGCAAGGTGATCCCGTACGGCGATCCGCGCAACCTGCTCGGGGAGCGCTGGATGGCGTGGAACCTGGACGGCAAGAACTCGAGCTACGGCTTCCACGGGACCAACGAACCCGACGGCGTCGGGGGCCGCGTCTCGAGCGGTTGCATCCGGATGACGAACGAATCGGTGAAGGAGCTCTTCGAGCTGCTGCCGCGGGGCGCGGACGTCCTCGTGCAGCCCTAGGAGCCCTTCCAGGCATCCAGGACGGGGCGGTGGGGGAGCGATCCCTCACCGCCCCGTCTCGTGTCCGGAGGGGTCGCTGTGGCATCAGCGCGGACCCGTCACGTCGGGGGGAGGCCACTGGTTCGGGCGTCGACTTGGACCGTTCTTGGCGCCGATCGAGGGCCCTGCAACGGCGAGCGCCAGCCGTCAAGCGCGCCCAAGATCGCGCGACCCACTTTGAGCCAAACCCCCTGAATCGGGGTCGAATAGGCACATTCGGGCGCGTTCCGTGATGGGCCTCGAAGGGGCCGCCGGGGCCGCGGCCGGCGTCGGGCAGCACCGAGTTCGCGCGAACCGCACTCGCCCAGACTTTCCCGGCCGCCGATCCCGCGAATCGCAAGGAGGCAGCCCTGAGGGGGCCTCCGTGACCCCCAAATACCCCTTCGGCAAGCTTCATCCGGCTCTGCACCCGAGAACCATGAAGAAAGGGTGGCCCCGTAAGTCCTTGCGCTTGCGCGGCTTACGTCCACCGGCTCCGTTCCGAGCATGTTTATCTGTGCGGATCATTGACCCTGAGGCCGCGATCCCTATTATTCCCCCTCCTGACGCGGCGCGAGCAACCACGTCGAGGGCAGCACCCGTCTCCGGACGGGCAGCGCCTTCGCCGGCTCTCCGCGGCTCTTTGAAAACAAGGGTGACCTTTGAAATGCTTGAGCGAGCGAGTGGCTCGGTCAGGGTGGAGGCTTCGTGCCTTCGTCCGGACTGGTCACGAACTCCAACAAATGAAACCAGATCAAAAACTAACTGAAGGGTTTGATCCTGGCTCAGAACGAACGCTAGCAGCGTGGATTAGGCATGCAAGTCGCGCGTGAAAGCCTTCGGGCGAGTAAAGCGGCGAAAGGGTGAGTAACACGTAACCAACGTACCCCTCAAACCGGAATAACTATTGGAAACGATAGGTAATGCCGGATGGTCCTAAGGGATGGCATCATCTCTGTGGTAAACGGCGGCTTCGGCTGTTGTTGAGGGAGCGGGTTGCGGCCTATCAGCTTGTTGGTGAGGTAACGGCTCACCAAGGCTATGACGGGTAGCGGGTCTGAGAGGATGGTCCGCCACACTGGGACTGAGACACTGCCCAGACTCCTACGGGAGGCTGCAGTCGAGAATCTTCCACAATGGACGAAAGTCTGATGGAGCGACGCTGCGTGCAGGATGAAGGCCTTAGGGTTGTAAACTGCTGTCACGCTATAGGAACCCGCAGTCGTTAATAGCTTCTGCGCTGACCAAAGCGAGAGGAAGTGCCGGCTAACTCCGTGCCAGCAGCCGCGGTAATACGGAGGGCGCAAGCGTTGTTCGGATTCACTGGGCATAAAGAGCATGTAGGCGGTCTACTCAGTCGGATGTGAAAGCCCTCGGCCCAACCGGGGAACTGCATTCGATACTGGTAGACTAGAGGACGGCAGGGGTAAGTGGAACTCCAGGTGGAACGGTGAAATGTGTAGATATCTGGAGGAACACCGGTGGCGAAAGCGGCTTACTGGGCCGTCTCTGACGCTGAGATGCGAAAGCCAGGGGAGCGAACGGGATTAGATACCCCGGTAGTCCTGGCCGTAAACGATGGGCACTAGGCAATGGGCTTACCTATGTAGCTCCTTGCCGTAGCTAATGTGTTAAGTGCCCCGCCTGGGGAGTACGCTCGCAAGGGTAAAACTCAAAGGAATTGACGGGGGATCACACAAGCGGTGGAGCATGTGGTTTAATTCGAAGCAACGCGAAGAACCTTACCTGGTCTTGACATTCTTGGATTAGCTATGTGAAAGCATAGTGACAGCTCTTCGGAGTCGGAACTTGA
>TARA_R110002073_G_scaffold13377_2_pt1 | contig 23409 bp, 27 predicted proteins | sample TARA_R110002073 | Tara Oceans TARA_R110002073 (sample SAMEA4397174) | marine metagenome | biome: Polar Biome; feature: [DCM] deep chlorophyll maximum layer (ENVO:01000326); material: water (ENVO:00002006), including particulate matter (ENVO:01000060) such as... | depth 40 m | reverse complement strand
TTTGTTTTAAATAAATTGGCTGGTCTTGTTGTACACCAACCACTAAATTCTCAACATCTGTAACTGTTTCTAAAAACTTTCCTGTGGTCACTAAAAATTCAGTATCGTTTTTATTGAATTTTCCAGAACTTAATTGCTGGTTGTTGGCTTTTATCATTTCTGAAACAGATAGAAAATCCAAGCCACTTGCTGCTAATTTGTCTTTATCTAATACCACACGTAATTGACGGTCTCTACCTCCAATTTTTTGAGTTACAGCTACATCATTAATCTTTTCAATTTCACTAGTTAGTTCTTGTGCTATTTGGCTGAGTTGAAAATCGTCATAATTTTCACTCCAAAGTGTTAATCCTAGCATTGGCACATCGTCAATCGCACGTGTTTTTACCAATGGAAAGGTAACTCCTTGCGGCATCTGATCCATGTGTTTATTGATTTCGTTATAGAGTTTCACAAACGAACGTTCTATATCTTCACCTACATAAAACTGAACAATGACCATTCCTTGTTCTTTCATGGATGTAGAATAGACATACTCCACACCTTTAATATTGGAAATGAGTTTTTCTAGTGGCTTTATAACACGAGACTCCACTTCTGTTGGACTAGCTCCTGGATAACCCACAAAAATATCTGCAATTGGTACGTCTATTTGTGGTTCTTCTTCTCGTGGAATTAAAAACGAGCTGTACACTCCAACAACCATAAACACGATCATTAAAAGCACTGTAAGCTTTGAGCCTATAAAGCTTTTGGCTATTTTACCTGCTAAACCTTCTTTCATATTCTATCCCTAGCCCTTTCCTTTTGAAAGGGAATTTTTATGGGTGTATTTTAGTTAATAATTTTTTTAAATTCTAATATCTAATTCTTATATACTGAAAACCATGACTGATTACTGAATACTTATTTTTGCTCCATTAAACAATTTTCCCTCAGCTGAAAGGATGTATGATTCACCTGTAGATAAACCAGATAATACTTCTACTCTATCACCATAGGTTCTACCTAATCGTAACCAACGCAATAATGCTGTATTGCTTTGACTTACAGTAAAAACTCCTGACAACTGACCATTGGTTATGATAGCCTTGGTAGGAATTAAAACTAACTCACTAGTTGATTTTTTCTCAATAGGAAACTGAACGGTTACAAACATGCCTGCCAAAACATTGGCGTTAGTTTTATCTAACTCTATTTTTACTAAATACTGTCCTCCTGTGTTTTTTGCTGAAGTACTTACTTCGGAAACTTTGCCTTTTATTGTTTTATTAATTGATTTAACTATAACATCAACTGTAACATCATTTTTTATTTTTGAAATTTCAGTTTCTGGTACCATGGCTACAACTTCAAATTTTCCAGGCGACTCAACTGATAGTAATGGTTGTCCAGGGTTTGCCATGTCTCCTTGTTTAACTGTTTTAGATGTAACTACTCCAGAAAAAGGAGCCGTAATATTTGAATATGCAAATTGTGCATTTACTTCGTTTTTCATCTGTTTGGCAGCTTCCAATCGTGCTTTAGCCATTTCATATCGTGCTGTTATATCGTCCATCTCTTTTTGTGATGCACTATTGTTTTTAAACAGATTCTTAAAACGGTTGTAGTCTTTTTGCGCATTATTATAAGCTGCTGTTGCTTCTGTAATACTTGCTGAGGCTTGAGCGCGTTTGGCTTGTAAATCGGCATTATTTATAGATATTAATAACTGACCCTTTTTTACTTTATCACCAACATTTACATAGACCTTGGAAACAAAACCCAAAATGCGTGTACTTAAATCGGCACTATTAACCGATTGAATTTTACCGCTAACAGCTAAAAATGGATTATTATTATTTGCCGATACATTGTTGACTTTTACCATGATTGGTGGTGAATTATCTTCAACTGTTTTTTTGTCCTTGCTTCCACAACTTATCATGAATAATGACAATGTGAAAATGGCTAATGTGTATGTGTATTTTTTCATCTTAAAATATTTTTTTAATCTTTATTTTTTAACACCTTCCGTCCTGCGGACACCTTCCTCAAGGAAGGAGTTTATTGTGCTTTTATGTTACTTATTACCTAAACTGAGTAATGCAACTGCTTACTGTCAACTTTTTTATTCTTTAGTTAAAAAGTTTAAATAGGCTTGTGCGTAATTGTATTCAAAAATGGTTTGATAATACTCCAATTGTTTTTGAGCATACTGTGTTTCAGCTATTAATAAATCTGAGGTTTTTTCTAATCCTTCTTTAAACCTATTGGTTCTAATCCTTAATGATTCTTTAGATTGTTTAAGTGCTAATTGTGTTAAGTTCAATTTATTTTCGGTATCAGTTAGCATTCGCTTGGCCTTGTGTAATTCTAAATTACTTTGCGATACATATTGATCATACTCTAGTTTGGATTTATCAAATTCGGCTTTGCTCTTTTGTGCTTTTCCGAAGCGTTTGGAACCTTCAAAAATGTTCCAGCTTAATTGAGCTCCAAACAAGTATCCATTTGCATCGCCTTGAAAAATTTGATCATCGTAAAGCTCATAGCTTCCAAAAGCATTTAATCGTGGAAGAAAAGCCATTTTATCGGCTTTGTTCATAGACTCATAAGCATCTAGAGCAAGATGCATCGCTTTGATATCGGAACGATTTTCGGTAATGCTTTTATTAGCGTATAAATTAACATTAGAAACTGTTAAACTATCTATTGGTTGTAATATAACATCTGAATTTGTATTCATTAAAAAAGACAAATAATTTGATGCATTTTCTATATTACTTTTTGCCGTTTGTAACTGATTTTTAATTTCGGTAAGCCTAACTTCAACAGACAAAACATCGGCTCGTTGCAAGTAACCTTGCTTAAAGCTGTTATCGGCTATTTTTTTATTTTCATTAGCTGTTTTTAATGCAAGTTCCAACACCTCGACACCTTTATAGGCTAGTTGTAACTGCATATACGCTTTATCTACTTCAAACATTAAATAATCTGTAGTTCTTTGAGTTTGCAAAGACATCGCTTCCATTTTGGATCTAGCAGCTTTACGCTGATAAATACCATCTACATTAATTAATGGTTGCTGAATCTCGATCTTGGTTGCATAATTCTCAATTTGAGAAGGGTTATTTAACAAGTTAGGATTGAAATCGTTTTGAGTTAGGATTTCTTGATTTAATTTAGACCCAAAAGCCATTAATGGGTTTGTGGTTGCAATTCCAGTATGTGATGCTGTAATGTTTGGTAAAAAAACAGCATTGGTTTGCCTATAGTCGGCTCGTGCTTGAACAAATTCCTGTTCCGAAATTTTAATTGATAGGTTTTCCTTAGAAACCCTATTTAAAACATCTGCTTTTGAAATTGGAACAGTTTTTTGAGCCTTTACCACCAATGTCATTAGTAAAAGCATGAGGGTCAATATATATGTATTGCGTTTCATTATGTTTTTAGTTTGATGCGAAATTAAGTTTTTAAAGAGCCTGTGTCGGTAACCAATGTTACGTGGTTATGTAACCAATGTTACCTAACAATCGATAAATTAATTTGCTAAGAGAATCCATTTGTATTGAATTTATATTATTAATAATTAAACAAATAGACTGATATATATCATTGCTGTACCTAAGCGCATGAAATAATTTTGAGGTATAAAAAATTAACAACCCATGAAAAGTGCAAAATTTATAAGTATCGTCATTTTACTAGGTGCTTTTTTAAGCCTAGAGAGTTGTGGTCCAGTTATTATTTCATCAAGGCCAAGCCACCCAACACCACCTTGGTTTTATCCAAATAGAGTTGTAAATATTAGATATGTTTACTTTCCGGATTATACTATTTATTACGATTTAACTTTGCGTAAGTATATTTATCTTGACAATGGTGCTTGGATAACAGTAAATGTATTACCATCAAGATTTAACGGTATTAATCTAAGACGAACAAAACAAGTTAGGGTTGAAAATTATTATGGTAATGATATTAGAGAATACCATTCGAGAACTAGAACTCCAGTAAAAAGCAGGCGAAAAAATTAAAACGTGATTATGGAAAAATTTATAAATCTTCATAAAACCTTAATTTGTTATTAAGGTGTTTTATTTCTTCTTGTAAAATTTCCACTTGATTTAACAGGTTATAAATAGCATCAATACCTTCAAGATTTATATCGAGATCGTAATGCAGCCGCATCATCTTTTCAACCTCCTGGAGTTGTGTGATTTTTAAATAATTTTCGTTTTTAGTGACTATTATTTCAACTAATTCATAATCGTTTAATGCATTGATGAAAGCCATGGGAACACTATACTGTTTACAAACTTGTTGTATTGAAATTAGATTTTTTGCTTCCATATTATCTCAATTTTGCTAATTCTGAAAAGAGTTCTTTTTCTTTAACCGAAAGGTTTGTTGGCGTTTTTAGGTTATAAGTAACATACAAATCACCAAATTGTCCTTGTTTTTTATACTTAGGAAAGCCTTTTCCTTTTAGCTTTACTTTTGTTCCGTTTTGGGTTTCTGGTTTTACAGTCAACTTAACTTTTCCATCAAAGGTATTTACCATTATCTCTCCACCCAACAAAGCTATATACAAATCTAAATCTACTGAAGTGTATAAGTTATCTTTATCTCTTTTAAATGGTGTTCGGTTAACAATTGAAAACTGAATGTACAAATCGCCATTTGGACCTCCATTAATGCCTTTACCTCCATGACCTTTTATTTTTATGACTTGACCATTCTCTACTCCAGCTGGAATGGTAATGCGTATGTTTTTGTTGTTTACTGTTAAGGTACGTTTATGGGTCGTGTAAACATCTTTAAGGTCGAGCTGCAATTGGGCATTAAAATCCTGCCCTCTAAATCTAGCTTGCTTCCCATGTCTTCTTGATGATTTGCCACCAAACATAGACTCGAAAAAGTCTGAAAAATCTTCTTCGGAGCGTCCTCTAAAGCTACCTTGAGAACTTTGTTGGTGAGCGTATTGTTGCTGCTTCGCTTTTTCGTAGTCTTCAGCATGTTGCCAATGTTCGCCATATTGGTCGTACTTTTTTCTGTTTTCAGGATTGCTCAATACTTCATTGGCCTCGTTAATTTCCTTGAATTTCTTTTCAGCTACTTTGTCGTTAGGGTTTAGGTCTGGATGGTATTTACGTGCCAATTTTCGATACGCCTTTTTTATGTCTTTCTCAGTGGCGTTTTTAGGGATTCCCAATATTTTATAATAATCTATATATGCCATTATGCTTTTCTATGGGTTTTTATGTATTGTGCAAGTATTTGTTTGAGGCTTTCCAAATAATCTTCCATAACGTTTATACTCATTTTAGGATGAATTGCCGATGGAATGGTTATAGGGTTTTCATCTAACATTGCATATAATTCAGGATAATTGGTCTCAATATTAGTTGTGATTTTTATTATTTGAGTTTGAATATCTTGAAGGGTTTTCATATAATATGTTTAATTATATTTCCAGATGTACTTTGGTTTTTCGCTTTCCAAAACATCTTTGGTCATATTAAAAACGGTATATCTAACTGCTTTTAGCATTATTTTAAATTCTGAAATCTCCTCTTCCATCAATTCTTGTTCAGCTCTAAAAACCAAAGCATCATATACAATAGGATTGTCTATTAAATCAACAATATGTGAAAAATGAATTTGAATACAATTTAATAATTTTTTACATTGTTTTTTTCTTTCAAGCAATTCTCCTTGTAATTCCCTTAGTTCGTCAAAATTTTGATTGGCAAGAAGCTTTACGAAGTAAGTATCAACCAAACGTTCTAAAAATTCAATGTCGAGTAAATAAAACTCTAAATCGTTTTTCCAATTTTCTGTTAGCATATACAATTCTTGCCAAGTGGCTTCTTGGATGTAGTTTCCTTTGGGTCTGCTTCTATAATTGTTCACAACATTTGTCTTGTATAATTATAGATTAAAGATAATTTTAAATGAGTGGATTGGAAATGACCAATATCATGAACAGGAAAGTTATGTAATAATTTTACCATCTTCCATCTGTATGATTCTATCGGTTTTTTTGGCAAAATCCTCATCATGTGTTACAACCAAAAGCGAAAGCCCTTGCTCATTACTTAATTGCTCAAAAATGTTGAATACATTTTCGGCGTTATGACTATCCAAATTCCCTGTAGGCTCATCTCCCATTATAATTGATGGGTTGTTAATAAGTGCCCTTGCAATGGCAACACGTTGTTTTTCGCCTCCAGAAATTCGTGATGCACGTTTTTTTGCTAAATGGCCTATGTTGAGCATTTTCAATTTCTCTATAGCATCATGCTCTATTTGGGCATGTGATTTTTCGGCTAATTTTTTGGCAGGCAGCATTACATTTTCCAATACCGAAAATTCAGATAACAAATAATGAAACTGAAATACAAAACCAATATGCTTGTTGCGCAAATACGATAAATGCTGCCTATCTTGTCCAGTAACAAGTTGGTTATTTAGAAAAAGTTCTCCTTTGTAATCTGTATCCATGGTAGAGAGTATATAGAGTAATGTTGATTTACCGCAACCAGACTTTCCCATAATAGAGGCAAACTCGCCCTTATTGACCTGGAAATTTATGTCTTTTAAAACATGAAACAACACAGGTTTTTTAAAGTATTTATTTATATGCTTCGCTTCTAATACACTACTCATCTTACTGTCCTCTAATAATTTTTACTGGATCTATTTTTTTAGCTTTTTTTGATGGTAAATATCCAGCCAAAAAGGTTGAGAGCATTGCAAACGAAAAACCAATAACAAAAAACAAGGGGTCTAGGTTTATTGGGTAGGTTTCTACTGTAGGTAAGGCTTCAGTTTGAAACGGAATGGTATCAATAAATTTTACCAAACCATAGCCAATGAGCAGGCCTAAAACACCACCTACAAAACCAATAATCATTGCTTGGCTCATAAAGATAAGTTGCACATCTTTACCTGAAAAACCAGTTGCTTTCAGTATGGCAATATCATTCATTTTTTCATAAATAAGCATATTTAGTATGTTGTAAATACCAAACCCAGCTACTATTAGAAGTGTTATTGAAACTGCGTACGTAATAAGGTTTCTAATAGTTGTTCCTGTTTCAAATTGGGCATTTGCTGTTTTAATGTCCATCGCTGTAAGGTTGAACTGTTGCTCTATTTTTTTTGACATTGGGATTGCTTGTTCAATATCATACAACTTCACATTAATATCGGTAATATAGTTATTGGCTTCACCTAAAATACGCTGTACTGTTTTTATATTTGTAAAACTTTGAATAGCATCCAAATCGGCAATACCACTTTGGTAAAAGCCAACTATTTTCAATGGAAAAATACCACCATTTATAGGGCTTACTTGAACACGGTCGCCAATTTTTAAAGACATTTTTTTTGCAATGCCAATACCTAATAAAATGCCATTATCTGTGTTTTGCAAGGCTTCGGCCGACCCTTCTATAATATAATCTTCCATATTAAAAAGTCTTGCTTCATCAATGGCATTGATGCCTGTGAGGTTACCACCCAACTCTATAGAACCAGCTATATAAAATATTTGTGTTTTTATTTGTGGAAGCGCACCTCGTACATTTGGGTTTTCTTCCAAATACTTTATAATTGGCAAAGCATTGTGTATTTTTTTCTGACTTAGTTTAGGTTTAATTGAATGCACCACATTAAAGCTTTCCTTTACATTATCATATATGGAAATAGGTTGTTTTTTTGAGGGTTCAATTTCATTATAAATATGAACATGCGGTGTTTGGTTTAATATTAAATCGTCCAACATGCCATTTAACCCTGTCATAAAACATACTAAGGTAATGTAAGCACCAATACCAAAAGTAACACCCAAAGCTGCTGTAGATGTTTGCTTTATTTTTGTCAACAAATGGGTTTTGGCAATAGTTAGTATGACCCTCCAGTTTATCATTATTCTGGGTTATAAATATATGTGTCTTTGGTAATTCCTGAGAGCACCTCAATGAGTTCCATGTTTTGCAAACCTGTTGTTATGGTGACCAATCCTTCATCTGTTTTAACTTTATCTCCATCAATTATGTAGGCCTTTGGAATGGTCAATACTTTGTTTTTTGTAGCAATTATTATATTGGCCTCACCTGAAAGTCCAGGATACAAAACTTTTGGAGGGCTATTAAAAACAGCTTCAACCTTAAAGGTTTGGTTACGTTCGTCTTTTTGAGGATATATTTTAGATACTTTTCCTTTAAAAACTTTGCTTGAATAAGCATCCAAATTGATTAACACATCTTGCTCTTTGCTAATTTGTACAATATCGACTTCGTCAACCAACATCTCGATAATAAAATTGGTAGCACTTCCAATTGCTGCCAATGGTTCCAAGGTTGTAACAATTTCTCCTGGTTCTTTGTACAAGGCATAGACTTTGCCATTGATTTTACTTTTAACGGTAAAATCCTTTGTAGCAATCAATGAGGTTTGATAGTTATTTTGGGCTTGTTTCACAGCAGTTAGCAACTCATTTTTTGTCCTGTTGTACTTATTTTGCAATAGCTTCAAGTTGTTTGATGCCAAATCGTAACTTAGTCTTTTTGCATCAAACTCTGCTTTGGAGCCAATGTTTTTGTCCCAGAGGTTTTTTTGCCTGAAATAATTAATGGAATCATTCTTAAATTTTAGTATAGCAGCGGTGATTTCTTCTTTAATACTGCTTAAAATGGCTGCACTGCCATTATAATTTTCTTTTGCTAAATCCAAAGCAAACTTTGCATTTTGTGAATTAAGTTTAGGTGTACTATTTATTATTTGTATAAGTGTTTGTCCCTTTGAAACCAAGGCTCCTTCATTTACTAAATTAGCGTCTAATATACCTGCAACAATGGCATAAACTTGGTATAGACTATCTGGCTGAATGATCACAGACGAATAGACCGATTCGGTTAAAGTTGTTTCGGTTGGAAGAATTTTATCCTGCTCTTTAGAACAGGATAGTGTAATTAATGAGATAATAAAAATACGAGCTAATTTCATGTTTAATAAGCTAACTTGGATTGTAACAGTATATATTCGTTTAAATTAATGTTATCTATGGCTCCAACAAGTTTTTTATTTTCTACAACAGGAAAAAACGGTGTCTTTTTACTTTGTATTAAGCTGTAAACCTCTTTAAGATGGTCGTTAACATCGAGTACTTTAAAGTTGGTATCCATAACATCCTTGACCATTATATTTTTATTTGAATTTTCAATAATATCTTTGTGGTACAACAACCCAACAATGGTTGAATCTTTTACAATCACAAAGTTATTCTCTGTTCCATAGATTATTTTGTCAACAACAATATCCATTGGGTCTTCTGGCTTAAATACTGTTATGTTTATCATCATGGCATCTTCAACAGTATGTCCATTAAGCAAGGATAAATGTAACACCATTTGATTTTCGCCATAAGCTCCCAAAAAAATAAAAAGTGCTATAAATATAAGAAATGGATTAAATAACAATCCAATAAACAAAAAAATTATCGCAATAATTTGACCAATACTAGATGCTATTTGTGTGGCTTTTACGCGGTTTATTTTCATGGCCAATAAGGCTCTTAAAATACGGCCTCCATCCATAGGGAATGCTGGAATAATGTTAAATATTACAAGTCCAATATTAACAACAAACAAGTAAAGTAGAAAGTTTTGTAATGTAAGCTCGCTAAACGTTTCTAAATTTTCGGTTAAATTGATATTTGCCAATTCTTTAATGGGCAGCACAAAGTAAATTAAAACTGCAATGACCACATTTACCAAAGGTCCAGCTATTACCACCAAAAGTTCTTGTTTTGGTAACTCAGGGATTTTATCTAAACTCGCTATACCACCAATGGGAAGCAAGGTTATTTTTTTTGTATTAACTCCAAAACGTTTTGCCATTAAGGCGTGTCCAAGTTCGTGTAATACAACACACATAAAAACAGCCAAAACAAAAGCAACATTAAACAAAATACTTTGGGTTGTACCTCCTCGTTTCAGTTCATCAAAAACCACCCAAAGGATTAAAAAGTAAAATGTCCAGTGAACTATTATTTTTATCCCGGAAATGCTCCCCAAGTTTAAGCTTGCTTTCATTATAAATGGTTCTATTCAATAATTTTTTTTATGGTCCATTTACCTTTTTCATTCTTAACAGCAACTAGATTGTCTGAAATTTGCTTTGAAGTAAACTTAGGAGGTTGACGGAGAAAATCTTTATCTAAAACGACATTGACACCCTTTACAGTTAGGTAGTTTTTTATACTACCACTAGTATCGATGGTTACTTCAAAATATTTATAAAACACTACATTTTTGCCCAATGCTGGATTTTTACCTGTTTCCTCTTTAGTTAATTCCAATACTGTTGCTACATTATTATCAAAATTTGTAGCGTTTAAAAAACGAGGTTCAATAACTGTTTTCCCAGAGGTGTTAATGTAACCAAAATATGAAATGCCATTTTTTTTGTTTACAATTAAACATCTTCCATCTTTAAAGATAGGATAATTGCCATCTTTAGATTTAGTAGTAACTAAATCCTTTCTAAAATTTACAACAATATCACCATCTTTATCTATAAAAGCCCATTGGTTGTTTTTTTTAATAGCTGCAACACCATCATTAAATGATGAAATATAGTCTAGGTTTTCAATAGTTTGTGTAACACCAAAAAATGGAATTAAAACTACTGCTATTAGTAGAATTATTGTTTTTTTCATGACGCTTAGTTTAAAATTATACATCAAAAATAGGGTTGATTGCTCTGTTATAAAATGATATTCATCATGGAATAAAAAAAGAACAAACAAAGTATCAATGGAAAAAGTATGTCTATTTCACTGCCTATTATAAAGTGTTTAATGCAATTTCGATCATTTTAACAAAAGTGCTTTCGCGCTCATCGGCTGTTGTTCTTTCTTTGGTAACTAAGGAATCCGAAACCGTTAAAATAGCAAGAGCCTTAACATTAAACTTGGCGGCAATTGTGTATAATCCAGCGGTTTCCATTTCTACACATAGCACACCAAATTCTGCCCATTTTTTGTATGCATCGAAATCGTCTTCATAAAATTCGTCTGCAGATAATACATTTCCTGCTTTTATGGGAATATTGTTTTCGTTGGCATACAATGCAGCTTTCATGAACAATTCAAAATTTGCTGTTGGCGAATAATCGGCATTAATAAAGCGTGAGTTATTAATACCTGATGTTGAAGAAGCTGCCATAGCAATAACGATGTCTCGTATTTTAATATCTTTTTGATACGACCCTGTAGAACCAACACGAATAAGATTTTTAACACCATAATCATTAATGAGTTCATGACAGTAAATAAGCGCTGATGGGATTCCCATTCCGGTGCCTTGCACAGAAACACGCTTGCCTTTATAAAAGCCCGTAAAACCAAGCATGCCTCTTATATCATTATAGCATATATGGTCTTCTAAAAATGTTTCCGCAATCCATTTGGCTCGCATTGGATCTCCCGGAAGCAATACTGTTTCGGCTATATCTCCTTTTTTTGCTTCTATATGTGTACTCATAATGTTTGTGTTAATGTGATTTTATAACATTAATAATCTCGTTTTTTTGAAGTACTCCAGATTGTCGCCAAACTTGTTTTCCTTTTTTAAACAGTAACATGGTTGGCACACCACGCACCTGATATTTTTCTGCTAATGGCTGGTTTTTATCGACATCAATTTTAATAATCTTTACTGCTGTGCCTAACTCTTTTTTTACTTCTTTTAATATTGGTGCCAACATTTTACATGGGCCACACCAATGGGCATGAAAATCTATCAATACTGGTGTTTTTGAATTGATTATCTTATTAAAATTACTTTTCATGAGTTATACTGTTTATAACATTTTCAAGTTTAGCGGTAAGCTCTTGAGCTATAATTTTTAATGTTTCATTACTTACTGCTTCCATTGATATTAAAGGGTTAATAGCTGAAACTTCGATGTTGCTTGGTGAAAGTTCTTGAATAATAATATTACAAGGTAACATAGTGCCTATTTTATCTTCGGCTTGTAATGCTTTATATGCAAAAGGTGGGTTACAGGCACCCAAAATTTTGTATTTTTTAAAATCAACATTAAGTTTTTCTTTTAAGGTTTGTTGCATATCTATTTGTGTAAGCACTCCAAAACCTTCCTTTTTTAATAGCTCCACAACTTTGTCCTCTATGTCTTTAAAAGAGCCGTTTACAATAGTGTTATAATAATAATTCATAATCTAATATTTTTTAATTCAATATTAAGCTTAGCCAGTAACATTAATTCTGATTTATTTACTTTAGAAAAAGACGCTGCTATGGCTCTAGCTGTTTTTAAAATAAGTGTGTTTATTTGGTCCGTAAACAACGATTCATGTTCTTTTTTAAATGTTAAAAAGCTATTGTAGCACGTTTTGGCATTATACTCGTTATCGTTATGCAGCCATTTAAAGGTATTTATAATAGAATGTTCAGCATTCATTTTAAAATCATCTTCAATAAGATGCGTTGTTAGCCATTCTTTTTTTACAATGTCTTTTAATTTATCAAGCTCCTCAACTCTTACATTATTGTCTATAGCAGCAATAGCGTAAAACAATTTACCCAAGTTTTGATAAAATTTGTGAGTTAGCTCTTTATTGGTTTTCATTATTCAAAAATTTAAACTTTATAAAAATAAATACTTGCCTTTAATAATATTATGATATAAATCAGTTCCTTAAATAATTAAAAAACTTAGCCTTTCAAATAGTATTGATGCACATAACTTTAGTATCTTTATGTTTTAATTAATCCTTTTTCTAAATAAATGTTCAAACAAGATCAGGAGATTTTTAATATTCTTTTAGAAACGATTTCTCAAGGTGTCATTATTGTTGACAGTCACCAAGTGATTATGGAGATCAATAAATCGGCTGAGAAAATGTTTGGGCACCTTAATAAAGACTTATTGGGCCAGTCTATAAATATTCTTATCCCAAAAGAGTATCATGCAAATCATGCGTCGCATTTTAATGGTTTTATAAAGATAGGTAAACGTCGAAAAATGACAGACGATACCATGGACATTTTTGGTGTAAAAAAAAATGGGGACATTTTCCCTATAAAAATCGAGCTAAACCCTTTTACTTTATATAACAAACAATATATAATGGCTATAATGAATGATCTTACCGAAAAAAAGGAGATCAAGAAAAAGCTCATGTTAAAAAATAAAGCACTAAAATCTGCTAGCAATGGCATTGTTATAACCGATGCTTTAAAGCCCGACAACCCAATTGTATATTTTAACCCAGCTTTTAAAAAGCTAACTGGTTATACCAAAGAGGAAATATTACATAAAAATTGTAGATTTTTACAAGGAGACGATAGGCAACAGGAAGCCATAAACAAACTTAAAGATGCTATTAACAAAGGAAAGGGTTGTCGAGCAACCCTTAGAAATTATAAAAAAGATGGCACTCTTTTTTGGAATGAATTACACATAACACCTATAACCAACAATAAAGGAATTGTAACGAATTACATTGGGATTTTAAACGACATTACAGATAAGAAAATTACACAAGAGGAAAAAAATCATCTAGCGACAATTTTTGATGAATCGTTAAACGAAATATATGTGTTTGATGCAAAAACCTTAAAGTTCATCAATGCTAATTATGGTGCCCAACAAAATATTGGATATTCTTTAAAAGCCTTAAAAAACATGACACTTATAGATATCAATCCAGAATTCACAGAGTCCCAGTTTAGAAAAGAGTTAGAAATGTTGGATAAAGACAATGTAGGCAAAATAGAATTTGAAACCGTACACCAACGAAAATCTGGAACTACTTATCCAACAAACATTCATCTTCAACGCTCAAAATTGGGAGACAAAGACGTTTATGTTGTCATTGCTTTAGATATTACCGAACAAAAAAACTATACTGAAAAACTAGAAGAAACCGTAGCAAAGCGCACCGAAGAATTAAAAATGGCACTAGCAGCCGAAAAAGAACTCAATGAGTTAAAAACAAAGTTCTTGTCTTTGGTGTCGCACGAATTTAAAACACCTTTAAGCGGCATATTAACATCAACCATGCTACTAAGTAAATATACGTCGGAAAAACAACAAGACAAGAGAGACAAACACATTAAAACCATTACCAATGAAGTAACTTATTTAAACAATATATTAACCGATTTTTTATCTGTTGAAAAATTGGATAAAGGAAAGTATAATTATAAATTCAATACATTTAAAGTAAGTAAGGTTGTTAACGAAGTAATATACAATGCAAACATGTTATTGAAAGAAGGACAACATATTAATTACCCAGATAATATTGATGAGTATTCGCTACATCAAGACGAAAAAATCATTGAACTGGCATTATCCAATTTAGTGCATAATGCCATAAAGTATTCCGAAGAAAATTCTGTTATAGAAATTGATATTGCCCAAACAAAAGAATCTACGATTTTTAAAGTAAAAGACAATGGTATTGGCATTCCTTTAAAAGATCAAAAAAACATATTCAATCGCTATTTTAGAGCAGAAAATGCATTATTGACAGAAGGTACAGGTATTGGTTTGAATATTGCTAAAGACCATATTATGAATTTAAAAGGTGAAATTTATTTTGAAAGTACAGAGCACAAAGGATCAATTTTCACTATAGAAATACCAAATAAAGCAGAATAATGATAACCATATTATTAATTGAAGACGATACCGTTTTAAGAGAGAACACTGCCGAGTTATTAGAGCTTTCAAATTATAATGTCATTACAGCTTCCAATGGAAAATTAGGTATCGAAAAAGCAAAACATGCTTTACCAGATGTTATTATATGCGATATCATGATGCCAAAATTAGATGGCTACGCTGTGCTGGAAGCACTATCTAAAAACAGCAACACAAAATACATTCCATTTATTTTTCTATCTGCAAAAACCGAGCGCCAAGATATTAGAAAAGGCATGAATTTAGGTGCCGACGACTATATTACAAAGCCCTTTAGCGAAGATGACCTAATTAGTGCTATTGAGAGCCGTTTGGCAAAGACTGCTATATTAAAAGACGAACGGGATAGAAGCCAAAATAATCCAGAGACTGATGAAAATGAAATTAAAACATTAAACGACTTTAAAAATTATATCTATGATAATGGCGAGGTATTTAAGTATCAAAAAGATGAAATAATTTATAATGAAGGAGATCACTCCAATTATATTTATTTAATAAGCAAAGGTGTGGTAAAATGCTATAAGCTCGACGAACTTGGCAAAGAACTCACCACAGGATTATACAAAGAAGACGATATATTTGGCTATTTGTCTTTTACCAAAAACATACCTTATCAAGAAACAGCAACAGCCATTAAGGACCTGGAAATGGTAGGTATTTTAAAAAATGATCTTAAAAATATACTGGACACCAACCATAAAATTGCTTTAGAGCTTATACAACTGTTAACCAACGATCTTACTGGAATAAAAGACCAATTATTGCAAATGGCTTATAGTTCGGTAAACAAAAAAACCGCTACTACAATTTTAAAATTTGCCGAAAAATTAAACCGAAAACCCGAAGATCCCATAAAAATTTCTCGTAGCGATTTGGCAAGTGTAGCAGGTATAGCTACCGAGACCTTAATTAGGACCATGTCACATTTTAAAAAACAAGGTCTCATTGCTATTGAAGGTAGAAATATTAAAATTTTAGAACTTCAAAAACTTAAAGATATCTACTAATATCTTTTTACTTTAAAAATCAACATGACGAATATCATTTTGTGTAATACCTCTTACAATTAAATTTGTAATATTAAGAGGGATTAAAAATGAAATCAATATTATTACCAACAGATTTTTCAGAAAACTCTTGGAATGCCATACAATATGCTCTTAGTTTTTTCGAAAATTCCACATGCCACTTTTTTATATTGCACGTTAATAGATTAGGCAATATAGCATCTGTAGATACATCTTATATAACCACTCCAGAAACAATAGAAGACGTACAGACTAAACTCGCAAAGAAAAAACTACGGGAACTTTTAAAGCGAATTTCAAAAGAATTGCCGCATAATAAAAAACATAAATTTTATACCATTACAGACTATAATTTTTTTATTGAATCCATTAGAAATCATGTTCAAGAAAAGAATATAGACATGATTGTTATAGGGACCAAAGGTGCTTCTGGATTAAAAAAGTTTATCGTAGGCAGCAATACTGGTGATATTATAACCAAAGTCCCTTGCACGACGCTTGTAGTTCCAGAAAATGCTAAGTTTAAAAGTATAAAAGAGATAGCTTTCCCAACCGATTTATCTATCTTGTATCACATACAAACATTACAACCTATTTCTGAGATTTTAGAAACGTTCCCCTCTTTTTTAAGAATTCTCCACATAATTAAAAAGGAAAAAGATTTAAACACAGACCAAGTAAAGTATAAAGAGTTATTGGAAGACTATTTTTTTAACAACAATTATAGCTTTCATTTTTTAACCAATGACAATATAGAAGATGCTGTACAATGTTTTGTGCAAAGCAGAGACATAGATATGATCGCTATGGTAGCAAAAAACTTAAACTATTTTCAAAGAATTTTATTCTCACCAACTGTAAAAGAAATAAGTTACCATACCGATGTGCCATTTTTAGTATTACACGAACAACAAAATTAAATCATGGAAAATTCAATTTTTTTAGCAAAATTCTGGGGATGGTATCTTATTATTTTCTTTTTTATATTAAGTTTCAACCCTAAACGGATAAAACAAATATTTGAAGATTTAAAAGATGAAAAATTTTTAATAATCTCATCTTTTGTTGCCATTATTGTGGGCTTATTAAATATTTTATTTCACAATATATGGGAGCCAAACTATAAGCTTATAATTACTTTAATAGGATGGAGCTCTCTTTTTATAGGACTTTCATTATTCATATTTCCTAAGCAAACCGTTTTGTGGTTAAAATTTATTAATGTAAAACTGGTACAGGTCATATATATATTACTTTTTTTAATTGGGTTATTTCTTTTAAATGCAGTTTATAATGTATTACCCTATTAAATCTTAAAAAAATGAAGAACTTTATTGAATCTCAATTTTAATATGTCTTGAACGAAAGTCGAAAGGCTCGACTCAATAAAGGTACTTATGTTAATGTAGCATCCTATAAATGATATTTTGATACATGGTAAAAAATTTACAATAGCATAAGGTGTTGTTTTTTAATACGTTACCATATATTCATTTTTACCATATATTCATTTTAAAGACCTCACAGGTTTTAAAGACCTGTGAGGTTTGATTAACCTTAAAAACTATGGATTGATTAATGTTCGAAACAATTTTTGTCATGTACTAAAAATTAATATTTAAAAATTATAATAAACTCACTTCATTAAGATATTTAAATAAATACCAAGATTTGCTCCTTTCTTGGTAAAAAAAGGAATTCACAGCATATCATTTAACCCAGACGCCTTACTACAAGGCATAGAAAATATTAATAAAGCTGAAAGCAAATTAGTTTTGGCATAAAAAACACATTTTTTTCAATTTATTTTCCAAAACTGATATATATCATTTTAAAAAGAAACAATATCCTTTATATTAGTACCATAATTAAAAACGTTCATTGATTTACTGCTGAATTTTAAAATAAAAGTCTATAAATCGTAAGACCTTATAGACTATATATTGAGTTTAAAATTATTTTTTGGTGATATTGATTTTAAGATGCCTTTAGCAATAAAGTTGTTTTGGATATTGATTCATTTGATAATGAAATTAAGCTCTTTAAAGGAAACAGGAAGTTCCGGCTTCCTGTTTCTTATAAAGCATACAGGCCGCTCATTGAAAAATGCTCGGTCTGCTATAAAGGGTTTGAAATTATGGTTCACCCATAAGTTCTCTTTGATTGTTCCTTTAGCAATAAAGTATGGTCAATGGTCACTGAAAGTTGAACAATAAAATTGAATTCTTTAGATGAAACAGGAAGTTTCGGCTTCCTGTTTCTTTAAAGCATATAAGTTTTTTCATTGTAAAATGCTAAAGCTTATTATTGAAAGTTCAAAGCCTATAGTTTGGCTTATAGTTCTAATGGTTTTTTTAGTAATAAAGAGTTATTGGAAGTGCTATAAGAGGAATAATATAATTGAACTTTTCAAGAAAGCAGGGAGTTTCGACTTCCTGCTTTTTTTTTACAACTATTTGATTATAGTTTAATCCAAAAGACATATTTCCAGCATCACCAAACCCATAAATTATATAACCCTGATATTCAACTCCTCTAGGTCTTAAAACATAATATTATGGTACACCATAGATTTTAAATCCTTGGGAAGCTCGGATCTTATATCTTCAAGTTCACCTAAAGAGATGTATCTACGTAATAATATAAATGTTGTGTCTATGTAATTTTCAGCTAATTCATCAGATTCAAAATCGTGAACCGAGGTTAAACCACTATATTTTCTGCACAAATCAATAAACTCCGTCATGTTTTTTACCTTTTCCTTTTTATGGGTTGTCCATCCATTTACATAGACTGCTTTTAAAAACATTGGGAACTGCGCAATAAGCTGTATGGATTCTTCTACAGAAATCACATCTCGTAAAGCATGTAAAATTGCCGATAAAATACGTCCAGCTTTCTCTCTATCGGTAGCTAGATTCATTTCTTTTGAGTATTCCTTTAAAAAAGTATTTGCTTCTGCTGCAAATTGATTAAAATTAAGTGCCATGACAATATATTTATTAGTGAGCTATAAAGTTGGTGACTACCAATAAGTTACCAAATGATATATATCAGTATTAAAAAAGATTTATTAAATAAATTTGAATTGAAAAAACTATAGAATAGGAGCAAACACTCCCTTTTGTAATATGAACGGGCTTTCTAATAATGCAATACAAGCTATAAAGAAGATCTATCATAAATAAGGTATTAGATAACAAATTCAATGTGATAAATATCATTGTTCACGTCTATTGCATATTATACTTTTAGATACTAATAAACATTATAGCCATGAGAAAAATATTAGTGCCAACAGATTTTTCAGATAATGCAATGAATGCTATACAATATGCTTTGGAATTATTTAAATATGAACGAAGTGATTTTTTTATAATGCACGCCTATCAAGACGAAATTTATGCTGATACTTCTCTATTAAGCCAAGAAACACTTGAAAAAGTGACACAAATTATTGGTGACAAATCTCAAAAACAATTAGAAAACACATTAAAAAAAATAAAAATAATTTCACCAAACCCGAGGCATACGTTTAATATAATATCCTCAAACAGTATGCTTATGGACGAAGCGGCTAAAATTGTAGATGAAGAAAATATAGACATTATCGTAATGGGAACACGTGGCGAAACAGATGATAGAAAATTAACTTTTGGCAGTCATACATTACAAGTTTTAAAATATGTGCAATGTCCTGTTTTGGCAATTCCTGCTAATTATAAATACACACAACCAAAGCATATTTTATTTCCTACCGATTATATGATTCCTTATAAACGAAGAGAACTTAAATTATTATGCGAAATGGCTTCGCCATATAGAGCTGTAATAGATATGCTATACATTTCGAAAAGCGACAAACTTTCATTAAGACAAGAAGACAATAGAATATTTATAAACGAAAATTTATGCAAAAACAGCATAAACTTTAAAACGGTTTACAATAAAAATATAACCAATGCCATATACACATACATTAAAGAGAATAAGACTGATATGTTAGTAATGGTAAATACAAGACATTCATTGTTAGAAAGCATCTTGTTTAAATCTACCATAGACAAAATGAGTTTACATTTAGATATTCCATTTTTGGCATTACAAAATATAAGACGAGTAGCTGCATAACTTAACACTTAACTACTATGAAAAAAATATTGTTACCAACCGATTTTTCTGATAATTCTTGGAACGCCATAAAATATGCTCTTCAATTATTCAAAGATCAAGAATGCAACTTTGTATTATTAAACACCTATACACCAATAATTTATCAATTTGAATATTTGCAGTCAAGTGCTGCTCAATTTGGGCCTGTTGACACCCTAAAAGAGTCCTCTCAAAAAGGACTGGATGAGTTGCAAGAAAATATCCTAAGCGAATTCAACAATCCAAAACATGTATTTACAAAAATATCATCCTTTAACAGTCTTACAACAGAGATTGATGACCTTTACACAAATAACATCATGGATATTATTGTTATGGGAACCAAAGGCGCAAGTGGTGTCACTGGTGTCCTATTTGGCTCTAACACGATACATGTGATTAAAAATGCCAAATGCCCAGTAATGGCAATACCGAGTGATTTTTCTTTTGAAACACCTCACGAAATACTATTTCCAACAGATTATGAAATCGAATATCAAGCAAAACATTTAAAACCCATTATTGAAATTGCACAAAACCACATTTCAAGGGTCAACATTATGCATGTTTATACTAGTAACGATTTAACAGAGGCTCAACAAATAAATAAATCGATACTAGAAACCAGTATAAAAAATGTAGCACACCTTTTTCATGATATCAAGAATCAAAATGTCCCTGAGGCCATTACTAATTTTCAATTAAAGGCACGCATCAATTTATTGGTAATGATAAATAATAAACATTCATTTTTCGAAAACTTGTTTTTTAAATCCACCATTAAGCAAATTGGGTTCCATTTAAATATTCCTTTTTTGGTAATTCCTTCTGGGAAATAGATCTTAAACTGATTTATATCATTTAGATTCTGCTAGTTACAGTTTATTTTTATCTAAACAAAGTAAAGAAATGAAACGTAAAATTCTCCTTCCTACTGATTTTTCAAATAACTCATGGTTAGCTATTAACTATGGCATGCAACTATTTAAAGATGAAGCTTGCGATTTTTACTTACTTAATGCTTTCTCTGGAACAAATAATCTTATAAAAAATATTATAAATATGGAATCTGGAGGAGATTTTTATAAAGAGGCAAAAGAAAAATCCGAAGAAAATTTATCCAAAATATTAGATAAACTTATTATAAACGAACATGGCGACCCAAAACATAACTTTAAAACCATTTCTGTATTTAATGATCCTATTGAGGCCATAAAAAATATTGTTGAGCAAAAAGATATTGAAATGATTATTATGGGTACTAAAGGCAAAACAAATAACAAAGGAACTGTATTTGGCAGTGTTGCGGTTTATGTAATGGAAAAGGTAAGAAATTGTCCAGTGATTGTTGTACCAGAAAGTTCCAAACATGCTTTACCTAAAGAAATTGTATTCCCAACAAGTTATAAAACACACTACAAAAGACGTGAATTAAGTTACTTAACCAACATTGCAAAAAAATGTGATGCAACCATAGCGATACTTCACATTTCCAAAGAGAATGGATTAGATGAAAACCAAAAAGAGCATAAACAAATGCTTAAAGATATTTTTGAAGATGTTAAGTACACATTCCATTATTTATCACATTACTCTGTAGAATCTGCAGTAAATATTTTTGTAGAAAGCAGAGATAGTGATATGGTTGCCTTTATAAATAAAAAACACAAGTTTTTTGGTAGCATATTAACAAACCCAATGGTTAAAGGCATCTCATTTCACTCTAAAGTACCAATTTTAGTAATGCACGATTTAAGAAATTAAAAACATTAGAAAATGAAAAAAACAGGCATTTGGTTAGATAAGGACAAAGCACTTATTGTCACCCTAGAAAATGATAAAGAGACATTAAATACTGTTATGTCTTACGTAGAACATTATCGCCCACATGGTGGTTCTGGAACTCGATTTAAGGGTGGGCCACAAGATGTTGTACAGGACAGTAAATACTTGGATCGTGAAAAACAACAACTAAAACAGTATTATAAATCTTTGGCTTCAAAAATTAAAGATACCGATGCTTTAGTAATTTTTGGTCCTGCAGACACTAATGAGAAATTTAGTAAAGAATTACATAAAAACCATAAGCCTTTAAGCACCAAAATAAAAGGTGTAAAAAAAGCAGATAGCATGACAGAAAACCAAGTGAAAGCTTGGGTTAGAGACTTCTTTAAGTCTCAATAAATGTTAGTCCATTTATTAGTTAGTTAGTTTAAAAACTGTCAAAATATTATTTTTTTTGGCAGTTTTTTTAAAACAAATTGAGCTGGTAAAAAGACTCATTAATTATAAAATGCCTAAAACAGTCATCCAAAAGTTAATAACTCACTTAACAAATTGATATATATCATTTTAAAAAAATGCTTTCGGTATTAAATTAGCATTACAATTTAACGTTTAATCTAAAAAAAATATATCATGACAACACTAGCAAAACGTAGAAACAGAAACAGACAATTATCTCCATTTAGAAGCAGATTAATGTCTCCTTGGGAAGATAGATTATTTCCATCAAGCCTAAATGAATTTCAAAACTTCTTTAAATTCGATGATATTTTTAATGGTGATTATATGGAAGAAGATAGCCTTATGCCATCAATGAATGTGAAAGAACATAAAAATGATTTTGAAATTGAACTTGCAGCACCAGGTTTTAACAAAAAAGACTTTGAAGTTACCATAGACGGTAATGTACTTAATGTTGAAGGAAAAAAAAGTGATGAAAAAGAAGAGAAAGAAGAAAACTATACTTGCAAAGAGTTTAGTTACAAATCTTTTAAAAGATCTTCAACTTTACCTGAATCAATTGATTTTAATCAAGACGTAAAAGCAACTTACAAAGATGGTATTCTAAAAATAAATTTAGAAAAGAAGCCTGAAGCCAGAAAAATATCTACAAAAAAAGTGGTGAAAATTGCCTAATATTTAAAAAGAGGGAAGCAATTCATAGAATTGCTTCCTTCTTTTTTTAAAAACAAATATCATGAAAACAACGCAAACAAGCACAAAATATGTTGAGTGGTTAAGTGCCGAAACTATGCATAAAAACTCAATTAATTGGTTGTCAGACTTAGAATTCATGAAAGATGAACAATTATTTTTTGATGACCTAATAAAGTCGTTTACATTACAATTAATAGATTCAAAACACTTCAAAAAAAGTAAAGTTATAACTGATACATTAAGTAAGCTTCAAAAAAAAACCAATTTACTTGTAAAATATGTAAAAAATCATAGAAACGATTTAAAGATTATGGTCGATGGTATAAATCAACTAAAAGAAGAAGCCGATTATAAAAATGAACATCGTCGCTTAATTGTTGAAATTAATGACTTTGTAAAAGAATACAGAGTATTAAAAACTTCACTTTTTGGTTTAATAAAAACCATTAAAAAGGAAGAAAAACAAAAACGTTTGATAGATAAAACATAATATTCAACGTGAGTTCGATATAACTAAAAGTATATAGTCGAAATATAATTACTTGATTGTTAGTGT
>TARA_R110002073_G_scaffold14554_3_pt1 | contig 23433 bp, 15 predicted proteins | sample TARA_R110002073 | Tara Oceans TARA_R110002073 (sample SAMEA4397174) | marine metagenome | biome: Polar Biome; feature: [DCM] deep chlorophyll maximum layer (ENVO:01000326); material: water (ENVO:00002006), including particulate matter (ENVO:01000060) such as... | depth 40 m | reverse complement strand
TTTTACCCTTTTTAGTAGTAATGATAATTACTCCATTGGCTGCTCTAGAACCGTAAATTGCAGTTGCAGAAGCATCTTTTAATACAGAGAAAGATTCAATGTCATTTGGATTGATACTTGATAAAACCCCTCTAGAACCCGATACTCCATTTTGATCCAATGGTAATCCATCTATTATAATTAATGGATTTGTAGATGCGGAAATAGAAGAACCACCTCTAATAGTAATTTGAGCTCCTGCTCCCGGAGCACCACTAGTAACAACATTTACACCAGAAACTCTACCAGAAAGTAAATTCTCTGGGGTAACAATATTACCTTTTGTAAAATCTTTTGCTGTAATAGCTTCTATAGAACCTGTAGCATCTTTTACAGTAGTTGAACCATAACCAACAACTACAATTTCGTCGAGTCTCTCAGAACTTTCTTCTAGCTCAACGATTAGATCGAAACTTGTAGTAATAGTAACTTCCTTGTTTTTAAAGCTCAAGTATTTAAAAACCAATACATCACCAGTTTTTACATTGCTTAATTGAAAGTTCCCATCAAAATCAGTAGAAGTACCATTCGTGGTACCTTTAACTACTACACTCACTCCAGGCAATCCTTCGCCCGTAGTTTTTTCTTTTACAATCCCTTTAACTGCTTGCTGAGCAAACATTGCAAAAGAGGAGAATAAAAGAACACCAGTTAATAATAATTTAAATTTTCTCATGTATTTTTATGTTAAATAATAACCGTAAATTTGACTTGTGATTAACAATAAATTTACATTCCACGTCCCGAATATATCAAAGTTATATAGTAAATCCTTTAGTATATAACTCCCGAAAACGTTTTCGTGTTAAGAACTTTTACGATAAATTTTCCGAAATCGGTTTCGTGTTGACAACTTAGAAAGCTAATATTGTCATATAATCACAATATTTGAATTTAATTATTGATTATTTCAAAAAATGAAGCGAAAAATTACCATTAAAACAATAGCAAAGGAACTAGGGGTATCTACTTCAACAGTTTCTAAAGCTTTAAGAGATAGTCACGAGATTAGTATCGAGACCAAAGAAAGAATTAAAGCCTATGCAGATTATTACAATTATAAGCCTAATAATTTAGCGCTTCAATTGAGAAACCAAAAAACCATGGTCATTGGAGTGATTCTTCCAAAAATTGTGCATCACTTTTTCTCAACTGTAATTAAAGGAATAGAAGCTGGAGCTACAAAGAAAGGATATCATATTATGGTTTGCTTTTCAAATGAATCTCACAAAAGCGAAGTTGATAACTTAAAAGTGCTATCTAATGGTAGTGTTGATGGTTTAATTGTTTCGATTGCTAAAGAAACCTTAGAGAATAAAGATTTCAAACATCTTCATGGACTCGTAGAAGAGGAAATTCCTTTAGTGCTATTTGATCGTGTTCAGGATTCTATATTATGTGACAAAGTTGTTGTTGATGATGTAGGGGCCGGTTATAAAGCAACTCAACATTTGGTGAGTCAAGGAAGAAAAAAGATAGCAATGCTTTCTACAAAAGAACATATTAGTGTAGGATCTTTAAGAAGACAAGGTTACATGAAAAGTTTAAAAGAAAATAAGCTTGATTCTAATGAAAATCACGTTTTAGAGATTGATGCAAGTGAAGATGAAAAAGAACAAATCTCTCATGTTTTTGATCAAGAAATCGATGCTATTTTTGCAGTGAACGAAATATATGCTGCAATGGCAATTCAGGTTGCTAAAGAGAAAAAGATCCGTGTTCCAGAAGATGTAGCCGTGGTTGGTTTTACTGACGGTCTAATCTCAGAATATTCTTCTCCGTCAATAACAGCAGTAGTTCAACATGGTTTTACTATGGGGGAACAAGCAGTAGAGTTATTGATTGACAGAATAGAAAATGAAGGAGATTCATTACCTCCTAGAACCAAGGTTATCTCTAGTAATTTGAATGTTAGAGAATCTAGTTAAGATTAAAAAAATCACTTTTTTCTAGTCATTTCATAAAAAATTATATCTTTACCACCTTATTAAGATTTATCAATAAATTACATTCCACACAAAATTTAATTGATAAGTCACAGAGCTTATCGTAGTATTAACATAATAATATACGATAATGAATAAGCGGAAATTAAGCTTTCTCGAAATCTGGAACATGAGTTTCGGTTTTTTAGGAATTCAATTTGGAATGGCCTTGACAGGTGGTTTCATGTCCAGAATTTTTCAAACATTAGGTGCCGAAATTGAAGATATCCCTATTTTATGGGTAGCAGCTCCTTTAACAGGATTATTGGTTCAGCCAATTATCGGTTATATGAGTGATAGAACTTGGAGCCCAAGATGGGGTAGAAGACGCCCATATTTTTTAATTGGTGCTATATTGAGTTCTTGTGCATTATTGATAATGCCTCATTCCCCTACGTTGTGGATAGCAGCAGGATTCTTATGGATTTTAGATGCTTCCATTAATATTTCTATGGAACCCTTTAGAGCTTTAGTAGCTGATAAATTACCAAACTCTCAACGTTCTTATGGTTTTGTTATTCAAACATTAATTATCGGTGTTGGTACATGGATTGCTAGTAGTTTGCCTTGGATGGTGTCTAAATTAGGAGTTAGTGATTCTGCAGATTCTGGAATTATTCCAATGTCTGTTAAAGTAGCTTTTGCTATCGGTGCTGTTGTTTTCCTAATAACAATTTTATATACTGTTTTTACTACATCTGAGTATCCTCCAGAGGATATGGAAGAATTTGAAAGAGAAAAGAAAGAGAAGAACAAATTTGTTTCAGATATTCTTTCAAATATTAAGGGAATGCCATCGATAATGAAAAAATTAGGACTTGTTCAATTTTTTAGTTGGTTTGCATTTTTTACTATGTGGAGTATGGCTAACCCTGCTTTAACGGAGCATGTTTTTAAAACACCGGCCCCTATAGAAGCGTCATATAATATGGACATTCCAAGTGATAAAGCTTCCTTTGAAGTTGTTAATACGGCTTTTCAAAAATCATCAAATGAAGTAGGATCTTATATGGGAATATATGGATTGTCTTCTATGGCATTTGCCTTGATTTTGGTTTTATATACCTCTAAAAGAAGAATCAATAGAAAATTTGTACACATGGGTTCACTTATTCTAGGAGGTACCGGTTTTATTTCAATGTACTTTATACCATCTCCAGAGTATTTAGCATTATCATTTACTCTTGTAGGTTTTGCATGGGGAAGTATTTTATCGATGCCTTATGCAATGTTATCAAGCTCAGTAGATCCCAAAAAGATGGGAGTTATTATGGGAATCTTCAATATGTTTATTGTAATTCCGCAAATTATAGCTGCAGTGGGAGGAATCAATTATATCTCAGGACTACTAGGAGAAGAAACTATTAATGCGATGCTTGTAGCCGGAATGAGTTTAATAATAGCAGGTCTGTGTAATTTCTTGATTACAGACAAGAATGCAATAACATATCAAACAGAAGAAGCTTAAGATGAACGGCAAAGGATATATATTCGATTTGGATGGTGTCATTGTTGATACCGCTAAATATCATTTTTATGCATGGCAAAAACTAGCCAAAACTGTTGGCGTAGATTTTACAGAAAAACAAAATGAACAACTAAAAGGAATTAGTAGAATAAGATCATTGGAAAAGATTCTCGAATGGGGAGGGATTACCCTTTCTGAAGAAAAGTTTATAGAGTTGATGACGAAAAAGAACAATGACTATTTGAACTACGTCAATAAAATGAACGAATCTGAGATCCTACCAGATGTTACTAAAATATTAGAACATTTAGAATCAAAAAATCAACCAATAGCCTTAGGTTCAGCAAGTAAAAATGCTAGAGCGATATTACAGAAGGTAAACCTATACGATTACTTTGATGCAATTGTAGATGGAACCAATGTAACAAAGGCCAAACCAGATCCAGAAGTTTTCTTAAATGCAGCAAAATTTTTAAATGTAGCACCTGCTCATTGTATTGTTTTTGAAGATTCAGTAGCAGGAGTACAAGCAGCTAATATTGCGGGGATGATTTCGATAGGTATAGGTGATAAAAATGTGCTGAGTGAAGCTGATTTTATCTTTAAAGATTTTACTGAAATTTCTTTAGATTTTATAGATGAATTAGCAATGAAAGAGTTAAAAGTAAAGGTTTAATTAAGTTAAAGAAAAGAAATGAATCAAGATTATATCATTCCAAACGATTGGTCTATTATAGAACAAGGATTTGATCCAGATACAGTAAAAGCCTCTGAGAGCCTTTTTAGTATTGGTAATGGAGCTATGGGACAAAGAGCAAACTTTGAAGAGTATTACTCGGGACCTACATTTCAAGGAAGTTATATAGCTGGAGTTTACTACCCAGACAAGACTAGAGTAGGTTGGTGGAAGAATGGATATCCAGAATATTTTGCGAAAGTATTAAATGCCCCAAATTGGATTGGAATTAATGTGCTAGTTAACAACGAAAAACTAGATCTATATGCTTGTAAAGAAGTTGAAAATTTCCAAAGAGAACTAAACATGAAAGAAGGATGGTTGTCAAGATCTTTTGAAGCTACCTTACAAAATGATATTAAAGTACAAATTGCGAGTCAACGTTTTTTAAGTCTTAAGCTAGATGAGGTTGGTGCTATCAAATACTCAGTGACTCCCTTAAATGCAGATGCAAATATTGTATTAGCTCCATATATTGATGGAGGGATTACTAATGAAGATACCAATTGGGACGATCAGTTTTGGGATATACTAAACTTAGTGCAAAATAATCATCAAATATTTTTAGAAGCCAAAACAATGAAAACAGGTTTCCATACCTGTACTTTCATGGAATCTAAAGTTTTTGTAGACGACAAGGAAATAAGCTTAATTCCTGAGGATGAAAACTCTTCTACAAATGCTTCTAGCTCTTATTTAAAAAACATAAAACAAGGACAGACTTTTACCATACATAAATTTGGAGGGTATGTTGTGGATAGAAACCATGACAAATCCAAATTAGTAGAAGCTGCCAAAAAAGTATTAAAAAAAGCTGTCGAATTAGGATTCAATACACTTCTAGAACTTCAAAAAGAATCTTGGAAAAAGATTTGGGACATGGCTGATATCACTATTGAAGGTGATGTAAAAGCACAACAAGGAATTCGTTTTAATATATTCCAATTAAATCAAACATACTTAGGAACTGATGCCACCTTAAACATAGGGCCTAAAGGATTTACAGGTGAAAAATATGGAGGAAGCACTTATTGGGATACTGAAGCGTATTGCATTCCTTTTTATATGGCAACCAAAGACCAAAAAGTAGCAAGGAAGTTATTAGAATACAGATATAACCATTTAGATAAAGCCATTGAAAACGCTAAAAACATTGGATTGAAAAATGGAGCGGCACTCTTTCCAATGGTAACTATGAATGGTGAAGAATGTCATAATGAGTGGGAAATTACTTTCGAAGAGATCCATAGAAATGGAGCCATCGCTTTTGCAATTTATAACTACTATAGGTTTACAAACGATTATAGCTACATACCTGAAAAAGGGTTAGAAGTATTAATAGGTATTGCTCGTTTTTGGCATCAAAGAGCTACATATTCTACAGCAAAAGGTACATATGTAATTCTAGGAGTTACAGGGCCTAACGAATATGAAAACAATGTAAACAATAACTGGTATACAAACTATATAGCTAAATGGTGTATTGAATACGCGATAGAAAATATAAGTAAAGTAGCGAATGAGTTTGCTAGTGATTATGAAAGAATTACTGCTAAAACGTCCATTACAGAAAGTGAGTTAGATAAGTGGAAAGAAGTTTCAGATAACATGTATTTCCCCTATTCAGAAGAGCATAAAGTATATTTACAACAAGATGGCTTTTTAGATAAAGATTTAATTACTGTTACAGATTTAGATAAATCAAATCGACCTATTAATCAGCATTGGTCATGGGATCGAATTTTACGTTCTCCTTATATAAAACAAGCAGATACATTACAAGGATTCTATTTCTTTGAAGATCATTTTTCTGAAGAAGAATTAGAACGTCATTTCGAATTTTACGAGCCTTTTACAGTGCATGAATCTTCTTTGTCACCTTGTGTTCATAGCGTACAGGCAGCCAAGCTTGGTAGAATGGATCAAGCGTATGAATTCTATTTGAGGACTTCAAGGTTAGATTTAGATGATTACAATCACGAGGTGCATGAAGGATTGCACATTACTTCAATGGCAGGAACATGGATGAGTGTCGTGGAAGGATTCGGAGGAATGAGAGTGAAAGAAGGAAAATTATCTTTTGCGCCTAAAATTCCTGAACAATGGAAAGGGTACTCTTTCAAAATTAATTTTAGAAATCAAATTCTAAAAATAAACGTCAATCAAAGTGAAACCAACTTTGAACTGGATAGTGGTGATGAATTAACAATTCTAGTCAACGGAAAAGCTGTTGTCGTTAGCCCTAATAATTTAGTAACGGTATAACAATCAATCTGAGAAATCATGAGAAAACTAATCTGTCTAATTATATTGAGTGGAGGACTCTTATTTACTTCATGTGAAAAACAAAGTGAAGCTCTTGTTCTTACTGAAATATCAAATGATATTGAACGTGTTGAACCACCAAATTGGTGGGTTGGTTTTAAAAATGATCAATTACAATTGTTGGTAAAGCATCCAAGTATTGGAAGCGCAACAGCATCTATTTCATATCCTGGGGTTTCTATAAAGAAACAACACAAAGCAAGAAGTGCTAATTATTTGTTTTTAGATTTAGAAATAAGTGAGGCAACACCAGCAGGGAAATTCAATATTATTTTCACTAAAAAAGGTGGTGGCGAGTTAAAACACACGTATGAATTAAAATCAAGAGAAAAACCAGCAGATGAATATGTTGGTTTTAATAGTTCAGATGTATTGTACTTAATCACTCCAGATCGATTTGCAAATGCAGACCCTTCAAATGATATTTCTTTATCGACTTCTGAGTCGAATGAGACCAATCAGAATATTCGATTTTTAAAGGAGAATAAAATCAATAGAAAAGATGATTATGCGAGACACGGTGGAGATATTAAAGGAATTACAAGTCATTTAGATTATATAGATGATATGGGGTTTACAGCTATCTGGTCTTGTCCACTATTAACAAACGACATGCCGAGATCTTCGTATCATGGCTATGCGATTACAGATTTATATGAGATAGATCCAAGGTTTGGAACTCTAGAAGATTACAGAGAGTTAGCTGATAAAGCTAAGGAAAGAGGAATTAAATTGATCATGGATCAAGTGGCTAATCACTGTGGAAGTGAACATTGGTGGATGAAAGATTTACCATTTTCAGATTGGGTGAATTATCAAGAAAATTTTGAGAAAAAAGGAACCCTAATTACGTCCAGTCACAGAAGAACCACCAATCAAGATATGTATGCATCTCAAATCGATAAAAAAGAGATGACAGATGGTTGGTTTGTATCGGCTATGCCAGATTTAAATCAACGAAATCCTTTTATGGCAAACTATATTATTCAAAATAGTATTTGGTGGATAGAAACGATTGGATTAAGTGGCATTCGCCAAGATACCTATCCATACCCAGATAAAGACTTTATGTCTGATTGGGCAGGTGCCATTATGAAGGAATACCCAAACTTTAATATTGTAGGAGAAGAATGGAGTTACAATCCATTATTAATAGCTTATTGGCAGAATGGAAAAGTGAATAAAGATGGATATGATTCTAACTTGCGCTCTACCATGGATTTTGCAATGCAAAGATTGGTTGTTGAAGCATTGAATGAAGAAGAGTCTTGGGACAAAGGATTGGTGAAAATTTATGAAGGATTGGCAAACGACTTTGCATACCACAATCCAAAAGACATTATGGTATTTCCGGATAACCACGATATGAGTAGAATTTTCACTCAGTTAAAAGGAAATATTTCAAATACAAAAATGGCTCTAAGTTATTATTTGACGATACCTAGAACACCTCAATTGTATTACGGAACGGAGATTTTAATGGATGATTTTGCAAAACCAGGAGATCATGGCTTGATTCGTACAGATTTCCCAGGTGGATGGGCTGGAGATAAAGCGAATGCATTTACTGGTGAAGGACTAACAACAGAGCAGAAGGATATGCAAAGCTTTTTGAAAACTATTTTAAATTACAGAAAGTCAAGTAAAGCGATGCATGATGGAAAAACCGTTCATTTTGCGCCTCGTGGTGGGCTGTATGTGTTATTTAGAATTTTAGATGATGAGATTGTCACAATCATTTTAAACAAGTCAGAGAGGACTTCTGTAAATGCAGATATGGTAAAAGAGATAGAATTAGAAGGGAAAACAGTGAAAGATATAATTACAGGAAAAGAAATGACTTTTGAAGGAGAGATTACTATCAACCCGAAAGGAGTGACCTTACTGACAACAAAATTGAAATAAAATGAAAAAAGTTTTCCTCCCGTTTTTATTAATCTTGATTATTCTTTCTTGTAAAGAATCTACAAATGATAAAATAGAAACGACTTCAAATATAGTTGTTAAAGAAGCCAAAGAAGTAGTACTCTCAAGTGGGTCAATACATCGTGTCGATAACTTTCCATCTAAATACATTTTGCCTAGACCAGTAGATATATGGTTGCCAGAAGGCTATTCTAAAGATAAAAAATATGCTGTACTTTACATGCACGATGGTCAGATGTTATTTGACGCTACAACAACATGGAACAAACAAGAGTGGAAGGTAGATGAATGGGCTTCAAAATTAATGAAAGAAGAGACAACAAAAGATTTTATTGTTGTGGCTCCGTATAACATTTCTAAAATTCGATGGAATGACTATTTCCCTGCAAAGGCCTTTGATTATGTTTCTAAGTCAGCAAAAGATTCTTTAAAAGTGAAGGCTGAAAAGAACAAATTTAATATGGCAATGAATGCCGATAATTATTTAAAGTTTTTAACCAAGGAGTTGAAACCCTATATAGATAAAAATTATTCTGTGCATACAGACAAAGAGAATACTGTAATTTCAGGATCGAGTATGGGCGGATTAATTTCAATGTACGCCATTAGTGAATACCCTGAAGTATATGGAGCTGCTGCTTGTATCTCTACACATTGGCCTGGAGCTTCGGTGTTTTTAGGAAACCCATTACCAGAAGCAATTTTTGCTTACATGAAAGAAAATATTCCTTCATTCAAAGATCATCGATTGTACTTCGATTATGGGACAAAAACATTGGATCAGTTCTATCCTCAATATGCAGAAATGATTGATGAAATTTTTGGAGACAAAGGATATGATAGTACAAACTACATCAATAGAAAGTTTGAAGGAGCAGATCATTCGGAAAATTCGTGGAATCAACGATTGGATATTCCATTCACTTTTTTATTAGGAAAGTAAGATGAAAAGAGTTTTAGTTCTATTAGTATTCTTAAGTGTTCAATTTGCCTTTGGCCAAAATGATAATAGGGTTTTTAAAAACATAACTCAAACTGATTTAGGCCTGGACATTAATGTTAATGATGGTAAGTATATTATTACATTTTTTTCAGAGGAAATAGTAGAGACTACTTTCGTTCCTGGGGGAGAAAAATTAAATAATAAGTCCCATGCCGTCATTCTAAAGCCTTCTAAAGTAGAAATAACTCCTGTTATTACTGTAAATGAGAGCCTTTTTTTTTCAAGCGGAATTTCAGTTCAAATTATTCATAAACCTTTTCAAATTAGATATAAATACAACGGTGAGATTGTTACCTCTGAAAAATTAGGTTATCAAAAAAACTCAATACACGAAGAAATACAATTCAATTTACACAAAGATGAAGTTTTGTATGGAGGAGGAGCAAGAGCCTTAGGAATGAATCGAAGGGGGAATCGTCTTCAATTATACAATAAAGCTCATTATGGCTATGGTACTCGTTCTGAACTAATGAATTTCACATTGCCTATAGTGGCTTCTTCCAAAATGTACATGATTCATTTTGATAATGCTCCAATTGGGTATTTAGACTTTGACAGTAAAAAAGACAATACATTAACCTATGAAACAATCTCTGGACGTAAAACTTATCAAGTAATTGTAGGAGACTCGTGGTTAGATATTGTGAAAAATTATACCGATTTAACAGGAAAGCAACCCTTACCACCTCGTTGGGTATTTGGGAACTTTTCTAGTAGATTTGGCTACCATTCTCAAAAAGAAACTGAAGAAACAATAGCGAAGTTTAAAGAAGAAAAAATACCTGTAGATGCTATTATCTTAGATCTATATTGGTTTGGAAAAGATGTTAAAGGTACCATGGGGAATTTAGCTGTATACAAAGATTCTTTTCCAGATATGAAAGGAATGGTGTCAAAACTAAAGAATCAAGGTGTTAAAACAGTTTTAATTACAGAGCCTTTTGTACTAACGACTTCTAATCGTTGGCAAGAAGCAGTTGATAAAGATGTATTGGCGAAAGATTCACTTGGAAACCCATTCAAATACGATTTTTACTTTGGAAATACAGGACTGATCGATATCTACAACCCGAAAGGAGAACAATGGTTTTGGAATCGCTATAAAGAGATCATCGATTTAGGAGTAAAAGGATTGTGGGGCGATTTAGGCGAACCAGAAGTACATCCATCAGAATTGATGCACACTACAGGAACAGCAGACGAAGTTCATAACATCTATGGACACGATTGGGCACGACTTGTTTTTGAAGGATATCAGAGAGATTATCCTAACGAGAGACCTTTTATTCTAATGCGTGCAGGTTATTCTGGTTCACAACGATATGGACTCATTCCATGGTCTGGAGATGTGAGTAGAAGTTGGGGCGGATTGCAATCTCAACCAGAAATTGCATTGCAAATGGGTATGCAAGGAATTGGTTATATGCATTCTGATTTAGGTGGGTTTGCAGGCGCTAATTTAGATGACGAATTATATACCCGTTGGCTACAATATGGTGTTTTTCAACCCATTTATAGACCTCATGCACAAGAAGATGTAGCAAGTGAGCCTGTGTTTAGATCAGATGAAGCAAAAGTATTGGCTAAAAAATCTATTGAATTACGATATCAATTACTACCATATAATTACAATTTAGCATATCAAAACAGTCATGAAGGAGCTCCATTAATGCGACCACTATTGTTTGAGGAACCATCCAAAAGTCAATTAAGCATTTTGTCTTCAACGTATTTATGGGGTCATGACTTTTTGATTACACCCATTTTAAAACAGGGTGTAAAAGAAAAAGAAGTGTATTTCCCGTCAACCAGCAATTGGTTTGATTTTTTTACCGATGAAAAAGTTGAAGGAGGTCAAACGAAAACGGTTATTACAAATAAAAATTCGATCCCAACCTATGTAAGAGCTGGCGCTTTTATTTTAATGACTGATGTTGTACAAAGCACAGAGCAATACAATGGGAACAATTTAGAAGTTCATTACTATTATGATGTCGACAGGAACAAAAGTAAAAGAGTATATTATAATGATGATGGTAAGACTCCAAACTCCTTTAAAAAAGGAGCGTATGAACTTTTAGCGTTTGAAGCAGAAGCAGAAAAAAAATGGCTAGAGATTAATTTTGAAGCTACTATTGGTAGTAATTATAAGTCGTCAAGAAAGACAATGGAACTAGTAATTCATAACATCAATTGGACACCAAGAATTGTACGAGTCAATGGTAAAAAAGTTGGATTAAACAAAGTGAAAAACACATTGACAATCCCAGTGAATTGGAACACTCAAAGAGAAACAAAAATTAAGGTATCATTAAAATAAGCTCAATGAATACAAAGAACATCTTTTTATACACACTAGTTTTCGGCATTTTATTTGGCTGTCAAACAGAGACGAAAACTAAAATAAACGCTACTGAAGTGAAAAATCAGAAGAAAGTTGTGTATCAAGTTTTTACTCGATTGTTTGGAAATACAAACACTACAAACAAACCATGGGGAACCATTGAAGAAAATGGAGTAGGGAAGTTTGCTGATTTTACTGAGAAAGCATTAAAAGAGATTAAAGACTTGGGAGTTACTCATATCTGGTACACAGGAGTTCCACATCACGATGTGATTCGCGATTATACTACTTATGGAATTTCAAATGACGATCCTGATGTGGTAAAAGGAAGAGCAGGGTCTCCTTATGCTGTGAAAGATTATTACAATGTAAACCCAGATTTAGCCATAGATCCAGCACGTCGCTTGCAAGAATTTGAAGCACTTATTGATAGAACTCATAAAACGGGATTGAAACTGTTAATTGATATTGTTCCTAATCACGTGGCAAGAAACTATGAAGGATTAACAAACCCTAAAGGTGTGAGTGATTTTGGAGCAGATGATAATAAAGAGGTTACTTATGATGTAAATAACAACTTTTATTACAATCCAGGGCATACTTTTGAAGTACCAGATTTTTTGAATGGATACCTGCCATTAGGTGGAGAGAAAAATCCAATGTCTGATCAAAAGTTTGATGAGAACCCAGCAAAATGGACAGGAAATGGTTCACGTGCTTCAAAACCTAATTTTTATGACTGGTATGAAACTGTAAAAGTGAACTACGGAATTAGTCCAGAAGGAAAAAAACATTTTGATGAATTACCAGAGGGATTTGACAATGAAGATTACAAAAAACACTATGAATTTTGGAAAGACAAAACCGTTCCTAGTTCATGGATTAAATTCCGAGATATTGCACATTATTGGTTAGATAAAGGTGTAGATGGATTCCGTTATGATATGGCTGAGATGGTTCCTGTTGAGTTTTGGAGCTATATGAATTCGTCTATCAAAATGAAAAATCCAAATGCATTTTTATTGGCAGAGGTATACAACCCTAGTTTGTATAGAGACTATATTAGAAAAGGGAAAATGGATTATCTGTATGATAAAGTTCAGTTGTACGATACCATCAAACATATAATGCAGGGGCATGGATTAACAGATAACATTCCTCCAATTCAAGAAGATTTAAAAGATATAGAACACAATATGATTCACTTTTTAGAGAATCATGATGAGCAACGTATTGCGAGTCCAGATTTTGCAGGGAATGCATTAAAAGGAAAACCTGCAATGGTAGTTTCTACCACCATTAGTACAGCACCAACTTTGGTTTATTTCGGACAAGAATTTGGGGAGTCCGGAGCAGAAGAAGCTGGATTTGGAAGACCAACAAGAACATCTATTTTTGATTATGTAGGTGTTCCGAGTGTGCAACGATGGGTAAACAACAAACAATTTGATGGAGGTCAATCTACAGATGAAGAAAAAGAGTTAAGAGATTTTTACAAACGGTTGCTTAATTTTACAATTCATAGCGATGCCTTGATGGGAGAGTATGAAGATTTACATCAATTGAATAGAAAGAATACTCAAAATTATAACAGTAAATTAGTATCTTTTACTCGTTGGTCTGAAGACGAAAAACTAATTGTAATTTCTAATTTTGATGCGATTAATTCTCATAGATTTACTCTAGAAATTCCATCAGGAATTCTTAAGAAATGGAATTTAAAAGAGGGCGAATACCAACTTAAAGATCAGTTGTATAATGAAACAGTTTTCGATTTAAAAGTATCTCAACATCAAGGTTTTGTTAATGTTAAAATGAAACCTTTACAATCATTTATATTAAAACTCCAATAGTATTCAGTTATGAAAAAACTAATTTTATTTTTTTGTTTAGTATCAATATCTAGCTGTCAAGAGAAACCTGAGATAGCTGAAATTAAAAAAGAATTTGTTTGGGAAGGAGCAAATATTTATTTCTTGTTAACAGATAGATTCAATAATGGAGATGCTACGAACGATGTGAATTTTGATCGTACTGCCGAAACTGGAAAACTTCGGGGTTTTGAAGGAGGAGATATTAAAGGAATTACACAGAAAATTAAGGAAGGATATTTCACTGATTTAGGAATTAATGCTATTTGGATGACTCCAGTTGTAGAACAAATTCATGGAGGAACAGATGAAGGAACTGGTGTGAGTTACGGGTTTCATGGATATTGGGCAAGTGATTGGACAGCAATTGATCCAAATTATGGAACCAAAGAAGATTTAAAAGAATTGGTCACATTAGCACATAGCAAAGGGATTAGAGTTTTGTTAGATGCTGTCATTAATCATACAGGACCAGTAACTGAAAAAGATCCAGTTTGGTCATCAGATTGGGTACGAACTGAACCACAATGTAAATACGATAATTACAAAAACACAATTACATGTACATTGGTAAAGAACTTGCCAGATATCAAAACAGAAAGTAATGAAGCTGTAGAATTGCCTCCTCAATTGGTTACAAAATGGAAAGCAGAAGGACGTTATGATCAAGAAGTAAAAGAGTTGGATGAGTTTTTTAAGAGAACAGGTCATCCAAGGGCACCAAGATTTTATATCATGAAGTGGTTAACCGATTATATTACAGAGTTTGGAATTGATGGATATCGAGTAGATACCGTAAAACATACCGAAGAATTTGTATGGCAAGAATTCAAAAAAGAATGTGATTTTGCTTTTGAGCAGTATAAAAGCAACAACCCTGAATTTGTTTTAGATGACAATGCTTTTTATTTGGTAGGAGAAGTGTACAATTACGGTATTGGAAGTGGTCAGTATTTCGATTTTGGAGACACCAGTGTTAACTATTATGATGAAGCTTTTCATAGTCTGATCAATTTTCAATTTAAATGGGATGCACAACAGAGAACAGCAGAAGATGTTTTTGCGAATTATTCAGATATTTTACGCTATGATTTACCAGGTCTTGGAACCTTAAACTACTTGAGTTCTCATGATGATGGTCAGCCTTTCGATCCAAAAAGAGAAAAACCATTTTTAACAGGAACGTTATTAATGCTTTCTCCAGGAGCTTCTCAAATCTATTATGGTGATGAATCAGCAAGATCTCTTGTGATTGAAGGAACTCAAGGAGATGCAACGCTTCGTTCTTTTATGAATTGGGATGCTATTGCGAATGAAGATAAAACACAAAAGGTGCTAGCTCATTGGCAAAAGCTAGGGAAATTTAGAGAGAATCATCCGTCCGTTGGAGCAGGAATTCATTCTTGGATTTCAGACGCACCCTATTCATTTTCTAGAACCTATACCAAAGGAGAATATTCAGATTCTGTTGTTATAGGATTGGATCAACCCAAAGGAGAAAAAACAATAGATGTATCTTCTACTTTTAAAGACGGAGATAAAGTACATGATGCATATTCAGAGCAAACAGTAGAAGTGAAAGAAGGTAAAGTGTCCATCAATTCAGATTTTACAATAGTGCTGTTAGAAAAAAAATAACCAGTCCCCTGATGTAGTCGAGAGTATTTATTTTATGAATCCTCGACTACATCTATTAAAAATATAAGTATGAATAAAGCTAGAATTCTTTTAGGGTGTATTTCACTCCTTTTTATTTCTTGTGAAGTTGAGTCTTCAGGAACTTCATCGCCAGACGAAAATATATCAGTCAATTTTCATTTGTCTGAAGAAGGGCGATTTTTTTATACGGTAGCTTTTAAAGACAAGGCCATTATTGATACTTCCTATGTAGGATTTGAATTTAAAGATGCTCCCGCTTTAAACAAAGGTTTTCTGGCAACCATGAAAGATTTAGAACGAGTTGACGATACATGGCAAATGCCTTGGGGAGAACAATTAAACGTGGTGAATAAGTATCATCAAGTTACGGTTGAACTTCAGGAGAAGTCCGATTTAAAAAGAAAAGTAAACATTGTTTTTAGAGTGTATAATGATGGCGTTGGCTTTCGATATGAATTCCCAGAACAAGAGAATTTAAAAGAAGTTTTTATTACTGAAGAATATACCGAATTCAACTTAACGGAAGATTATAAAACTTTTTGGATCCCTGGCGATTGGGATATTTATGAGCACTTGTATAGTACGACAAAACTGTCTGAAGTGGATGCAAAATCATATATCGCCCGTACTAATTTAGCGCAGAGTCATATTCCTGAGAATGCTGTCAGTACCCCTGTAACAATGGTTGGTAAAGATGGAATTCATTTAAGCTTTCATGAAGCATCTTTGGTAGATTATTCGGGAATGACCTTGAAGGTTGATACGGTAAATTTAAAACTGACAAGTCATTTAGTAGGTTCTAGAAACAACGATTATAAAGTAAAAAGAACAGTTCCATTTCACACACCTTGGAGAAGTATTCATATTACAGACAATGCAGCTGCATTGATAGAATCGAACTTGATTGTTAATTTAAACGAGCCAAATAAGCTTGGCGATGTTTCTTGGTTTACACCCATGAAATACACAGGTGTTTGGTGGGAAATGCATTTGGGGAAATCTTCTTGGGATTACGGAATGGAAATGGTAGATGGTGCATGGAAAGACACAGGAAAAGCGCACGGAAAACATGGAGCCACTACAGAGAATGTAAAACGCTTTATCGATTTTTCTGCCAAGAACAGAATAAAAGGAGTCTTAGTAGAAGGATGGAATACAGGTTGGGAACGTTGGATTGGTTTTGAAGATAGAGAAGGGGTGTTTGATTTTGTAACGACGTATCCTGATTACGATTTAGATGAGGTTGTCAGGTATGGAAGAGAGAAAGGAGTGGAAATTATTATGCATCACGAAACTTCTGCTGCAACAGAAACCTATACCAAACAACAAGATGCGGCCTTTGCATTAATGCAAAAACATGGAATTCATTCTGTAAAAACAGGGTATGTAGGTAAGATTCTTCCCAAAGGAGAATACCATCACGGTCAATATATGGTGAACCATTATAACCAAACAGTTGAAAAAGCAGCAAAATATCAAATAGCAATCAACGCACATGAGCCTATTAAAGCTACAGGTTTAAGAAGAACATACCCGAATACCATTTCAAGGGAAGGTTTACGGGGACAAGAATTTAATGCATGGTCTGGAGATGGAGGTAACCCACCAGAACATTTACCAATTGTTGCTTTTGCTAGAATGTTAGCAGGACCGATTGATTTTACGCCAGGTATTTTTAATATTAAGTTTGATGAGTATCGAAAAGATAATCAAGTCAATACTACATTGGCACAGCAATTAGCATTGTATGTTGTTATTTATTCTCCAATTCAAATGGCTGCCGATTTGGTAGAACATTACGAAGCCAATCCAAAACCTTTGCAGTTTATCAAAGATGTGGGAGTAAATTGGCATAAAACCAAAGTATTGAATGGTGAAGTGGGAGATTATGTTACCATTGCTCGTAAAGAACGTGAAACAGGGAATTGGTTTTTAGGAAGTATTACCGATGAAAATGCTCGTTCTTTTGATCTTGACTTAGATTTTTTAGACAAAGATGTCGAGTATACTGCTACAATCTACAAAGACGGGAAAGATGCACATTGGGATAAAAACCCTTTGTCTTTAGACATTGAAACGATTAAGGTTACGAAAGATTCAAAGCTTAGCATTCACCTTGCTCAAGGTGGAGGTGTGGCAATTAGTTTTATGAAAAATTAATCTTTACTAATCTTATTGTATTGCCAAATCATGATGTATGCCCAAATTAGCACGCAAACTCCAACAAAAATGGAAAAGTAAAATACTATTTTATCTGCGCTCATTGTCAATTAGTTTAAGGTAAATCATTACTCCTAATAGAGTAGGAGCCCAAAGGCCTAGGAAAATACCATGTAATTTATCTCCAGATAAAAACAAATATTCTGCAACAATAATAATGAGAACACAAAGTACTAACATCAATATGTTAGCTGTTCCCATTTTCTTTATGAAATTCATGTAATGGTTAGTTTTGTTTAAAGTTAGTTAATTTTAACATTTCAGAATCTTTTTTTTTATCATATTTGCACTAGAATACATAAATAAAACAAAAGTTTAACCATATGAGTCTATTTTATACACATAACACGGACGCTAAAATGATATTTTTAGAACAATTCTAGTTGGTAAAACTTTAAATCACATAAAATCATCAAAAGCGTCCAAGAAATTGGACGCTTTTTTTATGAATCTTTTTTATTGAATGACAAGTGTAGATCTAGAAGTAGATAAAAGAAAGTCAAAGAGTTAGCAAAACTCTCTATATCTGTAGAAATACGGACAGGAATCTTATTTTTTAAATTTGACATAAAAACCTGATAATCAATAAAATAAATCAACTTTTTATTTGTGTAATTCAAAAAGTCATTTCATATTTGCACCGCAATAAAGCAAAACAAAATTATAAATCGAAAGCAATGAATTTATTTAATTCAATCAAAGGTACTGGAGAACAAGAGGTTCTTTTTTACACGCTTCGAGACTTACCACCAGAATAGAGATACACATTTATATTCATATGAAGTCCGAAGCCTAAAACGTTTCGGACTTTTTCTTTTATCGGGTTTTCCTGTATTCTGAATCTTTTTCGAAACAACAAAGAGTAAAAGCGCGCTATCAAAGTTTAATGATAACAATGATAAGCGATGGTTTAAAAGAAAATATATCATGGGAAATAAACTAAAAGGGAAAGACCTAATTAAATTAGGGTTCCCAAAGAATAACAGTATCAATATTGCTTTGGGCTTACTTAATAGATATCGTAAAAAAGAAAAGAAAGAACGAATTCTATTAGAAGCGAAAGAAGTGTTGAAGAATCCAGAGGGCTTTAAAAATGATCCTATTTGGGCAAAAGTAGTAGAAGGTTTAATACAACCAGTTGAGGTAAAGTTTCATCAATTAATGAATACAAGAGCGCCTTTCTCAATCTATGGAGAAAATGAGATTGATGAAAAAGCAAAGTTTCAATTGTATGATGCTCTAAAATTACCAGTAGCTGTTGCTGGGGCTTTAATGCCTGATGCTCATGCAGGGTATGGATTGCCAATTGGTGGAGTTTTAGCAACTGACAATGCTGTGATTCCTTATGGAGTAGGAGTGGATATTGGTTGTAGAATGTGTTTGACTATTCATCCGATGAAAGCTAATTATCTCAAAGGAAATCAGAATAAGTTAGAAAAAATCTTAGAGAATCATACCAAATTCGGAATGAGAGAAACACATGATATAAAACACGATCATGAAATTTTTAGTAGATCTGAATTTAATGATATACAGATACTAAAAGGTTTGTTAAACAAAGCTTATAGACAACTAGGAACTTCTGGAGGTGGAAATCATTTTGTAGAATTTGGGATTGTAAATATCACAGATGAGAAAAATGAGTTTGGAGTAAATCCAGGAGAATATGTAGGTGTGTTATCTCATAGTGGATCAAGAGGTTTGGGAGCAAATATTGCAAGACATTATACAGATTTGGCAAGAAAGCAATGCCCATTGCCTAAGAATGTACAACATTTAGCTTGGTTGGATATGAATACACACGACGGACAAGAATATTGGCTGGCAATGAATTTAGCAGGCGATTACGCTAAAGCTTGTCACGATGATATTCATGCTAGAATTGCAAAACTTTTAGGATCTCAACCATTAGCAAAGATTGAGAATCATCACAATTTTGCTTGGAAAGAACAAATAAATGGAGTAGAACGAATTGTACATAGAAAAGGTGCTACACCAGCATCCAAAGATGAATTGGGTATTATTCCAGGGTCTATGACTGCTCCAGGATACATTGTTCGTGGTTTAGGAAACTCAGACAGTTTACAATCGGCATCACATGGTGCAGGAAGAAAACATTCTAGAAGAGCAAGTAAAGAACGATTCACTAAGAGTGACATGAAACACATGTTAACAATGAATGATGTGAGCCTTATTGGTGGCGGAGTAGACGAAGCGCCAATGGCATATAAAAACATTAGGAAAGTAATGGAGAATCAACAAGAATTGGTAGAAATATTAGGAAGCTTTACACCAAAAATTGTGAGAATGGATAGATGATGAATTATGAATGTTTAGTTATGAATTATAAATGTCACCTCGAGTATTAACGAGTTCAAAATATATTTTGAACGAAGTTACCTTACGGAGTAAGTCGAGAGGTCTTAAGAGTAATTTAAAATAAAAATAGATTCCTGATTATTCGGGAATGACAATAGTAAATGAAAACAAAAATAATACAAATTACGGCAGGTAAAGGCCCAGCAGAATGCAGTTGGGTTGTAGCTAAGGTATTGAAGAGTCTCTTAAAAGAATTGGTAATTCAAAAATTGAACTATACCATTTTGCAACAAGAAAAAGGAGAAGAGAATGGCACAGTACAATCGGTTACAATCCAGCTATCTGGAGATGACAAATTGATGGCTAAATTTCTAAAAGAATGGACTGGAACGGTTCAATGGATTGGACAGTCAACTTTTCGGAAGTATAACAAACGTAAAAACTGGTTTGTTGGCATTTTTGAAATAGAACAGAAGCAGGCCATTGATTTACAATCACATGAAGTGAAGTATCAGGCGATACGAAGTTCTGGCCCTGGTGGACAGCATGTAAACAAAGTCTGTTCTGCCATTAGAGCTATTCATGAGCCAACAGGAATTCAAGTAGTGGTTATGGATACCAGATCGCAACATCAAAACAAAAAGTTAGCGAGACAACGTTTGCAATTGAAAGTGGCAAAAAGAAACTTAGAAGGATTCAAATCATCGATCAAAGATCAATGGGAGAATCATCAGGAATTGGAAAGAGGGAACCCAGTAAAAGTATTTACAGGAACCGATTTTAAACAGAGGAAAATAAAGAAAGAATATAAACAGCAACGTCAAAATTTTAAGAATGATTTGCGAAATGAATTAAACTAAAATGACAATTAACAATTACGTATTTAAAGCCATGGAAGAGTTCGATTATAATATCGAGTCAGCAGTAGAAGCATTAAACTATGCTTTAACTTATGATGAAAACAATACCATGGCATTAACATTAATGGGAAGATTGTATGCAGAAAAGTTGTTTGAATATGATACAGCAATCGATTTTTATAAAAGAGTTTTGGCTGAAAGAATCAATGCATTCGAAGTATATAATGTCTATATAGAAGCTTTATTAAACAATGAAGATTATAAAGAAGCCGCTGAATTTATCTCTTTTGCTTTTACAGTAAAAGGGGTAAATAAAGCCATGTTATACTTAAATAAGGGAGTTTTAAATGAGAGGTTGTTAAACTATAAAGAAGCTATGACCATGGTAAAGGAAGCAGTAAAATATAATTATGATGCTGATTTTACTTATGCCATAGAAGAAGTTAAAAAACGTATTAAGGGAAAAATGCTTAAGAAAAAGAAAAAAGGATCCAAATCGTAAAGATTTGGATTTTTTGGTTTTCTTCTTCTTTGCATGATATGATCATCTATCATTTTGACAAACCGCAAAAAGAAGTACCTGTTCTTCTTTTCCTTTTAGTTCTATGCTACCCAATTTATTAAAAGTGAAACCACTAGTGCTCAACTTGTTTTTTAAATTCTCAGAAATCAGCAGTTCTTGTTTAAGCTCATTACATTTCTCTTGAATCCTTGCTGCGGTATTGATTGTATCTCCATGATAAGCAATTTCTTTTTTGTATTTTCCTACCTCAGTTACTGTAACGATACCTGCATTTATTCCCGCTTTAAAAAGAGGGACACAATTGTAGTTGCGCATGTAATATTCCTTCTTTTTATCTAACTGTTGTTTGAAATTGAAATATGCATTTAAGCAATTTTGATCTCTGAGTCCATCCTTAATTTTCCAAGTCAGTATTGCTTCATCTCCAACGTATTGATAGATTTCTGCTTCACTTTCTACTACAATCCCTAAATCATTAAAACAATCCTGAATCATTTTACTATATTCAATATGACCTAGTGTTTCTGCATGCATGGTTGAAGACTGAAGGTCTAGAAACATAAAAACTCGTTCTTCTTCTTGTGGTGTATAGAATTTCCCTCGGAAAAGTTTCCATAGATTGTTGCTTCCAAGAAATAGATTTACTTGCCTTAAAACAAACAGAAATATATCAACAGATACGATGTATAAATAAATAGCAAAACTACCTGGCTCAAAAGCGAATTCGGCAAATGTTATATTTCCTCCATAAATGATATAGGCTAGTGAGATGATGGATGCTAAAAAAATGAGAATATACAGGACTCTTAGCGTAAATAATTTTTGGATGGATATTCGTTTATACCCGCGTTCCTCAGTTAATATTTGAGCAAATCCTGAGATACTTCCTAAAATTGGTCCGGTAATAAAAGCGGTTAATATTGATTCCCAAACTTCAAACTGAACGGAACCCAATTCTTGAGTCCCTTCTCCTCTAATGATCCCTAAAAATATAAATGCCAAAGTCCACCCGATACTATATTGCCGAATGATTTGCCACCTACGCTTATTTTTGAACTTCATTGAGTTGTCTTTTTATAGCAATTCATAGATTGTTTCGTTATGAAGATCGAATGTAGTCAAATAATGATACCTATTTATCTCTTTTTGTTCCAATGCAGAACTAACGTATTATTTAACCTCGCTCAATGCACTGTAAACAATTTTTTCTAGTCTTGAATTAATGTCACCGTTGTGTTGAGATGATAGCACTTGTCTTAGTTGAATAACAATTAAATCGTTAGTTGGATCTATCCAAAACATCGTACTAAAAGCTCCACTCCAACTGTAAGTCCCGTCAGGTCTTGTAGGATGACCATTAGCGATATCGAAACCGAAACCAAATCGTGACTTACCCCATGGATATGAGATGGTGTCTATTTGATCTTTATGCATAGATTTAGCTGTTTCTGCTTTCAATATTCTTTTGCTACCAAGGCTTCCATCATTTAGCATGGCTTGGCAGAATAGAAAATAATCACGAGCAGTACCTGTCATTCCACTACCTCCAGAATGATAGGTTTTTGCGCCTTCTGTTGGGTAATTGGCAATATACATTGGCCCCATGCTTGAGGATACTTGAGTGATTCTACCAGAAGGTGATGATATAAATACTTTTGTAAGGTTATCTGTTTTGGATTCATCAAAATAGAAATCAAGCATTTTAATTCTTAATGGTTTAGCAATATTTTCATGAATATATTCATCTAATTTTTTTCCTGAAGCGACTTCAACAACACGACCCAAAACATCTGTATTCAAACCGTACATCCATTTTGCACCTGGCTCGTGCATCAGAGGAAGGTCGCCAATTTTACTCATAGTTTCTTCCGTTGTTATTGGTAGATGAGTACTCAAGTCTGGTATTCCGTTTTTGGTAAGTATCGCTCCATTTACTCGAGGATTCATAAATCCATAAGGAACACCCGCTGTCTGTGTTAATAACTGTCGAATGGTAGGAGTAGTCATCGTAGGCTTACTAGTCCAAGTAGTGTCAATAGGATTGAAACTTGTTAATACCTCTGTTTTATTAAAAGAAGGAATGTATTTTCCTACAGGATCATCTAATTTCATTTTTCCAGCCTCAATTAATTGCATTGCAGCAACCGAAACCAAC
>TARA_R110002073_G_scaffold8027_24_pt1 | contig 23448 bp, 10 predicted proteins | sample TARA_R110002073 | Tara Oceans TARA_R110002073 (sample SAMEA4397174) | marine metagenome | biome: Polar Biome; feature: [DCM] deep chlorophyll maximum layer (ENVO:01000326); material: water (ENVO:00002006), including particulate matter (ENVO:01000060) such as... | depth 40 m | reverse complement strand
TCATCGTGGGATGTTTCGTCCGCGGGTAGCGATGAAGTTTCGTGATACGCTCGATGGATTGTCGAATACGATCATGGGTGGCGAAATTGCAACCGACCTAGGCGATCGTGATGTACGCACCGATCTTGGCATCGTTTCTGCCTCGTCAACCCAGGCACCTTCGGCCGGCCAGGCCTTTCTCGAGCCTGGTCTATGCGACGATCTTGTTGATCCCGCCCGTCCAAAATTTTGGCAGGCTTCCGGCGTGTCCCTGATGCCGTCGTCTGACAAACGTGGGTATCGCTGGGCCGATTGGGGGCCTGTGTTCTCGGGTTTCTACACTCTGCACGCACCCAATAGTGCTGCCTGTACGACTTCGAGCAACTCGGCGACCTATGGTGGTCCCATGTCCACAAGTAGTCGTCACCAAGGTGGTACGCATGTGTTGATGGGAGACGGTGCCATCAAATTTGTCACCGATTCGATCGAAGCAGGTAATGCAGAAGCTGCAACGCCCTATTGGTACAGCAGTTCAAATAACAACCTTGTCGGCGGTGCGAGCCCATATGGACTTTGGGGCGCATTAGGGACTCGAGCATCTCGCGAAATCGTTTCGGATCCGCTTTAGTCAACCGCGTGTTTGCAAATTAGTGTTCTGTCTCGTGAGGCGGCTCAATCCGCTTGCTAAAACGCAGGTAGGCCTCGTTGCGAGACATTCAGTAACAACTACAAATGATGAGAAACCAAATGAAACAAATGAAACCAATTTTGTTATTGGCGATCAGTTGCATCTCGATGGCCCTCGCGGGTTGCGATTCGGGCGGCCCGCCAAAAATGATCGTGCCAGAAAGATCAGCCGAAGAAATCCAGGCGGCTGTGGATGCAAAAGAAAAAGCGGGTCAGGGACAACCCGATTGATTAATCGGGGGGCTCGACGCATCAATCGATCAGCGTGCTGAGTCTCCGGCATCAAGTAAACGACCATCGAGGGCAGCCATCGGGCTGCCCTCGATTTTTTTTGCTCTGACCGACGTGACGAGGCCGGTGCGGTTTACCCCACGCGGAAACGGGCCAATCGGCGGAATGCGATTTCTCAACAAGACGGCGAATTTGAAGCGTTTGACGCACAGCATTGACGCACAACAAAGGTACCTGCCCCATTTCTTGTCTTGCTCAATCCGCTTGTTGAGTGTTCGTCGCTGCGCTGATCATGAAATCGCATCTGAAATCACGACCCATTAGCCAATTCCAGGCTCCACCTGCTCTGAGGAAGACAGTTGTTTCGGTCTCATTTTATCACGAATCGCCAGGATCAGGCATCCACTCAAACTCAAGCCAACCTTCTACCCATTCTGCCAGTAGGGATGTCGCCAGACTTTGGTCGGCTTGGTGAAACATCCAAACTCTGGCGAGTTCGGCTACATGAAATGCCGGTAGGGCGTCTATTGTCGTCGCCGAAATGGTGGCAGCGGTGGGCTTATTTGACCTTCGTCGCGGTGTACCTGCCCTCGATGTTCAAGCTGCCGTCTTTCTGGATTTTATGACCATAGGTGCCTTCGATGGTCACCTGCGTCGGCGAGTTGGCGACAAAGTTTTTTGTCCATTGCTCGACGCCGCTGGAACGCAGCGTGCATGTGCCATCCGCTTTGAACTCACGGGTGTGCGAGCCGTATTTCCAGATGCCGAGGATGGCGTGGTCTGCGATTGGGATAGGTTGAGGAGGCGTGAAGTCGTCCGCGGTGCGAGTCTGCAGCGCGACAAGGGTTTTCCAATCACGCTCTGTGACGTCGAAGTTGAGAACACGGATCTCGCGGGGCTTGAGCGTGAAACGGAGCGAATCGCCGTAACGGTATTGCTCGTTCAGACCGTCGAGCCAGCTTGCGACGGGTGACGAAAGCAAGTAGGTGGTGTTCTTGGCGTCCGGATGAAGCCCAAAGCTGCGGTCGAGCGTGAGTGTATACGTTTGCGTTTCATCCGACGGATTGTGGAGCGAGATATAGCCCTGCGTTGGCAGCCAGCCGGTGTAGCCGTAGGGCTCGCCTGCTTTCGGATTCCCGCCATGCATGCGTGCCCTTTTGAAAGTCGGAAAAACGGCGTGCGCCCAGTGCAGGCCTTCGGCAAGCACATCCCAGTCGTAGTCCTGCAACACAAATGGTTTGATGTACAGCTCGACGAATCCGGTGCCGCGCGACATGTTCATGTACAGATACTGACGAAAGGTTTCCTTCGTCTCTTTGCTGCTGGTCTTCTTGGGCTCGTGATTAAACAGCGAGTGCAGCGGAAATTGTGTGTTCTCGGTGACGGCAAGATCATGATAAACGCCGTCGCGATAGACGAGTTCTTGTGTTCGCGTGGAGCCACCCGCAGCGTCTCCGGCATTGATCATCCAGACGGAATCGATGTGCTGCAGCCACCACGGCGACAGCCACGCTCCGTTGGAGATGACGATGTAGACATCCGGGTTCGCATCGTGCATCGCGGCGAACATCTGAATCAGGCGTTCGCTTCCGGCCGCGAGATACTGGACTTTCTGCGGATCGTACTGGGGGTCGTTGAGCGCTGCTTCGGAGCCCTTGAAACCGGGCACATCGAAGTTGCGGGTGTTGAGGTGGCCAAACACACCGTCCAGTTTGAAATAGCTGACGCCATCACGTGCTAGGCCGGTCATGCGTTCTTCCAATTTGTCCATGTAGCCGGGGTCGGTTAGCGACATCCAGGGGTCGAGCGAACGAAAACCCGCGGCACGCATTTTGGGAATCGCGGCCTGGCCGCCGAACAGACATCCGGGGCTGAGCCACAGGCCAAGCGATGAGTCGGCGGCATCGGTGGCGTGCCGGCTGCGAGAGAAATTCGCGTCGAACTTTCCGTTCACCTGCCAAACCTGCTGCGACCAATCCGCACTCGTGTTCTGCCAACCGTCGTCGATCACGTACGCACGCAGCGGCGGCACGCCGCGCTGCTTGTGTAGTTGCCGGTGAACCAGCGCGACGCTGCTGGCGAACTTCGCCGCGTTTACGTTACCGCCGTAGTCGAACCAGGAGTTGTACTGGGTCTGCAGCCGCAGCGGACGCACGCGAGTTCGATCGATGTATTCGAAGAACGCGTCTTTAATGAATTCGGGCGAGTCCGAGACGCCCATCACGGAGGTGTGTGTGGTGAAGGTTGCCCCAGTGGGAATCGTTCGAGCGGCCGAATACGAGCAGGTGAGCACACCATCACGTACCGTGTTTTCGGCGGCAGGAAATTCGACACCCCAGAAAGTGCCGGTCGTTTTTGTATAAAGCGGTTGACCGAGCCCGGGCCGCCACTGAGCGGGTCCCTGTGCGGTGATTTGAGAAATCGTGTAAGGCTGATACGCCTCGTCCAACTGCATCGATTCGAGGTCGATGCGTTCGATACTCAGCGGTTTTTCGGGAGTCAGCGTGAGCTGTTTTCGCAGGAAAAAGTCTCCATCGTTGAGCGTATAAATCAGCTCAGCCTTCAGCAGCAGCTTCGAGCAGGACAACTGGATGCTGACCCTATCGGTTTCGCCGTGTCGAGTTTTGCGGAAATCCGTGATTCGGAAGTCCGCCGAGCTGAGTTGCCTGCCATCACGGAGATGAATAACAAATGCGTGACCAGATATCGGCGTGAGGATCTTGCCGTCGAGCTTGTTCGTGATCGAGGTGGTGTGGACCTCGCCCACCGTCGAGATGCTGCGTTTCAGGAAGGCATTCTCGAGCGTTACGGACGAGCCCTGTTGATTCGGGCTGGATTCCGCTTGCGTTGCCAAACACAACGTTGGGAGAAACACGGCAACAGCAAACCATCGGCCAATGAGGTTTGTCATGAATCGAGTGATCTTGTTTATCGAGTTGTGTAACCACCGCTCTCGTTTGCGTCGAGCGGATTGGATGTTGGTCCTGCGGACGGGACATGCGACATTCCGCCGGATTCCCGAGCTGTCAAGACAAAGTTGCTTCTAGGCGTTCCTTACTGCGGCGGTGGTGGCCAGTTAAGATGCTTGTGAAGAAAATCGAAAGTACCTTGACCATTGATGCTGTGGCCGCCCTGGAAGAACTCGATGCCGACGCGATCGGATTTTCCGAATTGTGCATACAGCCAGCGGACTTTGGCGAATTCATGGGCCACCCAGTGGTCGCGGCCGACGCCGTCGTGATGACCGCGTTCCACCATGAAGGGTCTTGGGTACATCAGATAAGTCATCTCCGCATAGTCAAACGTGTGTCCGAGATTCCAGTATGGCATCTCCCACTCGATGGACCGCATGAACGAGAATGGTTGGTCGGTCGATGCAACTTTGCGAGTCCACTGGTTGAAGTCGCCCGAACAGATCGATAGACAATACTTCGGCAGCGCCGTGGGCACTCGGACTGCGGATTCACCGCCGTAGCTTAGGCCGTAGAACGCGATCCGGTCACCATCGACAAACGGCAATGAATCCAGCCATCGTAGCATTTGATCGTGTGAGGCGATGATGAAGCTGAACAGCGTGCAGCCGATCGCATTGGCCTTGCGATCGAGCCAACGATACTTGTCTTCACCACGATACAAGTTATGGGGCGAAAATGTAATGAAGCCTCGTTCGGCTAATTTGGCGGCATAGTCGTTGTAGGCCGTCTTGCCCTTGTCGATCGTATCACGCGGGACGCCATTGCGACCGTGCTGGCAGACCACAACCGGTCGTCGTTCTCCTGGCTTCAAATCTTTCGGAATCAACAATGTGCCCCAAGCAAACAACGACTCGTGTACGTCTAGCACCACGTCGTATGCAGTCCACTTGTCCGTTTCTGTAACCTTTCGCGTCCGCGCATCGGGTTGCAAAAGCGGCACGTCAAAGCGGCCCATTGCTTCGCTAACAAAACGTTCGCGGAACTTTTGGGTGGCTGCAATGAAAGCGTCATCCGCGACGACGTCGTGCGTCTTGTTTGTGCTCCAAGGTTGGTTCTTCCATTCCGGGTGCACGTTGTACAGAAAGAAGTCGTCTCGAATGTGCTCGGATTGCCGCACCAGAGATTGGACGTGCTGCTCGGCCTGATCGGTGCATCGCTGCTGCCGCTGTGCAATTCGCAAATCGGCATCGGTGCGTCGGTCATCGAGGCCGTCGATTACTGTGGCGATTTCTGTAGCGTCAAAGCTTTTAAGGAATGCAGTGAATGCCTTGTCGGACCAACGAGTCGCCGGACCCTCGTCATCACCGAGGATTAGTTGTGGGGCTTGTTCCTTCGAGGTTGGCCGAATCCTGTTGAATTCGGTCTGCACACGTTCCGCTGGCGGAGTGACGATGTCGCCTTTGTGCTGCGTGACGGTCGGAAACGGACTGTGCTCAATCAGCAATTCGCGAGGAGCGATCAGTGAGGCGACTTCGGCATTGCCAAGCCGCACCGAGCGCCGCCACACATTGCGGTAGATCGGTTCGGACCAAGCGGCGTCACTGCTGTCGAAGTAGCCGCTGACGAGCGTGCTGTCGATTCGATCGTCAATCGCTGCGGCGTGCAACGCGATCAATCCGCCTTCGCCATAGCCGACAATTCCGATCGGCTTGTTGGCAGCGTTTTGATCTGCGAAGCAATCGACGGCTGCGAACACTCGCTGCAGGTCGTAACCGATCACGTGCCGGCCCATGTGGAACGCTTGCCGATAGATCCATTCGCGATCCGTCATGTCCGCTCGCATGATCCGTTCGTCATCGGTCTGCATTTTTTCGCGACTGATGATTGTCGGGACGATCAGGTCGAAACCACTGGCGGCCAATCGCTTTGCAATCTGTTCATTGGGGCCGAGTCCGCCCGCGAGTCGCAGCAATTGCTCGGGTGACTGATCGGCGTCGGGAACCACAACGCACATGCCGACGGCGGACTCCTTTTGCTGCACCCAAAGTCCTTCGCCGAAAACATTGGCGAACACCGGCCAGCGAACTTGATAAATGCGAAAACGATCCGACTCGGCAACGAGTGCCGGGTTCAACTGATCGCCGTATTGTTCCAATTGCGGTGGCAGACGTTGTTCGGCAATCCCAAGTACCGACAGAAGTTCGGATCGAAGCTCTGTTCTCTGAATGTCATCAATTCTCAGTTCGTGGCGTTTTTCGTTGGTGACGGCGATACGCGAGTCAATGAACTTGTGAGCTCCGATCATCAGGCGACCCGATAGATCCGATTCAGGCCACTGAAGCGGCTTTGTGCCGGCAAGCGTTTCAATCTCCGCGGCCGGCTGCTCTGGCAGAACCTTCAACAACACCAATGTCGCCCAGCAGGCGGCCGTTGTCGAAATGAATTGATCCTTGCCGTGCGGATAACCGGTTTCGAAGTAGGTTTGGAACGGCTTACTACGCGATACGACATGCCACGACCCGTCGTCCAATTGCGTTCGCAGTAAATACTCCAGACCGCGTTTGTAACTGTCTGCCGTTACCGCAATCCCCGACTCGGCCAGGGCATACAGAACCGTTGCGGTCGCGTAGGCGTCGCTTTCCATCTCCGCTAGTTGAGCCCAACCGCCGTCGGGTCGTTGCTGGGAAATCAAGTCCTGAATCAGTTTTTCGGAGCGCTCATCAAGACCGATGTAGGGCAGAGATAGCAGTTGAAACACACGATCCTCGGTGTCTTTCGGTTCGGCGGTTTCAAACCATTTCGCTGCATTCCGCGTGACCTCGTCAATCTTCGACTGATGCGACGGACGACCAAAGTTTTCGATCGCGCGAAGCGCCAAGTACGTCGTCGCGAAATTGCTTTTCTCCGATGGCGGGCGATTGCTCGAGCACGACCAGACGCCGCTCTCACGTTGCTTACCCAGCAAGTACTCGACGACCGTATCGGAAATGTCGTCTGCGGATCGCTCGCCAGCTTCCAGTCCCCACAAAGCCCAACCGGCCGTATCGACTTGCCCTCCCGTGCCTCGACCGTCGGCATATTGTTTCTGCGATCGTTTCAAATGCGCGTAGGTATGATCAAGCTGGCGAAGCAGATTGTCAGGGTCGATGTGAAAGCCATGTTTGCGGGCCTCGGCAAAGACCACGGCCGGCATCGCTTGCCCGTGACAGGTGAAGCATGTGCGGCGCTGCGCCGTTTCGGCCGACGCGATTTCCAGAAGTGGCAGCGATCGTTCGACTGCATCGTGCACCCGTTCCGTAAAACCCAGCGGCTCCGCGGCCGCCAGCAGATGGCAGTGGGAGCTAACATACAAAAGGATGGCAACAACAATGGCGGATGTTCGAAGCATGTTCAGGAACCGGTGAATCCAAATAGTTTTGCCGCGGTGCCGCCAAGAATTTTCGTGCGATCATCGGCCGACATATGTGACAGTAAATCCGCGACGCGTAAGCGATAGTCTCGATAGGACTCTCCGGTCGCTCCCGAATTGAAGCCTCCTCCGTAGATCATTCGTTCCGCGCCAAATGCGTCCGTCAAACGCCGAATGATGGGTTGCACATCGCGATGAGGATAACTGTTCTGATCAGGTATCGAGGAAATCTTCATCACCGTATTGGGAAACCGTGACCAGCGAACAACAACCTCATGCTCTTCAGGCGTGCCTTGCATCGGTCGCCCCAGATGGTCGATTATGACCGTTGTGTCGGTAAACTCTTGAATCAACGGTTCGAGCCCCGGGGCATATCGAGGCTCGAAATGCAGTTGAATCGCAAGCCCTAGGTCCGACGCTGTTTTCCAAAGATGACGCAGCTCTTTTGTACCGAAGGGCGGCAGACGATCAGACGCGTATGCATGCACGCGAGCGGCAACGATCCGTCCCGGATTTCGCTGAACCAACGGAGCCATCTTTTCGACCGAACCAGGGCGATCGGCAAAGAACAAACACGTCCCCTTCAATCTTCCCTGGCCAACGTTCAAGCAGTGCTCCAAGTACCGGTGGTCGTCTTGATAAGGCTCCGGATGAACGACGATGGCAAAATCGACGTCGGCATTGTCCATACACTTCAAAAGATGCTCGGGAGTTGCCGCAGCGTCGGGCCGATACGGCGCCCGCGCATGATACGGGAAACGTCGGTCCTGACCGGCGAAACAATGAAGATGCGTGTCAACAACCACGCTCGGCGCGGCGTCATCCGCAAAGGCTGTAGCCGATGAAAGCGGTAGGGTGCTAAGACAACGAAGTAGATCGCGACGATTGAGTTTATTCATGGATGTATCGGATATCGGATAAAACGCGAGATCGCCATACTTTGGATGGCTCGGCGGAAAATCCAAACTCTGGCGAGTTCGGCTACGTGAAATGCTTCACAGCGGTGCCTGCCAACCCTCCGGCTTCGAAGCGGACGCTGCTGGCGGTGTTTGCTTAGCATACCCCGAATCGCTTACCGTCGCCTCATGTCTATAACCACTTGGGGCGTGTGATTTATAAGCTGTGCAAGTCACGCATTTCCGCCGGGCTTGCCCTGGCGGGATAACGAATGACAACTAAGCAGTTAGGCTTGAATCATTGGGTGAAATCCCGTTAGCCGTTTGGACGCTAGCCTCGTTTCAGCGCCGGAATCGTGGCTAGCGGGTTGTTGATTTGTTCGAAATGCAACTCGCAGTTGTGAGCCGTGGGCCGTAAGGCACCGGGTCATGCGCGGGACCCGGCCGCTCACGCGCGAGCGGCTCACTAAATCAACAGCCCGCATGTGCCAAAATGGCCAATTTACTGAAAGACTCCTGCCTAGCTGCTTACCATTGTCCAATACGAATTTCCTGCCACTTCCCCCCTGCCCCTCAACCCGGTCCTTCACCCGCCCCCAACGCATCTTCTCGCCTCATCTCGTTCGATGCATGGCGGATGCACAGCATCTATGATGTAATACGCTGCCAACTCGCACCTCGGACACCCACATGAAAATCCTAATCAAATCGTTGCTACTGGCGGAAATTCTGATGCTTTCCGTCGCGTCTGGAGCCGAGCCGCCGTTGGCCGCGGATTCGAAAGCGATCGACCGCGCCGAGAGCAATCGCAAGCCCAACATCATTCTTGTCATGGCGGACGATCAGGGGTGGGGGGATGTCGGCTACAATGGCCATCCGTTCGTGCAGACGCCGGAGTTGGACGCGATGGCGAACGACGGTTTTGTGTTCGACCGCTTCTATGCCGCGGCGCCGGTGTGTTCGCCAACTCGCGCCAGCGTCATGACGGGACGCAACCCAATTCGAACCAAAGTGACCAACCACGGTCGCTACATGCGTCCTCATGAGCAAACGATTGCAGAAACTTTGAAAGCGGCTGGATACGTCACCGGGATTTTCGGCAAAGTCCATTTAGGATCCGGTCAACCCGACTCGCCCTGCAATCCCACGGGGATGGGATTCGACGAATGGGTCATCGGCCTGAACTTCTTTGACAATGATCCCTACCTGAGTCGCAACGGCAAGATCGAACACCGCAAGGGCAAAGGTTCGGTGATCGCGATGGACGATACGCTGGCGTTTCTCGGTAAACATAAGGACCGCGATCAACCCATGTTTGCAGTCGTCTGGTTCCCGTCGCCTCATGATCCTCATCAGGAAGTTCCCGAAGGCCCATCGCTTTACGATGGCGAAAAGCATGCCGGGTACTATCGTGAAATTACGCTGCTGGACCAACAACTTGGGCGGTTGCGTCGTGAATTGAAGACCATGAACATCGCTGACGACACGATCCTTTGGTACTGCAGCGACAATGGAGGCCTGGTTGAGGCGACTTCCGGTGGTCGCGACCGAAAGGGCAGCATCTACGAAGGCGGTCTGCGAATTCCGGCGATTATCGAATGGCCGGCGAGCAATCTTAAAGGGCGAACTGACGTACCCGCCTGGACGTGTGACATCTATCCAACGCTATTGGCAATGGCCGGAATTCATTTAGATGCTCCGCACCCTCTTGATGGAACCGACATCAGCAACATTATCTCGGGCGAAGCCGACAAGCATAGTAAGCCGATGGGCTTTTGGCACCTCTTCCAACAGGGCCAGGCGACTTGGAGTGACCGAATCCAGAAAGCGATCATGGAGAAGCAGCAGGCCGGGGCCCCCTTGCCTCACGACCCAGAACGGATCCGCAAGGACGTCGATGAGTTCCCGCAGTTCTCCGAAGACGTCGCAACCGGCCACGCTGCGTGGAACGACTGGCCGTGGAAGTTGCATCGAATCAACGGCACAAAGTACGAACTTTACAACCTCGCCAACGACCCCATGGAGACAACGGATCGCGCTGCCGATCCAGATCAGCAAACGCGACTGGAACGGATGAAACGAGAACTCAGTGGCTGGATGGTTTCGGTCGTCGGTAGCATCAACGGCAAGGACTATCATCAATAGCACTGGTATCAATTCGCTCAAGCTTGTAGACGCCCACGCCGCTCGGTGAACGCGGCCATCCAGATTACACGCCCCTTCCTCCCTCGGCCCGTCTGGCCTGTGTCCGTCTGGCCTGTGTCCGTCTGGCCTGTGTCCGTCTAACGCGTTATGAGAAATGCGGTAGCTTAAAAAGCAGACTCGTTCACCAGCATGCAGCTACCGCGTATGTCCGACGTCTTTCGTCAATTTGCTCGAGTGCAAATCAATTGGTTCAGCCGACCACCGAAATTCTTTCTGTTGGTTACTCAGCCGAGACGGTGCTGCCGGGCGACCGACCCGCTGCGACTTAGGTTACACTATAACCCCCGCCCGCTGTGCGACTGTCCTACCGCCGGCCAATTCTTAACCATCTTCGAATGCCTCAACGCTCATGAAAATTCTGTTTTCCACGTTGTTGATATGGCTGGTATGCCCAATCAGCTTGGCCTCTGCTGACACTGTGTTACGAGCCGGAGCATCGTCGGTTGATATTTCGCCTCGCAATTTTCCCGCCATCCGTAATGGAGGGTTTCTGCAAGCCACCGAGACGCGGGTCGCCGATCCATTGCACGCAAGATGTTTGGTACTGTCCGATGGCAATGAAACGATCGCGATCACGATTGTCGATTCGTGTATGTTTCCCACGGACATCTGTGATGCGATCAAGTCGAAAGTGGCGAAACAAATAGGCCTGCCCGCCAATCGGATCCTGATCAGTACCACCCACACGCATTCCGCTCCCTCGGTCATGGCGTATTGCTTGGGCACCAGCCGCGATGAAGCTTACGTCCAGTACGTTGTGCCGCGCGTGGCAGAAGCTATCGTTTCGGCGCATGCAAAATTACAGCCGGCAAAGATCGGTTGGACGGCCGTCGACGTCGGCGAGCAAACCAATTGCCGTCGCTGGATCACCCGCAGCGACCGCAAGGGGACAGATCCCTTTGGTCAGCAAACGGTCCGGGCCATGATGCATCCCGGCTATCTGAACCCCGATTACGTTCATCCCGCCGGTCCGATCGACCCGCAACTGTCGTTGCTAAGCGTGGTGGCTGCCGCCGATGACGCTCCGCTGTGCTTGCTGGCCAACTATTCGATGCACTACTTCGGACAAGGCTCCGGCTTTTCGGCCGACTACTTTGGCGAAGTCGCGAGCTTGCTGGAATCGGGTATCGCCGCGACAGCGGAACACACGCCTCGCCACTTCGTGGGGATTATGTCGCAAGGCACCAGCGGCGATCTGCACTGGATGGACTACGGCAAGTCGCAGCGACGCGTCGACCGCACGGAGTATGCGAAAACGATTGCCGAAACAGCTTTGACGGCCTGGAAACAGATCGAACATCGATCGGATATGACCATCGCGATGTCCGAATCTCGGATGAAGTTACAAAGACGAATTCCGGACGTCGAGCGGCTCGCCTGGGCCAAGCCGATAAACGAGCATCGCGGCGATGCCCCACCCAAAAACCGAACAGAGGTTTACGCCCAGCAGGCGGAGTGGATTCACGAACATCCGGAAACCGAGGTGGTGTTGCAGGCCGTGCGGATCGGCGACCTGGGTATCACTGCACTGCCCAACGAAGTCTATGGAATCACGGGGCTGAAACTGAAACAACAGAGCCCCCTGGTCAGCACCTTCAACTTGGAACTTGCCAATGGCGCCGAAGGTTACATCCCGCCGCCGGAACAGCATCGTCTGGGCGGATACACGACCTGGCCCGCGCGAACGGCAGGTCTGGAAGTCGAAGCGGAACCGAAGATCGTCGAACGCGTTTTAACGTTGTTGGAGTCCGTGTCGGGAAAACAGCGACGCGTCCTGGTCGATCCGCCGAATGCATTTTCCCAGGCTGTGATGAAAGCCAAGCCCACTGCCTATTGGCGACTTGGCGACATGGTCGCGGACCAAGCCGCCGACGCGACCGGCAAGCACCCTGCGCAGTTCGACGGTGGTGTGGCTCTGTACCTGCAGGGACCTGATCTGCAGGAAAACTCTAACACTGCAGCACAGGAATCCCCCAACCGCTGCGTCTATTTTGCTGGCGGTTCGCTGCAGGCAAGCGTGTCAAACCTTCCTGCCAACTACAGTCTGTCGATGTGGTTTTGGAACGGCTTGCCCGCTGGCAGTGAAAATCCGTCGGCAACTTTGTTTTCTCGTGGGTCAGGTGAGGGACAAGAGTCGTTATCGATTGTCAGCAGCAATGAGGGTCTGCCGGTGCTGGCCATTCGCAGCGGAGCCGCCAAACAAGAAACGACCCAGCAGGAACGGTCCGAGCAGCACGTGGGATCAACGCCTCTGGTCAGCAAGGCGTGGCATCACGTGACCGTGGTCCGCGATGCCGACGCCGTAAAGATCTATTTAGACGGCAACGTCCAACCGGAACTGGACATTTCGCTGCGTTTGTCCGGCCCCGCGTCGACTGAATTTTCTTTTGGCAACTTCGATGGCAAGCTTGACGAAATCGCCTTGTTCGCACGTGCCCTGTCGGTGGACGATGCGGTGGACCTTTATCGTGCCTCGAACATGAAAGCTCCCAAGTCGCCGCCGAAACCCGTCGTGCTCGGTGAAAAACCGTCAGACGCCGAAGCCTTGAAACAGTACGCCGAGGGAATTCAGAAATCGCAGCCGGTCGCTTATTGGCGGCTACATGACAGCAACCGCAACGCTGCCGGCGACGAACGGGCTGCCCACGATGGACGCTACGATCCGAAATCGGGGCCTCGCGAACCCGGCACGGTGCAACCGAATTTTTCGGGTGGCCGGATGCTGGCCAGCGTTCCTGATTTGAAAGACCAATACAGCGTCGAATTCTGGTTCTGCAATCAACTGCCCCACACCAGCCGTGCGGTCACCGGATACCTGTTTACGCGTGGCGTCGACGGCGCCCATGGCGCACCCGGCGATAGTCTGGGAATCGGTGGCACACATGCATCGATGGGGCGGTTGCTGGTGTACAACGGCAACGAACGCGGCGAACTAATCAGCGGCGAAACCGTGCTGAGAACCGATAGCTGGAACCACGTTGTGCTGGTCCGCGATGCAAACCAAGTGAAAGTTTACTTAAACGGCGAACTTGAAATCGACGGCCAACTTGCCAAAACCTACCCCGATGGTTGCCCCGAAATCCAGATCGGTGGCCGCAACGATAACTTCGCAAATTTTCAGGGCATGATCGACGAGGTCGCGGTATACGATCGCACTCTGTCGGCCGACGAAGCCCAAGCTCACTTTGCCACCGCCGGCACAAAACCGCTTACTCAAACTAAGCCAATTGCCCAAGCGAAAACGGAGCCGTCGCAGGAACTTGAGCCGACAGCGGCCGAAGTATCTCTTGAAAAAATTCACATTCGAGACGGGGTCGAAGTCCAGTTGGTCGCCAGCGAACCGCTCGTGAAAGACCCCGTCGCCATCGACTGGGGACTCGACGGTAAATTGTGGGTCGTTGAAATGGCGGACTATCCGCTGGGTATGGACGGGGCCGGTAAACCGGGAGGCCGCATCCGTGTACTCGAGGACCAAGACGGTGATGGCCGTTATGATTCGTCAACGCTGTTTGCCGAAGGGCTCAGTTTCCCTAATGGGATTCTGGTTTGGGGGGATGGCGTCCTGGTTACCGCCGCGCCCGAAATCCTGTATTTGGAAGACAGCACCGGCGACGGCAAAGCCGACATCCGCCGCAGTGTGTTCAGCGGATTCCTGGAGGGCAATCAGCAGTTGCGAGTGAACGGACTGCGCTGGGGGCTGGACAACTGGGTTCACTGTGCCAGTGGCAGCCACCACTCGGGCTACGGAAAAGGCAATCAGATTACCTCCGTGCTGACTGGCCAGGCTCACCAGATTGGCAGTCGCGACTTTCGCATTCGGCCTGATAGTGGCGACATCGATCCGCAGAGTGGTCCCTCGCAATACGGCCGCAATCGTGACGACTGGGGAAACTGGTTTGGGGTGCAGAATAGTCTTCCGCTGTGGCACTATGTGTTGGCCGATCAAGACATTCGCCGCAACCCACACTTTGCTCCGCCCGATCCCAAACATCAAGTGGTGACGCCCAGCAACCCGCCTGTCTATCCCGCGGCGCAGCTGCAAAAGCGATTCCATAACTTTGACCAATCAGGCCGCTTTACATCGGCTTGTTCGGCGATCATCTACCGCGACAACGTGTTGTTCCCGCGTGCCGAGAACCAACAGCATGCATTCACATGCGAACCGTTTCATAACTTGGTCCAACACAACATCATCACCGACGACGGCGTCAGTTTTGATTTTCACCGCGACCCGGCTGAGTCGGACTTCGATTTCTTTGCCAGCCAAGACCGTTGGTGCCGACCGGTGATGGCTCGTACCGGGCCGGACGGAGCACTGTGGATCGTCGATATGTATCGTTACATGATCGAACATCCGCAATGGCTGCCGCAAAACGGGAAAGACGAACTGCGACCTTATTACCGGCTCGGTGAAAATCATGGCCGCATTTATCGCGTTGTGCCTACCGGCAAATCGCTCGCCACGCCACGGATCGCAAACACGACGGCCGGCTTGCTGGGTGCTCTGGCAAGTTCCAACGGTTGGCAGCGCGATGCAGCTCAACAAAGCTTGGTCCGCAATAAAGCCGCCGCCACCGTGCCCTCTATCGAATCGATGGCAACCGGGGGCGACACACCAGAACAGCGATTGCAAGCCCTCTGTACGCTCGATGGCATGCAGTCACTCCGCACCAATATTTTGCAATCCGCATTGCATGATCCGCACGCCGGAGTTCGTCGACAAGCCGTACGGCTGGCGGCAGAGCATGCCGTCAACGTCCGACGGTTGAAGCCACTTGTCGATGACCCCAACGCCAAAGTGCGACTACAACTGGCCGCCACGCTGGGTGCCTACGATGATCCGATGGCCGCACAATTGCTGGCCCAGTTGGCGGCGGATTCGGCGGATGACGTTTACATCCTGGCGAACGTCATGAGCTCGCTGAACCAACGCAACATCGCGGAGGTACTGACTGCAACGATTGCGATGTCGTCCGATGTGGCGGCGTCCGCAGAACATCAACGTCGCTTGCAACAACAGTTGTTCGGGCAGGTCGCGGCTCTCGGCGACGAAGCGGCCATTGGTCAAGTTGTTCAGCGAATCTGCGACAGTGCGGACGGCCCGCTCAAACCGTGGCAGCTTTCCGGACTGGCGGACCTGCTGGACGGACTAGCGAAACGCAAACTTTCACTTGCTCAGCTGACCACAGATCACCAAACGCTGATCGTCCAATCAATCGATCAGGCCCGTGCATCGGTTTCCGGAAATTCAAGAGCTTCAAAAGCTTCCGAACGGTTGACGCCGTTGACCGCGGCTTCACTGCGACTGTTGTTGCGGCAGGCCGACATGTATGCAGACGATATGCGGCTGTTGTCAAACTTGTTGGTGCCACAGTCGGCGGTAGAGCTGCAGTTGGCTGTCGTCGATCGCTTGGCACTGCAGGACGATCAACAGGTCGCCGAGGTGCTGCTGGCAGGTTGGCAGTCCCATGGGCCATCGCTGCGAGCGCGAGTGTTGGACGTGCTGGCGAGTCGTACGCAGTGGAGCAACGTGCTGCTAACAGACGTTCAATCGCGGCGGGTTTCCAGTGGCGAAATCAGCCCCTCGATGCGAGAACGCTTGCTGGCAACCAAAGACGAAACGCTGCGCACCGCTTGGACGAAAGCCTTCACTGCGTCGACCACCCCCGATCGCAAACAGGTTATCGAGCGTTACCAGGCCGCGTTGACATTGACTGGTGATGTCGAGCGTGGACGCAAAGTTTTTGCGACTAGCTGTGCGGCCTGTCACAAGATTGGCAACGTCGGCCATGACGTGGGCCCAAACCTGGCCTCGATCACCGACAAGAGACCACCCACTTTGCTGGCCAACATTATGGACCCCAGCGCCGAAGTCGAAGCCCGCTACTTGACCTATATCGTTGTCACGGTGGATGGTCGCGTTCATAACGGGTTGTTGGCAACCGAAACCGGAAGCAGCATCACGCTGATATCCAACGAAGGCAAACGCGAAACCATTTTGCGTACGGAGATTGAAGAATTGCGTGCGTCAGGAAAATCATTGATGCCCGAGGGGCTAGAAAAAGATCTGTCGCCGCAAGCCGTCGCCGACTTGTTTGCCTTGCTAACCGCGAAACCATAAACCAGCCAATAGCCCATCGACGACTAAGATGCGACGACCTGTGTTATTGTAGAGCCTGCTGCTTGTGGTGCCGCTTGCGCATTGTCAGGCGGAACTGACAATGGCTTGCCAACGCGTTGGCGAACCTGGGAATTCAGAAATTCCTGTATAGGCATGGCCTTCGAATCATCGCGCAGCCGTCGCCACGATTGTGATCACGGAATCGCGAAGTCGTAGTTGTCAGCAGGTAGGCAGGAGTCATTGGCTGAGATCCCGTTAGCCGTTTGGGCCAACGCTGTGAAGCATTTCTGAGTCGTGTTTTGCTAGGCCATCACAACCCGAACTCGTAAGTTTTGAAGTTGCTGTTTTTGTATTTTGGGGGCAAAGCCCCGGACGTTTACCTAGCCCAGTCTTTGGCCCGAAGAACGTCTAAACTCGCAACTTCAAAACTTACGCATTCGGGTTAGGAAGAATGATTCACAGCGTTGCGTTTGGGCGTTAGTGCCGGTTCACCGCCGGAACCGGGGTTAGCGCCAAAACGGCCAATTTACTGAAAGACTCCTGCCTAACTGCTTAGGAATCCGAAGATTCGGGGTTGGTTTTTTGTCCCTAATTCATGTGGGGCCGCCGTGGCGGCTGGACGGCTGAGTGGCCTCAATCAAAGGAAATCGAGCCCCTATCGCCCATTGCCCACATCGCGGGCGACTGGCGATTCTCCGCCTGATGGATCTTTGATTTGGCTGCCCGATTTGATCGCCCTCTACAGTAGCTGTGTCAACTCATCCCCCGTATCAAGGCGCTGCCATGAATTCTTGGAATCGATGTTTATGCTCGTTCGTTTGTCTAGCGATGTTTTACTCCACCGCATCGGCACAAACGATGGAAACGCTTTTTCAGTTCGCTAATGCGGATGAGGTGGCAAAGTGGCAGATCGTCAACGACGGTGTCATGGGAGGCCGCTCGACCAGCGAGGCCACGATCATCGATCAAGGCATGCTGCGGTTTGCGGGCATTCTGTCGCTAGAGAACAACGGCGGATTTGCGTCGGTACGATCACGACCTGACGGATCGCTGGGATTGGCGAGCGGCGAATCAATCGTCTTGCGAGTCAAAGGGGACGGGCGTCGTTACACGTTTAATCTGTACACACCGGACCGCCGGACCGCGTTCTCCTACCAGATGGATTTCGATACGAAGGCCGGCGAGTGGACGGAAGTGCGATTGCCCGTTGATAAGTTCGTTGCTCACTCGTACGGACGGCCGATGCCCAGCATGAAACTCGACCCGAACCAAGTTCACTCCGTCGGTATTCTACTGGGCGATAAAAAGTCGGGGCCGTTCGAGATTTTAGTGGACTGGATCAACGTCGATTAAGCTGGAAAGGGAATATCACTCGGCACTCAATGCAACTCGTCTCGCATTCGTAGAGCTGGACTCCTCGCCCGGACCCGCCGTAGAGTTGTACTCGGCCGTGGAAGACATGTTCCTCTGGGATCGTGCGCTGTATTCCGATCAGCTGCTGGATGAAAAGCATCGCGGAATGATGTTCACACCAAATCGGGACGGACCAGCCCTACAAAATGCCTGGCAAAGTCCGTTTGACGCAAGTACAGCGGACGTACCAAATCGTGAAATCAGAAGGAGTCGAAGCCGCGATCGAATGGTTCAAGCCAACAAAGAACAGCGGTTGGGGAGGCGCCAACTGGGAGCTGGCAAATCAATTGATCAAGGACGGCCGTGTCGATGACGGGATGCGGCTAATGGAATTTGATGTCGAAACATCCCCCGGAAAAGTCTGGCTACTGCGAAAAACGGCACTGGCCCACTTGAACAATGGGCATCCGAGAAAAGCATTGGCGTTTGCCGAACAAGGGTTAAAGCTGAGACCGGACGACGAAGACTTTGACGCCGTCAACGCCGAAGCAAACTGCCGGTTGACACCCGCAGCTAAATGCTGCCGCAGCTATCGCTGCTGATGCGGGAAATGCCCCTCCGTTGATCAACGTGCCCTGGTAGCTACGGCTGCCTTACGGCAGCGGCATCCGCAGCACTCGGTGGTGGTAGCTGTCGACGACGTACAACCAATCACCGCGAACGGTCACGCCGTGCGGCCGCTGCAGTTTGAACTCGCCCTTGCCCAGCACGGTCGTCAGCGTCTTGGCAACGGGATCGTATTTGCGAATCGTGTGATTCATATCGTCGGCGATAAACACGTTGCCATCGGGGGCGATCGCCAGATATTTAGGTTCCTTGAATTGAGCTTCCAACGCCGGTCCGTCGGCGTCGCCTGGTTTCCCCGTGCCAGCGACCGTTTCGATCACGCCCGAAGGACGAACGACTCGCAGCGCATTTCCGTTGCGTTCCACGATGTACAGGTTGCCGGCCTCATCCATCTCCGCCGCACGAGGATCGACCAACGGAGCCGCGGTGGCTTGCTGGCCATCTTCGGGGACGCCGCGTTGACCGTTGCCGGCAAGGGTTGTGATTTGCCCTGATTCGATATCGATGGCACGGATGCGGTGATTGCCCAGATCGGCGATCAACAGCCGCGACTTATCGGGCGTCAGGGTGACGGCCATTACCACATTCATTTGGGCCTCGGCTGCCGGGCCACCGTCTCCAGAAAATCCTTTCTGGCCGGTGCCGGCGAAGGTCGAAATCTTGCCGCTGGTTGCATCGATCCGCCGCACCACGTGATTGAGGTGGTCGGACAAAAGGACGTCACCGCTGGGCAGAATCGCCAGGTTGTGGATGGCGTCAAACGTGGCGTCCGTGGCCGGGCCACCGTCGCCCTGGTAGCCTTTCTTTCCCGTTCCCGCGATCCGTTCAAGTTGGCCTTGATCATCGACGCGAAACACGCGACCGCCGATGTACTCGGCGATCACCATCTTTCCCTGCGGATCAAATTCGACACCAAAGGGGATATTCAGTTTGTCGGTCGTCAGCGATTGCGGCGCCGGTGTGGGGTCGCCGATCAACACGGTTACCTGCTCGGCTCGAACAGGCGAAGCCGGAAGAAAGACCGCTGTGAGCAGAGCCGCGGCCAACGGTGACAAACGCCACGCAATAGGATGAATCAGAAGATGGTGCATCGGGTGTAAATCTTTCAGGATGGTTGTTGTCGTGACTGGGACGGTGCGATGTTGACACATGTTGCGTCTGATTTGCCACGTGATCCAGCGGATTTTAGGTAGTGGATCTTGCTAAAGATCCTTCCGCCCCCTAGCAACAGCGAGCTTTAGCAAGCTCCGGTACGAACAGGGAGCTTTAGCAAGCTCCACTACAGGAAAAGGAAGCGGTGTGTCGATCTAGTGATTTACCCAGCCCTAAAATGAGGGTTTCGTTCTTACCGGAAGTCGTCAAGACTTTCGGCGAACCCCTGAACTGGACGAAACTCTTGACGAGTTCCGCTACCCCAAGACTAAGAGTGGACGAAGCCCTAGGCAAACAGTTTTGCGATCGGGGTTCCCTGGTCGGTCACGGGAACCGGGCGGTCGCCGGCGTATAGGTACTTGCTGTAGTCGACGCCGACGCAGCCGCAGATGGTGGCGAAGAAGTCGGGAACGCTGACTGGATCGGCGACGATCTTCTTGGACAATTCGTCGGTCTCGCCAAACGCTCCGCAGTGCGCCAAACCACCGCCGGCCAGTACACAGCTGAACGTCGAACCTTGGTGGCCGCGTCCACCACCGCTGTCGAATTCTGGCGGACGGCCGAATTCGCTGGTGATCACGATCAAGGTCTTGTCCAGCAATTTTTTGTCCTGGAGGTCGGCGATCAAAGTGGCAACGGCGGTGTCCATTTCTTGGATCAACTTGTGTTGGTTAACAATGCCGCTGTTGTGGACGTCCCAGCCCGAGCCGTTTAAAAAGTTCAAGTTGTGGCTGACTTCGATAAACCGCACGCCGCGCTGGATCAGCCGTCGGCTGAGCAGGCAGCGTTGTCCGAATTCGCCACCGTAGCGATTGCGTAGATCGTCTGGTTCGCCATCAAGGTTGAAGACGCGATTGAATTCGGGGCCGCTCAGCTTCATGCTCTGATCAATCGCGGCTTCGTAATCGATCAATTCGGTCACCGCAGTGGAGCCCGCGTTTTTCCGCAACGACGCGAGGAACTGCTCGCGTCGGCTCTGACGCTGTGGCGTGATGATGTCCGGGCGAGACAACCCGGCGGGGCCGCGACCGGTTTCGGTCAGGTACAGGTAGCCGTATTTGGATCCCAGAAATCCCGGGCCACGCGTCACATTCGGATAGCCGATTAAGACGTAGGGCGGCGCGTCTTCGCTGGCCGAGCCACGCTCGTGCACGATCAACGAACCGAGCGAGGGATAGGTCACCGTTCCGCTGATCGCACGACCTGTGTGCATGCGATTGGTGGCCGCTGCGTGTTCGTCAATCACGTCGTGATTCACCGTCCGCACGGCGGTCACGCGGTCCATCACTTTGGCCATCGACGACAGATGCTCGCAGACCTGAACTCCGTCCACGGCGGTGTCGATGGAATCGTAGTAAGCGCCCGGCTTTCTGGCCTTGGGGTCGCCTTTGGCTTTGGGATCAAACGTATCGATCTGGCCCATGCCGCCGCCGAGCCAGATTGAAATCACATGTTCGGCTTTGCCTTGCAGCAGCGTTTGCGGCGTGCTGCCTCGAGCGATCGGTGCGACACTTAGCGCGCCGGCGGCCGCCATACTGCTGGCCAAAAACTGTCGTCGGTTGGGATCTTGCATAACTCGTCTCAGATTCGTGGGGTAACACGTGACGTAGTGGGATTTGTCAAAGGTTTGTCGATTTTTACCGAAATTCGAATTGCACTCGTGAGCCGAGGGCCGTGAGGCCCCCGGGTATTGCGTCGGACCCGGCCGCTCACGCGACTCGGCTCACTAAATCAACAAACCGTTGACGACTTCCGCTACTGGATTCCAAATAGGTTCTTAACGATCAAGGAACCCAAACAAACTCGCGATGGTTTACGAGGCTCCAAACGACATCTTCGTAAACTTCACGCCACTCGGGCTGCAGTCGTGGATCGACAGCGGGGCCACGCTGTACCCGGCGCTGCCATTCTTCTTGGATCTCGTTGGCTTCGGGGACCAAGTGGTTGGACCAAGTCGATTGCGGCAGTGGGGGTAGCGGCGATGGTCGTTGCACTTGATCTGCGGGGACCGTGCGAGATTCGAAGCCGCTTGCCAAAGCCGATAACAGGTCGGCTCGTTCCTGGTCGTTGGGGTAACGCGACAGGAACCGCAGGAACAACGTGTCCAAAAGTGCCTCGGGTGATGGAGCCTCAAGAGCCAATTCCGCTAGCGGGCTTTGGTCCGACGCGCGGGTCAGCGACATCGACAGCGTTCCGTTGGCCAGGATCCCCGGCTGCAACAAATTGGGATCGGTTTCACGCTGCGCGATCGGCTGCTGTCGGGTGCCGGTCCAACCAAACGCTTCCAATACGTCAACGATCGGTTGCGCTCGCGGCAAGGATAAACTGGGGCGGTCCCGTTCGTTGTTGAGCCCAGCAAACATCCAGGCACGCTGTGGATCGCCCAAGGTCTGTCGCGTGGTAATTGGCTCGGCTCCGTCGTGCACGAACGTTAACTCGCCCGTATCCATGCGACGACCTGATGCAGCAAACAGCGAATCAACGATTTGCTCCGCAGCCAAACGACGTGGGTCGGGGGCGTTGAAGAAACGCTGTTCGGCGGCAGCGTGCTTGTTGCGCCCGATCGCTTCACGTTGGTAGGTTTGTGACATCATGATCTGTCGCAGCACATGTCGCAGGTCGTAATCGTGCGACACCAATTGGTCGGCCAACCATTGCAGCAGTTCTGGATGGCTGGGCGTCTTGCCTTCCCAGTCGTTCACCGGTTGAACCAAACCAGCCCCCAGCAAACGGTTCCACAGATGATTGACGACGACCTGGGCAAATCGCTCGTTTTCGGGCGAGGTAATCAAGGCCGCCAACCGTTCGCGTGAATCCTTGGGGTCGCGCATCAGAGCGTCGATATTTTTCCCATCCTCGACGCCGGTGAATGATGCGAACGGCCATTTGGGTTGGACCTGCACGTCCGGTTTTAGCGTCACCCGGATCAATGACTCGCGTCCGATGCCTTCAAAGAATGCATCCGGCACCCGGCTAGTCTTGGGCGGCGCCAACGATTTTCGGTTTAACATCGCCGCCAACGAATACAGGTCTTCCTGAGTCGTGCTGTGGTAGGGCGAATCGTGACAACGGGCACATTGCAGTTCGATGCCTAGGAAGGCCGAAGCAACGATGTGTCCCTTGGCCGCCATCGGTGAATCATTCTCGCCAGCCATCGCGAAACCGGCGCTACCCCCTTCGTGACGACTGCCACGCATCAGTAACAATTCCGTCACCATGCGGTCCAGCGGTTTGCCGTCCCGCAGCGATTCGTACAAGAACCAGCGAAAGGGCCCGGTCGAGTTTAGGGATTGATTTAGAAGCGTTGGGTTTTCGGCCAACAAGTCCATCCAGAAACTGACCCAGTGGTCGGCATACCGATCATCCTGCAACAACCGCTCGACCAATTTGCTGCGTTTGTCGGAATCGGTGCTGGCCAAAAATTCACGTGCTTCATCGGCACGAGGACCGACGCCCACGGTGTCCAGGTATGCTCGGCGAAGGAACGAGGCATCGTCCACCAACGGCGATTGTGCGACGGCGGCCGGATCGACTGGCGGATTGGGCCACACGGCGCCGTCGGCGACCCACTGCTCCAACGTCGCGATCTGCTGATCGCTCAGTCCATCGTCGGTGGGCGGCATGTCGCGATCACGAATTCGAACGATCATTTCGCTGGCGTCAGGATCGCCGGGCACCACGGCCGGCAATTCAGACTCGCCCATCGCCAACGCGTGCTCGCGGGAATTCAGCCGCAGCCCACCTTGTTTCTTTTCACCATGACACCGGAAACATTGATCACGCAAAATGGGTAGCACCTCATTGTGAAAGTGCGCGGTGGTCGCTTCATCCGTCTTGGCCGCTTGGCTGATTGCTTGCGAGATCTTGTCAGCC
>TARA_R110002073_G_scaffold134782_2_pt1 | contig 23546 bp, 18 predicted proteins | sample TARA_R110002073 | Tara Oceans TARA_R110002073 (sample SAMEA4397174) | marine metagenome | biome: Polar Biome; feature: [DCM] deep chlorophyll maximum layer (ENVO:01000326); material: water (ENVO:00002006), including particulate matter (ENVO:01000060) such as... | depth 40 m | reverse complement strand
GCAGCGAAGCCGCGGGGGCTGCCGCCGCTACCGGGAGGAAGGTGACTGACGCGGTACTCCCGACGGACGCGCTACTCCCGACGCGGAATCACGCGCGATCGAGCATGACGCGGAACGTCGAGCCAGCACCCGTCTCGCTCTCCAGCTCGATCCTGCCGTGCATCGCGCCGACGAGGTGCTTCACGATCGCCAGCCCGAGCCCGGTGCCGCCCATCTCGCGGCTGCGTGCTTTGTCCACGCGATAGAAGCGCTCGAACACGCGCTCGCGATCTTCGGACGGAATGCCGATGCCGGTGTCGCGCACTTCGAGGACGACCTGGTCCCCGCCGACGAGCCCAAGGGTCACGTTCACCGTTCCACCTTCCGGCGTGTACTTGAGCGCGTTGTCCACGAGGTTGTCGACGACCTGCGTCAGAGCTTCCTCGTCCCCCATCACCGACACGTCGTCCTTCGCGATCTGGGCCACGATCTCGATGTTGCGGCGTTTCGCGTGCGCCTCGCAGCGTCGCAAGCAGGCATCCGTGATGCGTTGCCAGTTCATGCGCGCCAAGGGCAGGGAACCCTCGTGCGCTTCGATCCGAGCCAGCGACAGGAGATCGGTGACCAGGGAACCCAAACGGCGCACGTTGTCGTTCACCTTCTCGAGGAAGCGTCGGTTGTGCTCCGGCTCGTCGATGGCGCCGCCCAGGAGCGTCTCGACGAAACCACGAATCGAGGTCAAAGGCGTCTTCAACTCGTGGCTGACGTTGGCCACGAAGTCGCGTCGAACGGTCTCGAGTCGACGCAGCTCGGTCACGTCCTCGAGGACCACGACCACGCTGATCTGCCCGTGAGCCGTGTAGCGATGTGCCTTGGCCAGAACGGTGCGACCGCTGGCCCCGCCGACCAGTTCGAACTCACCGGAAGCGGCGTCGTCGGCCGAGCGCGCCGCGCCGACCAGTTCATCCATGCCAGGTACGCGAACGAGTTCCCAGATCTTGGTCCCGGGTTTGGGGCCGTCCTTGGACAGCCCCAGGAACTCGCGTGCCGCCCGGTTGGTGAACACGATTCCGTCCTCGGGGTCGACGGCGACGACACCTTCGACCATGCCGGCCAGCATGGCGCGGAGTTGAGCTTCGTCGGCGGACAGGGTTTCGATCTTGGCGGAGAGCTCGGCGCCGAGTCGGTTCAGCGCGTCACCTAGCACACCGACCTCGCCGGTTCCCACCTCTTGAATGCGTGCCTCGAAACGACCGGCGCGCAGGTCCTCGGCCACGTTGGTCATCTCGGCGATCGGTGTCGCGACCTTGCGCGCCAGCCACAGGCCGAGCAGCATCGCGAGGAGCGCGGCGAGACCCGCGCCCATCAGCACGTCGAGCTGCACGCCCATCACGCGTTCGCGAATCTGCTTCGAAGGCGCTGATACGCGCACGATCCCGTGCTTCTCCGACTTGGGGTCCTGCACGCGTGCGACATAGATGGAGTCGTCGTCGATGGTCCGACTGCGACGCACATCGGTGCCACGACCCTGCACCAGGGCCTCCTGAACCTCGTTCCGATCCAGGTGATTCTCGATGGAGTCGGTGTCCTTGTTGGTGTCGAGCACCACGACCCCATCCCGGCGGATGAAGGTCACACGGAATCCATGGGCCTCGGTCACGAGCGCCATGTCCGCCTCGACCGAACGGCCGTCCGTCGTGTCGAAGTTGCCATGCACGAAGTTGTCGCGGGCATGCGACATCAACAGGATCGCCTGGGCATCCAGCGCATCCACGAGTTGTTCGTTCAACGCGTCATCCACGTCGCTCAACACGAAAACGCCACCCACGACCGTGGTGAGCGCCACGATCAGTGTCAGTCCTCCTACGAGGCGGCCGAAGAAGCTCCCGCTCCTCCAGCTCATCGAAGTTCCCGACGCTTCAGTCTTTGCACTTGTAGCCCACTCCGCGGACGGTGGTGATCAGCCCGCCCGCAGTCGCCATCTTGCGGCGCAGGGCGCTGACATGCACGTCCACGTTCCGGTCACTGATCATGGCCTCGCCTGCGGTGATGTGCTCGACGAGTTGGTCCCGCGTGAACACGCGTCCAGGCTGACTCACCAGCGCCCACAGGAGCCGGAACTCGGCTCGCGTCAGGTCCAGCAACTCACCGTCGACGTGTGCCTCGAACCGCTGCTGGTCGATGTGCAGGTCTCCGACCGTCAGCGTCGTGCGTGAGGTGTCGATGACCTGTTTGGAACGCCGCAGGACCGCACGCACGCGGGCGAGGACCTCGGGCATCCCGAACGGCTTGGAAACGTAGTCGTCGGCACCGAGTTCGAGCCCCAACACGACGTCGCTCTCCTCGTCCTTGGCCGTCACCATGATGACGGGGATCGCGGACGTGCCTTCGTCGTCCTTCAGGGCGCGACAGACGTCGAGACCGTTGATGCCGGGCATCATCAGGTCCAGCAGGATCAGGTCCGGGACATGGCGTCGCGCCGAGGCCAACCCCGCTTCGCCATCGATGGCGGCGAGCACGGAGTAGCCCTCTTTCTGCAGGTTGTACTGCAGGAGTTCGACGATGTCGGGATCGTCCTCGATGATCAGCAGTGTGTCTTGCGGCATGATGATTGCGCAGGGTCGTACGCAACGAGGTCAGGCTAGGGCGCCTTTGTGAAGCCCCCGTGAATGGAGCGCGAAGACCTCGCAGCCCTTTCAGGATTCCCGCTTGTCGGCCACGAACCCGTAGTAGTCGGCGTGCTCGAGATCGGGTTCAGCGCCGCTCTTCACCAAGATCGTGCGGATCGCCCAAAGGTCGCCGAAGATGCGGTACTCGAGCGCGGTCTTGTCCAGGTAGTCGACGCCGGCCGAACCTCCGGTGCCCACGCGCCGCCCGATGACGCGTTCGACCATGCGGGCGTGACGTTGACGGAAGACCAGGAACACCTGCTCGAGTTCGATCAGGCTGGACAGGATCTTGCGCGGCCAGGACAGGAGCGGCAGGTCGCGGTAGGTCTCGATGAACAGCATCGCCGCGCGCAGGCGGGCCGTGCGGCGACCGCCGTTCTCGGCGCTGGGATTCAGGAAACCCTCGACGGAAGCGCGCTCCTTGGCGTACATCGCGTCGATGCGCTCCTTCTCCTCGGACAAGGACAACGCCTCGGCGTGGAGCTGCGCGTCGTCGACCTCGCGCCCGTGCGCGGCCAGGTAGTTCGCGACGAACGAGTCGAGGTGCGCTTCGGCATCGACCGCGTCGTGGGCGCAGCCATCGATCGGGGTGCGCAACAGCCATTCCTCGATCGCCTGCTTCAAGTTCGGGCGATCAGCGATCTCGGACAGCACGCGTTCCATCGACGGGGACGGGGTGCCGTCGGCGTTCTCGAGCGCGCGCATGTGGGTGCCCGGCTTGCCCAGAGGAATGCGTTCGTGCTCCTCGAGCCCCATCAACGCTTCCATCTGGCGCATCTGCGCGCTCTGGAACCCACTGGCCGGCATCAGCTTGTTGCGGAACTTCAGGTACTCGCGCGTGCTCAGCGTCTCGACGACCTCGAAGTGATGCGCCGCGACACGGAAGATCGTGATGATCCGTTGCAGGCTGCTGACGGCTCCGGAGAGTTCCTGCTCGGCCACGTTCTCGCGATGGAACAGGTCCCGGGCGGCGCGCAGCTCCTGGATGACCAGTTTGAACCAGAGTTCGAACACCTGGTGGACGGTGATGAACAGGACCTCGTCCCCCTCGATCTCGCCCTCGTCCGCTGCGAGGCCGGATTGCAACGAGAGCAGCTCGTCGATGTGGAGGTAGTCCCAGTAGGCGGTCGGTTCGGTGCGTTCCATGGTTTCGGGCGCACAGGATACGGGCCCGGCGGGCGGATGGCCCCGAGGACGCCACGATCCTCGCCGCCTCGGCCGAAGTTCCCGTTAGAATCCCGCACTATGCCGGCCACCGCCCCCTCCATCACCGAAGTCAGCGCCCTCCTGGAGCGCCCTCTGCTGGACCTCGTCTTCGAGGCCGCCGGGGTCCACCGCGCGCATCACGACCCGTCCAAGGTGCAGTGCGCGCGCCTCCTTTCGATCAAGACGGGCGGCTGCCCCGAGGACTGCGGCTACTGCTCCCAGAGCGCCCACCACTCGACCGGCCTCGTCAAGGAGAAGCTGCTCGGCCTGGACGAGGTCCTGACCGAAGCGCGCCAGGCCAAGAGCGACGGCGCCGATCGGTTCTGCATGGGCGCGGCGTGGCGCGAGGTCAAGGACGGCCCCGAGTTCGAACGCGTGCTCGACATGGTGCGCGCGGTCAAGGCCGAGGGTCTCGAGACGTGCGCGACGCTGGGCATGCTGGACCCGGCGCAAGCCGAGCGTCTGCGCGATGCCGGCCTCGACTACTACAACCACAACCTCGACACCGGGCGCAGCCACTACGACGACGTCGTCTCGACGCGCGAGTACGACGAGCGCTTGAACACCCTCGCCAACGTGCGCCAAGCCGGCATGTCGGTGTGCACGGGCGGAATCCTGGGGCTGGGTGAGAGCCACACGGCGCGCGCCGAACTGCTCGCCGAACTCGCCTCGATGGAGCCGCACCCCGAGAGCGTTCCGATCAACACCTTGGTGCCGATCGAAGGCACGCCGATGGCCGACAACCAGAAGGTCGCGTGGGACGAACTCGTGCGCATGGTCGCCGCGGCACGCATCCTCATGCCGACCAGTTTCGTGCGCCTCTCCGCGGGTCGCACCGAACTCAGCCACGAGGCCCAAGCGATGTGCTTCCTGGCCGGCGCGAACTCGATCTTCGTCGGGGACGAACTGCTCACGACCCCCAACCCGGGCCCCTCCGGCGACGCCCAACTGCTGGGCATGCTCGGCCTGCAGGCCATGGGTGAGCGGGCCTAGCCCGGCCCAGAATCATCGCGAAACCGGTGATTCGGCCTCGATGTCGGCCCCCAACGAGAACCTGGACGACGCGCTCGAGCGTGAACTGCGTGCCCTGGCGGAGGCTGGCCTGCGGCGCGAGATCCCGCCGCAACCGAGCGGCTTCGACTTCGTGTCGAGCGATTTCCTGGGCCTCGCGCGACACCCGACGGTCATCGACGCCGTCGTCGACGCTACGCGCGAACAGGGCGCGGGTGCCACGTCCGCACGACTCCTGGGAGGCGACGCTCCAGCGCATCGCATCGCCGAGAAGGAAGCCGCGGACTGGTTGGGCGCCCAGGACGCGCTGCTGTTCCCGTCCGGATATCAAGCGAACCTGGGAATGCTCGGCGCACTCGCTGGTCCGGGCGACCTGATCGTCAGCGATGAACTCGCGCACGCGTCGTTGATCGATGGCGCGCGCCTGTCCCGCGCACGCGTCGCCGTGTTCCGTCACAACGACGTGCAGCATGCACGCGCGTTGCTGGCGGATGCACGAGGTGCACGGCGCAAACTGCTCGTCACCGAAGGCGTGTTCAGCATGGATGGCGACGTCGCGCCGCTCGCGGACCTCGCCTCGGTCGCTCTCCAGTCGGGCGCACACCTGATCGTCGACGAAGCCCACGCGGCGGGCGTGATCGGTCCGGCGGGTGCGGGTGCCTGGGCGGCGGCGGTCGCACAAGGAGCCGACGCTACGGCGCTCGCGGCCCGCGTGGTGACCGGCGGCAAGGCGCTCGGTCTGGCGGGCGCATTCGTGGTCGGTTCCAGCCGACTGCGGGACGTCTTGATCCATCGTGCGCGCTCCTTCGTGTTCACCACCGCACCTCCGCCCGGTCTCAGTGCCGGTCTGGCCCAGGCGATGCGGTGCGCACGTCGGGCCGACGGAGCGCGCGACCTCGTGCGAACGCTTGCGGAGCACCTGACCACCGGTTTGGGGCTCCCGACGCCGGCAGCAGCCATCGTGCCGGTGCCCGTCGGGGACTCCGACGAGGCCATGCGGCTGGCCGCCGACCTGCGCGCCGCCGGCCTGGAGGTCCGGGCCGTGCGTCCACCGACCGTTCCCAAGGGCACGGCGCGCCTGCGGATCACGGTGCATGCGTCCAACACCGCCGAGCAGGTCGATGCGCTGATCGACGCGTTGAAGAAGCGACCAGCGCCCTCACCCGCCGAGGCGCCGGTCGTGCGCGCTCGTGCCCTGGCCATCGTCGGCACCGATACGGATGTGGGCAAGACGGTCGTCTCCGCCTTGCTGGCCCGCGCGGCCGCACGCATCGGCACGACCGCCTACTGGAAACCCGTTCAGACCGGCACCGATCTCGACACCGAAACCGTGCGCGGGCTCTGCGCCGACACGGCGGTGCGCTTCCACGAACCGACGCATCACTTCCCGCTCCCTGCGTCTCCGCACGAGGCGGCCGCGGATGCAGAAAGCGCCGTGGATCCGGACCTGCTCGAACGCGTCCTGGCGGGTCATCGCCGCGAGACCGAAGGTTGGTTGATCGTGGAACCCGCGGGTGGGTTGCACGTGCCGTTGACCGACGAGGTCTGGTCGAGCGATTGGCTCGCCCGCGTGCGACCCGAGGTCGTTCTGGTCGCGCGCTCGGGACTCGGCACGCTGAACCACACGCTGCTCAGCATGGAGGCGTTGCGCGCACGCGCCCTGATTCCTCGGGCGTTGTTCCTGATGGGTGAACCCCACGCATCGAATCGACGTACCCTGGCGGACGCCACGGGGCTCGTCGTGCACGAGGTGCCGGTTCTCGAACCGCTCGATGCGCGAGCCCTGGACGCCTGGCTCGATGCCCACGACCTCGGTTCCCTATTGCGTTGACGCACGAAACGGCCCCCAGCACCCCTCCGCCGCACGATGCGGCCACCCAGACCGACGACCTCGTTCTCCGCGATGCGTCCGTCTGTTGGCATCCCTACACCCAGCATGCGCTCGAGCCCCACGCCCTGCCGGTGGCGAGCGCGAAGGGTGCCTGGCTCGAACTGACCGACGGTCGGCGCATCTTCGACGGCATCTCGTCGTGGTGGGCGACGCTGCACGGTCACGGCAACGAGCACCTGATCGGCGCGTTGCAGACGCAACTCACGCGGCTCGACCATGTCCTGTTCGGCGGCGCGACGCACGAACCGGCCGTGCGCTTGGCCGAACGACTGATCGAGCACGCGCCCGCCGGATTGACGCGCGTCTTCTACTCGGACAACGGCAGCACCGCCATCGAGGTCGCCCTCAAGATGGTGTTGCAGCGCTGGGTCCACCTGGATCAACCCGAGCGTCGCGTGATCGTCGCGCTCGACAGTGCGTACCACGGCGACACGTTCGGCGCCATGTCGGTCGGCGACCCCGATCCGTTCTTCCAGGCGTTCGCCCCGTTCCTCTTCGAGGTGCGCCGCGTCCCTCCGACCGAGGACGCGATGGTTGCTGCACTCGAGGATCTGGGCTCCCGCGCGGCCGGCGTCATCCTGGAACCGCTGCTCCAGGGCGCCGCCGGCATGCTCGTCCAATCCGAGGCGTACGTTCGCGCAGTACGCGCAGCCTGCGACCAGCACGGTATCCCGCTCATCGCGGACGAGGTCATGACGGGTTTCGGGCGCACCGGCGCCATGTTCGCTTGTGATCGCGCCGGCATCGCCCCGGACCTGCTGTGCCTCGCCAAGGGCTTGACGGGCGGCATGTTCCCGATGTCGGCGACGCTGGCCACCGAGTCGTTCTTCGAGGCCTTCCTGGCCCAGGACAAGAGCCGCGCGTTCTTCCACGGCCACACGTTCACCGCTCACCCGGGCGGTTGCGCGGTCGGCCTGGCCTCCCTCGACCTGCTGCTCCAGGACGACGTCCCGGCCAGGCTCGAGGCGATTGGTGGCCGGATTCGAGCCGGAATCGCCCATTTGAGCGATCACCCGAAAGTGCGCGACCTGCGCGGCATCGGCGGCATCGCCGCGATCGAGCTCGAGCCTGAATCCGGGTCGGGCGGCTACCTGGCCGGCCAAGCCCCCAGGTTGCGCGCGGCCGCGATCGAACGCGGGGTCCTGCTGCGCCCGTTGGGCAACGTGCTGTACGCGATGCCGCCCGCGTGCACGACCGATGAGGAAGCGGACCGGGTCGCCGCGGTCATGGTCGAGCTCGTCGACGTCTGATCCGCCGGTCGTGGGCTCGCTGCGACCTGCGCTCCGGCTCAGCTCGGGTCGCGCGCGGCCCGCAACGACGAATGCGGGTTCGTGAACGCCGTGCGAGGCGCAGCGATGTGCGCGACGCCGATCAGGCGCCCAAGCGCTGGGCCAGATCGACGACCCGCGCTTCCTGCGCGCCGGCTTCGAGCCCGCCACGCCGCGCGTCCATCAAGGCCTGGTCCTCGTCCACGCCCTCATGAACCATGCGATGCACGGCGAGCACCATGGCGGTCACGGAACCGTCGCGGCAGAAGAGGAGTGTCGGCGGAGCGTTCGGATCGGCCAGCAGGTTCAACGCGCGAACGACGGCGTCGTCGGGGAGCGGACCTTCCTTCTCGGGCCCGAACGAGTGCCACTCGAGGTTCAGCTCCTTGCAGGCCGCCGCGATTCCGGACGCGGCGCACTCGGCCTGGGTGCAGAGCGCGATGACGCGCGCCACGCCGCGCCGTTGCGCGAGAGCCAGGTCCTCGAGGCTCGGTTGCCCACCGGCCCAGATCCCTGCGGTCACCGAGACGTTCGGCATCTGACCGAGCTCGGCGGGCTCCAACACGGGCCAGCTCGGCTTGACCGGGCGGCGCGTGGTCCGACACCCGACCGTGACACTGCCCAAGGTCAACGCCAGCATCAACGTCCACACACCGAGGCTCCGACCGGAACAACGGTCGGCTCGAGGAGTGTGAGGAGTCGTGGGGCGAAGCATGGGTGGGCCTTGGGCCGGGCGGCCGCGGATCATAAGGTCGGTTGGGCAGGTGCGGGTGACGAGCCTCGGACCAACCTCCTCTGTACTGATATCGACCATGAACCACGCTTGGCTGTACGAGAGCACCGACCAGGGCGCGCGTGCCCTACCCCTGGACGCCTCGGCTCCGGGGGATCCGCTCGATGCGGCCTACGCAAGCATGCCGCACGGGGTGTACGAGGGTCTGCGAACGCATGACGGTGTTCGACTGTTCGCCCTCGACCGGCACCTGGAGCGCGCGGCGAAGGGGTCAAAGGTGCGCGGCCTGCCGCCCTGGGACCAGCTTCAATTGCGGCGCGCCCTGGATCAGGCGCTGCGGGAGCACGAGGGCGACCTGAGAGTGAGGATCGACTTCCTGCCCTCCCCCGCAGTGAGCCTGGGTGGAACCGGCACCGTCCTGCTGGGGCTGCGTCCCTTGGTGCTCCCTCCCCCGGAGGCCTACGAGCTCGGGGTCGGTGTCCAACCGCTGAGGGATCTGGAGCGCAAGGACCCCGAGGTGAAGGGTGCCGCCTTCGCGACGGAGCGCATCGCCCACGAGTGGGACCCCCGCGACAACTACGAGCCCATGCTGACCTCCGGTTCCGGGGAACTGCTGGAGGGTGTCAGCAGCAACTTCATCGCGATCCAGGGGCAGGTCCTTCGATCGGCTGGCGGCGGAGTCCTGCCGGGGATCACCCGCCAGGTCGTCTTCGAGCTGGCTGCCGAGTTGGGGATGGAGGTCCAGGAGCGGGCGGTCGGTCTGGCCGAGGTCGGAGAACTGGACGAAGCGTGTCTCACTTCGAGCGTTCGCGGGATCGTCCCGATCGTCCGGATTGCCAACCAGTCGGTCGGGAATGGCCGACCTGGTCCGCGGGTGACCGAGCTGCGGGACTTGCTGACCCGGCGCATCCTCGCCGAGGCCCGACCGCCCCTGGCCTGACCGGGAACGGGCCCGACCTGCCCCGTACCCGTCGCCCTCAGGTGCCGGAAGCGGTCGGACGGGCCGTCAGGGCCAGGACGACCCAGCCCAGGATGAGGCTGAGGCCCCCGAGGGGGGTGATCGCGCCCAGGATCGAGGGTCCGCCGAGGGCCATCGCGTAGAGGGACCCGCTGAAGATCAGGCTCCCCAGAGCCAGGAACCAGCCTGAGAGTTGGGCTCGTCCCCCCTGGGGGGTCCCCGAGCCGGCGATCCAGCCCACCAGGCAGAGGATCGGGGCATGCCACATCTGCAGGCGGACCCCATCGAGCCACCAGGTCTGGCGCTTCGGCTCGAGGATCACCGTCTCCATCCCGTGGGCGCCCCAGGCCGCGAACGCCACGCCGAGGGCCCCTGATAGGGCCCCGATCACCATCCAGTTGGGTTTCATGGGTGGATCCTAGCTTTCCAGGGGCTCCAGATGCAGCTGGAACCGGCCTGGACGGCCCCTGGAGGGGGGATTCCAGGTCCCCGGGTGGGAATGCAGTTCGAATTCAATAAGGCGGAACGCCATTATTGAATTCACAAGGGACAATTGAATTGCACAAGAGCTTCGTGTCTCAGATCGGGCATGTCCGGCCTACCGCAGGGCCGCAAACTGCCCCAGATTGAGACTTAACCAATTCACCGCCCATTCGACCGAGCGTTCTAAGGAACACGCTTCGGCTGCCTGTAGGCAAGAGGTCTGCTGCTTACAGATCTTGCAAGTAGCGCTAGTATTCACTTCTCGGGCGCAACCCAAGCCCGCTACAGCAACCCAAGAACCTGAGTCCAATGCTCATCACATCACTCGCACTGTCCTTCGCCGCGATCGGGTCCACAGAGGCCACTCTGCCGGTCGACCAGAACCCTGCTCCCCTCACCCGCCAGGCTGAAGCGAACACGCTCATCCGTGGCATCGATGGAGAGATCCTGGGTGACACCGCCGCCCTCGAGGCTGCCCTAGGAGGGCAGCTCGCTGCTCCACTCGCAACGGCGCAGACCATTCGATGGGTGCGACCAGGAGTTGCCGAAGTCCAGCTGGGTCAGACGGGAACCAGTTGGACTGAGAGCTTCCTCGTCGGCGTCCCCCAGAACCGGAACATGTATGCACCGCTGCTTGTTCTGTTCCACGGTTACGGACAGACGCCGGCGGACGTGTACGCGCAGACCACCTACTTCCAGGAGGCGCGCGAACGGGGTTGGTTCGTCGTCGCTCCCTTGGGTGCTCACGTCTACAACTACGGCATCGACTATGCGCAGGAGAACACCGAGCTCGCGCTCGACTGGGTTGCTCACCACCTGCCGATCGATGACGAACGTGTCTATGGAGTTGGGTTCTCCATGGGCGGCGGTTGGATGACGAGCTATGCGGCTCGCCACGTGGCTCCCGATCAACTGCGGTTCGCTGGACTCGTGAACCACACCGGCACCACGTCGCTGCAAGACCTCTACTCGGTCGCCACCGAGAACGCGCTCTTCGACAGTCCTCTGATGTTCGGTGGCAGCCCCACGGACGTGCCCTACCGCTACTGCGTCGCCTCGACGATGGACTGGGACAGCGCTACGGGCATCGTCAACAGCCAGACGGACATCGCTCGCAACCTGACCTCCATCCCGGTCTGGACGACCTATGCCGATGGCGACCCGCTCGCGCACATCCGTGCCCAGTGCGACGCCTTCCACGACCACTACGACAACGCGCGGGGTGGAGACGGCCTCAACGCCACGGTCCCCGGAACCACGCATCACTGGACTACGGTGTCCGAAACGGAGGTTTTGGACTGGTTGAGCAACAAGACCTTCACCGCTCCCGGAACGAACGCCTTCAACGAAGTGCTCGTCGACCGTGATGCCAAGTACTGGGCCTTCGACGTCAAGCAGGACGTCGTGGGCGAGGTGACTCCGGTCCGCTGGTACACCCACACAGGGATCAACCGCGTCCAGATCGACACGGTTTCGAACATGAGCGAGATCGCGTTCGACGCGAACGAGATCGGCCTGAACACGAACGGTGCTTTCACCCTCGTCTTCAACAACACCGACGGCATCACGGTCGACATCGTGATCCGCGGACTCAGCTACCCCCCGAGCAACGTGACCCGCAGCGGCAACACCACGCCCGCGTGGACCTGGAACCAGTCGACGCAGGAACTGCGCCTGACCGAGTTCAACGGCAACACGTTCCCCCTCTGGACGATCCAGAGCTGAGGGGCACACCGAACAAAGCAACGAAGTAACGACGACAAATCAAATCGAAGATCAGAAATCGAAAATCGAAATCAACGATCGATGAAATGACCCTGGGGTAACGCTCTCGAGCGTGTTCCCGCAGAGCACCGACTAACGGTTCGGAACTCTGAGAGGCAGCAAAGTCTTGCTGGCTCTGGGCTGTGGCGCACACATGCGCTGCAGGAGGGAGGTCGTGTGGACGCGCATCTGTGACGTTCACAGCGACCGGCGATCGCGCCGGTTGCCGGTGGTGCGCGTGCGAACTCTGCACGTGCGAGTGGGTCGGTCGTGCAGTGCGCAGCGCTGGTCACGACAACAACTGCGTGCGTTGCTCGTCGAGCGATGCGCGTGCTGCAACGCGCGCACGTCATCGACGTGCGCGTGCAACGCACGACGCACGTCACGCATGCATCGACACGCGAGGACCCCCGCCTCAAGACGCAGGCACCAGGTCCGACGAACACCCGCGCGGCGGGGCCTGGCGATGCTCCGCGCGCGGTCACCCGAAGGTCCAGATGCGGGCCATCCAGCTCGAGCGCCCACACACAGGCACCACGATCTCGCCGAGGCCGAGGCCCCGATCGCCTCTCCAGAGGCTGGATTCGTGGTCGAAAATGAGACAGACCGGGAATTTCCTTCCGGGCCCTCGATAGGCGACAGGTCGGTCCAGAACAGGCCCCGGGCGTAGCGAGCGAGAGTGATCCATCGTGGGACACGACCACCCCCGCTTGAGGGCCCTCCTGAGGGGGTGCCTTTGGGTTCGGAGCCCGGGTCGCGCCCATCCTGGATCCGAACCGCCTCGCGCAGAACGTCTCACCCCCGCGATGGACCGGAGTCCGAGGGGCCCTCCCAGACCTCGCTGCCGTGGTCGGCTTGGGGTGGTCTCTCCTCGGTGGGATACCGGCCCGCGATCCCTGGGCTCGCAAGCCCGGGCGGCGGGAGGGCCCTGCCGGACGCGGGTCCTCGGAACAGATCGCCCGCCACCCTCAGACCCGCCCCGAGCCGCCCTTCCCCACACGTCCCGTTCCTTCGGTGGCCTGCCCCGGTAGGCTGATCCCATGGACCTGTCCTTTCGATTCGACAGCTGGTGGAAGAGCCTCCCGGCTTCCCCGAAGGGCTCGGGAACGGTCGAGGGCCTGGTCCTGCGGCCCATGGGTGGACCTCCAGGCTCGCGGGAGCTCCCTGAAGTGCTGCGAATGAACCCGAGGGAGGGGATCGTCGGTGACCGTTGGGTCGAGGACGACCAGCCGCGGGATGCACAGGTCTCCCTGATCAACGTCCACGTCCTGAGGTCGCTCGCTGGCGACCTGGAGGCCGGAGCCGTGACGGGCGACAACCTGCAGGTCGACCTGGCCCTGGACGAGGCTTCGCTTCCCGTGGGAACGCACCTGGCGGTCGGATCGGCGATCCTGAGGGTGGGGTCGACGCCCCATCGCCCCTGTGTCCTGTTCGTCGAACGACTGGGAGCTCGTGCCGCCAAGCGAGTGGCCCGGTCCAATCGAGTCGGACAGCGCGGGCGCGGCGTGATGTGCGAGGTGGTCGTAGGCGGCGAGGTTCGATTGGGGGATCGGATCCAGGTGGTCGTGGAGGACCAAGTGCCTGCTGGGGAGTAGCCCCCCATGCTCTCCGACCCCGGAGGGCAGGTCCCCAAAGTGTCATCGTAGAGGTGTCATGCTTGGTCCATAGGACCATCAAAGGACCATGCCTGAGTCGAACTCGACCCGTTTGGGTGCGTATCATCCATCATGTACCGGCTGGAGTGACTAGGGGATGTTGATGACCTTTTGAGATGCCGTTGCTGGTAAGTCCGAAGCTCCCTGGGGCCCCATATGCAGTGTGGCGGCCACCACCAACACCTACCCCCCACCCGGGGGGGCTGACCGGCTTGGGCTGACCAGGGTTGCGCTCCCCGTCCGGCAAATGGAGACGGGCCCCCCGGCATCACTGCCGAGGGGCCCGTCTCGAACGAGAATCCGACGCGCTCAACGAATGCGGGTCTCGAGGTCCTTCCGCAAGAGGTCCTGGATCCGGCGCTCCAACTCGTCGTTGGTCTGCTTCAACCGGATCAGGTCCTCGCGTTCGATGCCGTTCGACTTCGGGCGCTTGCCCAGCTCGTCGAGCTGCTCGCACAGGTACTTGTGGCGGCGGTACTCGTCGACGGTCGACCCCAGCTCCGAGCGCAGGAACCGACGACCGAGGCCCAGGTCGATGGCGCGCTGCACCAGGCCGGGCAGTTCGGCCGTCTCGGGGTCCTGGGCCAGCTCGGGCAGGTCCGCCAGGCGCTGGAACTCGAAGCGCAGGGCTTCGAGGGAGTCGCCACGGGCGTGCGTCGAGGCCCGCAGGCACTCGGCGAACTGAGCCACGAGGCTCGCGCGACGGAAGCCGACACTCGCTGCATCCCAGGATCCGCGACTGTCCGCGACATGGACGTCCTGGCTGATCTCGGTCACCTCGACCTCGCGCTTGTCCATCAGCGGAGTCTTGGGCTCCTTCCAGCGCAGGTTCACCTTCGCGATCGGCGTGTCCATCGGGGCCGGACCGCCGGCACGCTCGATCTCGTAGATCGCCGTGACCTGGTGACCGGCACCGATCTCGCCCGCGTCGACCTTGTCGTTGCGGAAGTCGGCGTCGGCGATCGCACGGTTCTCGTAGCCGAGCAAGCGATAGCGCAGCACCTGGGCCGGATCGAACTCGACCTGGATCTTCACGTCGCTCGCGATCGGAACGAGCGCACCGGTGAATCGCTCGACGATCGCACGCTCGGTCGAAGCCGCATCGTCCACGTAGTCGCACACGCCGTCGCCCTTGTTGGCGAGCTGCTCGAGGAACACGTCGTTGTGGTTGCTCATGCCCACGCCGATCGTGTTCAGGTAGATGCCCGCTTCACGGTGACGTGTGATGTTCGCGTTGATGCGATCCTGGTCCGTCTCGCCGATGTTGGCGACGCCATCGGACAACAGGATGACGCGGTTGTGCGACTGCGCGTTGAGCCCAGCCATCGCCACCTCGTAACCCATGACCAAACCGGCCTCGGCGTTCGTGCCGCCGTCCGGAGTCAGCGGGTGCAGAGCGCTCTCGATCACGCCACGATTGGCGGCCGAGGTCATCGGCAGGATCTGACGCGCTTCCTTGTTGAAGGCCACGATCGAGATCTCGTCCCGGCCGTCCAACTGGGACACCAGCAGGCGCAAAGCGTGCTTCACGAGCTCCAGACGCTGGTTCTCCTCCATCGAGCCCGACGTGTCGATGACGAAGGTCAAGCTCAGCGGCTTGCGATCGTGCACCTCCATTCCGCGCACGCCGACGCGCAACTGCCAGCGACGCTCCGAGCCACCGAAGAGGCTCGGCGCCATCTCGGTCTGGATCGCGAACGTGCCCTCCGTCGGCACCGGGATGTCCGGGTCGAAGTAGTTCACGAACTCCTCGGTGCGGATCTGCTCGCGCGTCGGCAGGTTGCCGTTGCGCAAGTAGCGACGCGCCAACACGTAGCTCGCGGTGTCGACGTCAGCCGCGAAGGTCGAGAGCTTGTCGGTCTCGGTGATCTCCCACGGGTTGTCGCCCCACCAGCGGAAGAACATGTCGCGCGGACGCTCGTGCGGTCGTCGTCGACAATCGTCGCGGATGCGTTCGAACTGAATCTCGACGCCACGATCGATCTGCGCGGGCGTGAACACGGGGCGACGGGTCTCGTCCTCGCCTCCGTCATGCATGCGGCCGCGGGAGGTTTCGGTGAATGCGCCTGCGCGGCGGGCCGCGGGCTCGACGTCGTAGTCGAGTTCGTAATCGAAGAGAGCGGTGGTGCTGTCCGGCCCGTCGACCTCCTCGGGAAGACGATGGCGCTCGATGCTCTCACCAACAAATCGGTCCTCACCCGTGACCTCGATGCTCGAGTCGAGTTGTCGCTGGAGAGCCTTGAACTCAAGTAGGCTGCGACCACTTCGCGTTTCCGCCTTGGTAGGAGCTGGATCCACCACCACGCCCACCTTGGGCGCACCCGGAGCATCCACGAGCTGGGGAGCGGCCGTCGTCTCTGCAACTCGGCCGGGGGAAGCCGTTCCTCCGCCCAGCCCGATCGTGTTGTTGAAGGCCTTCTTGTCGAAGGGTCCGACGCCACCAGGAGTCGCGGGTCCCCCCGGACCAGGGGCGGAGGCGCCCGGACCTTGAAGGCCTCGGCCACCGCCTCCACCGCTTCCTCTACGAGAGTCGTTCTTCGGGCTCGGCACGTACCGACCCTCGATCACGGTCTCTTCCAACCGCAGGAGTTCCTGACGGGTCTCGGCGGGCGAACTCGGCGCCGCGTCCTTGGGAAGGGTCCTTGGGGCAATACCAGCAGAGAGCGAGGGCGCACCGTTCACGGGGTTCTTCGAAACGGTCCCGGAGTACACCAACTCGGTGCGTGCACGCATCCCAGCACCCTGCTGCTCATCCAAGGCCAGCTCGGCGGAAGGCGAGCCCGCGGAGTTCGAATCCGTGGCACCGGCACCACCGGCGGTCAGGCCTTGCGACGCCAAGCCTTCGAGTCCGTAGGTGATATCGGTCAAGGTCGGCGTCGGGTCCTGGTGGACATCGACGTATCCGGCCTGCGCGGTTGGGTTGGGTTCACCCATCGCCTCGAGACCATCCAGGTCCTCCAACGACAACCTCCACTGACCTTGGTCGTCGGGCGTTGCATCGATATGCGTGATCTGCTGACGCATCTCGCCTGCCAGCGCCTTCAACTCGACGGCGGTCTGGTTGCGCGGGTCCTCCTTGAGGATCAGGTTCGCGTAGTTCTCGGCATCGCCGAACTGGTCGCGCAGGAATGCGGACTGGGCTTGCTTGAAGAACTCTTTCTGACGCGCGGCGGATTCCGCGGACACCGAGTCGTCGATCGCGACGCTCTTGTAGAGCGACTCCAAGCGGTCGAATCGACCGCGGAGGGCCTCCTCGACCAACAGTCGCTCGGCAGCACTCGCGGAGCCGCCGACTTGAAGGTCGGCATGCGCCAGCTCCTGGTCGTAGCTCTGCGTGCCCGGGTGGCGGAACGCGACCCAGCAACCCGTGGCGATCAGCAACACGGCCGCGGCGGCGCGCAGGAACGGCCCCGCGGCGTGGCCTCGGCGGCTGGGAGCGTGGTGACTCGGTGAGCCCCCCGCAGGAGCGCCATGTCCCGAATTGAGACGAGGTCCGACGTGAGAACCGTCCTCTTGACCATCAGAAGCCATTACGACACGTCCCGTATCGCTGGACTGAGCAGCCGTCAGCAGGGAGCTCAGCGCCTCCTCGGAGAGCCGCTCCTCCCCCGCGAAGGCACCCTGAACCAGGCCCAGGACGCCGGCGAGGCGGTCCCGTTCGGCGGCCAGGTCGGCATCCTTCGCGAGCAGGGCCTCCAGCTCGAGTCGCTCGGCCGGGCTCCCCTCGCCCATCAGGTAGGCGCAGAGTTGTTCGTGGCGCGGGTCGCGCGGCAAGTCGTCGTGTGTGGAATCGGGCGTGCTCATGACAGTTCTCCTTGGGCGATGTGCGATCCACCGAGCAGGGGTGCCAGCTCGGTCGCGAGGGCTTTCAATCCCACGCTGACGAGCCACCCGACCGTGCCGATCTTGCGTCCGGTGATCTCCGCGATCTCGCGGTAGCTCTTCTCACCGAGGAGCCGCAGGACCAACACTTCGCGCTGATCCTGGGGAAGATGATGCAGGCTGCGTTCGACCGCCTCGCGGGTGTCGTTGGCTTCGACGACGGCGGTACCGCCTCCGATGGCCTCGTCCGCGGCGACTTGCTGTTCGCGTTTCTTGCGTCTCGTTTCGGCTCTCATGACGTCCATGCACAGGTTTCGGGTGACCTTGTGCAGCCAGCAGGCGAGCTGGCCGCTCTCGCGGGCGAAGTCACCGAGGACCTCCGGAGGGAGTTCGGGTGGCGACTGCGCCAGCTTCAGAAGCGCGTCCTGAACCACGTCCTCGTACACCGATCCGGGACCGAGCAACCCGCGGGCGTGCCGCAGGAGCGAGGCCTCGAACATCCGGACCAACGCTGCGAAGGCAGACGGGTCTCCCGCTCGATGGGATTCGAGGAGAGTTGCCGTGGAGACCGGGGCTGCCGCGAGGGCTGCTTGGTCTCGGGCGTGTTGGGCCGAGGTGGGTTTGGGCATGGACCAGGAAGGCTTCCGCGAGAAGGAACGGAGCCTTGGGGAGCCAGCTTGGCGGAATCAGCGAATTGCTGCCGATGGGCCTGAAGCGGGGCCGTTCGGCTGAGTAGGAGGTCCAGCTATGTAGACGGGCCAGCTGAGTAGGAGGGAAAGCTGAGTAGGAGGGCCAGCGCAGGGGGTCACCCGCACGCTCCAGCCGACCCCAGCCGCAGCACCCATAGAGAATAGGGTCTGGGGACGCGATCGAGACAGCTCCTTGCGCCCCTGCCCCACCCCGGCGATCCTGCTCCCATGACTCCTCCTCACGAAGAACCTCCCGAGCCCGCCGGCTTCGATCCGGACGCGCCCGCCATGCCGGGAAGCGGGTTGTACGGCCTGCCGCACGGGCCCGAGGCCGCGATTCACGTGATCGAGGTGCCCTTCGACGCGACGACGTCTTATCGACGCGGCACGGCGTACGGCCCCGCCGCCGTTGCGGCTGCGAGCCATCAGGTGGATCTGCACGATCGCCTGTTCGGCGACATCTGGCGCGAAGGCCTGTTCCTGGTGGCGGACGACGGGCGGATCGCGGACTGGAACGACGAGGCCCGACGCTTGGCCGACCCGATCATCGCTCGCGGTGGTGATCTGGGCGACGACCCGCAACTGCTCGCGCACGCGTCGCGTGTCGATGTGATCGGCGCCGAGGTCAACGGCGTCGTCCGCAAGCGCACCGAGGACGCCCTCTTCATGGGCAAGATCCCCGGCATCCTCGGAGGCGACCACGCGTCCCCGTTCGGAGCCATGCAGGCGGTCGCGGACCAGGTCGGCAGCTACGGGATTCTGCACATCGACGCGCACGCGGACCTGCGCCCGGCCTACGAGGGCTTCCGCTGGTCGCACGCGTCGATCATGCACAACGCGCTCGAGCAGATCGGCGGGATCACCAAGCTCGTCCAGGTCGGCATTCGCGACCTCGGGCGCGCGGAGGCCCGGCGCATCGAGGCCGACGCACGGATCCACACCCTGTTCGACGAGAGCTGGGCCGGTACGCGCATGCGTGGCCAGGACCTCGCGGCGCTGGCTCGCAAGCACATCGCGAGCTTGCCCGACCGCGTCTGGATCAGCTTCGACATCGACGGCCTCGAGCCCGCACTGTGCCCGAACACGGGGACACCGGTTCCGGGTGGGCTCGATTGGCACGGCGCGATGCTGTTCCTGATGGAGGTCGCGAACAGCGGCCGGCGGATCATCGGATTCGATCTCTGCGAGGTCGCCCCGGGTCCCGATCCGGATCCCGATGGCTCGGGATGGGACGCCGTGGTCGGCGCGCGACTGCTCTACCGCTTGGCTGGAGCCGCCTTGCGGTCCCAGTCGACGCCATCGAAACGAACGTGACACCGGGCTCGGGCTGCGGGCGTCCTGCACCCCGGCGCCGAAGTAAACTGCACCGATGCGCCCGCTTCCCAGGATCCTCGCCGCGACGTCGCTGGCCACCGCCATCGTCCTGACGGCCAACGGTTGCAGCTCGGATCGCAAGACGCCCGAGACGAACGTAGTGTTGATCGTGATCGACACGCTGCGCGCCGACCGACTGTCCTGCCAGGGCTGGGACCGCGAGACGTCGCCGGCCATCGACGCGCTGGCCGCTTCGGGAGCCCGCATGGCCGAACACCACGCGCAGTGTTCCTGGACCCAGCCGTCGGTCGTCTCGATGATGTCGGGGCAGTACATCACCAAGTACTGCGACACGTACAGGGACGGCGCGCCCGTCCTGGCGCGCACGTTGCAGGAGGCCGGCTATCACACCGTCGGCGTCGTCAGCAACACGCTCGTTTCGTCCGAAGCCGGCTTCGATGCGGGCTTCGATCACTTCGACGCGCGACGTCTGACGCAAGAGGAGCGCGCGACGCGTGCAGCCGAGGGTGGTTCGCCCGGACCGTGCCGCGATGCGCCCGAGATGTTCGACGAACTGATCGAGCAGGTCGACCTGCACCTCGCCAGTGACGACGTCGCGCCGATGTTCCTCTACTGGCACCTGATGGAGCCGCACGCGCCGTACCTAGGGCATCCGGACCTCGCCCAGGAATTCTCGCGCCGCGACGACCTGCCGACCGCGTGGCACCAAAGCACGTACGACGCTGCGGCCAAGGTGCCCGACGACGAGCAAGCGGCCAGCTGGGAGCTGATCAACTCGGGCCGCGCGCGCTACGAGCGCGAGATCCGCAAGGCGGACGACGCGGTCGCGCGACTGCTCGCGGCGTTGGACGAGCGCGGGATGCGCGAGAACACGATCTTCGTGATCGCCAGCGATCACGGCGAATCGCTCTGGGATCACCCGAAGATGCAACTGCCGATCGAGAGCGCCGAGGACCCGCCTCACGAGTTCTTCCACCAGGAGCACGCGATGCTCCTGAATCAAGGTCTGATCCGGACGCCGCTCATCATCGCGGGGCCGGGCATTCCGGAGAACACCGTGGTGACCGGGAACACCGAGAACGTCGACATCTTCCCGACGTTGCTCGAACTGCTCGACCTGCCGGGACCGCGCGGGCTGGACGGCGAGAGCCTGGTCCCTGCCTGGCGCGGCGAACCCCTCGAGGACGGCAACGCGTACGCCTACGTGCTGCACAACTTGATGATCCGCGAGGCGGACACGAACCTGAAGTTCATCCTGCCGACCAAAGCAGGCCAGACCGTGGCCGGACGCCCGCACCTCTACGACGTCGGACAGGACAAGGCCGAGCAGGTCGATCTGAACGCTACGCAGAAGGAAGACCGCAATCGACTCCTTGGCAAGCTCCAGGCCTGGCGCGAGGCGCACCCGATGGAATCCAGGTTCCGCGTGCGCGGTTCGAACGAACAGCAGGACTTCGAGGACATGGGGTACGCGGGTGGCGACGAGGACGAGGAGTGATGGCTCGAGCGCGCTCGCGTCGGGCTCTCCTGACCGCCAGCCTCGTCGTTCTCGCCGGATGCGGCGGCGCGCACGACGGTGAGGCCGCGTCGAACGTGGTCGCATCGGAGCTCCGCGTCGCTCGCGAACGCATGCTGTCCGGGACCCTGCACGCGGACCTGTGCGCCGCAGTCGCTGCGCTGCAGGATCGCGAGGGCCCGTACCTCGACCTCGGGGATTGGGGGCTCGGGCACCGCGCGCTCAAGGCCCACCTGGACTGGCACGGCAAACCCGAGACACCGGGCCTCGGCGAACGCTTCGACGATGCGGCTCACCCGATCCACGCGATTCGTTCCTATGCGCGTCAGTTGCGCGAGCAAGGAGTCGAGCTGTGGGTCGCTCCGATCCCGACCCGGCTCGAGGTCCGACCGGACCGGCTCGAGGGGGTCACGCGACCCGCTGCCTTCGCAGGGTTCGCCCCGGGTACGTACGCGTTCCTGGCCCAACTCGCCGCAGAGGACATCGGCGTCGTCGACCTGCTTCCCGCGCTCGTCGCCGCGGACGACCCTAACGGTGCCGACCAGCTGTATCTCGACAAGGACTACCACTGGGCCCCCGCCGGAGCGCGCGTCGCGGTCGACGTGCTCGCCGAGCGATTGCGCCAGCTGGAGGGATTCGAGGACGGCCGCGCGGTCGAAGGCATCGACTATCAGGTGATCGAAGAGCACGTGTCCCACCCGCTGATCGGCGCATGGAAGCCGGAGCCCGAGACGATCCTGGTGCGTCGCGTGACGAATCTCGACGGCACGTCGATCACGGTCAAGGACAAGAGCAGCCCCTATCTGTTGCTGGGCGACAGCTACTCGCTGCAGTACGGCGAGTACGACAGCGACCTGCCGCGACAACTGTACGCCGCGACCGGTCGCACGTTCGACCTGATCACGCTGTCCGCCGGCGGACGCGAATCCTGGAAGGCCCTGTCGCGGCGCCAGAACCCGCTGACGGGGAAACGCGTCGTCATCTGGCTCTGCACCTCCCGCGCCTTGAGCCAGCTGGTGTTCCAGGACCTGGATCTCGGCAACGACTGAAGCGCCCACCGATGGTCTTCAGCTCCCAGATCTTCCTGTTCTACTTCCTGCCCCTCGTTCTGGCCGGATACGCGCTCGCGCCGAAGTCTCTGCGCAACACGTTCCTGACCCTCGTCAGCTACGTCTTCTACGGCTGGTGGAGCCCGTGGTTCGTCACGTTGATGCTCGGCTCGACCGTGATCGACTGGTTCTGCGGCGTGGCGGTCACCGCTCCCGGAGCCTCCGAGCGCAAGCGCAAGACCGCCGTTGCCGTTTCGGTGATCGCGAACCTCTCGCTGCTCGGGTTCTTCAAGTACTTCGTGTTCGTGCAGGAGAACCTGAACGCGCTGATCGAGCTGTGTGGTGCGAACCCGACGCGCATCCTGACGATCGTGCTGCCCGTCGGCATCTCGTTCTATTCGTTCCAGTCGATGAGCTACACGATCGACCTGTATCGCGGCGACGCCAAGCGTGCGCAGCGATTCGGCGACTTCGCGTGCTACGTCGCGATGTTCCCGCAACTCGTGGCGGGCCCGATCGTGCGCTACCGCGAGCTCGCGGAACAACTGGCGGAGCGCCCGGGACCGTGGAAGCGCTTCGAGGCCGGCTCGCTGACGTTCATGATCGGCTTCGCCAAGAAGGTGCTGATCGCGAACACGGTCGGTGAGATCGCCGACCTGTGCTTCGCGTCCGCGCACCTGTCACCGGGCGCCGCGTGGTTCGGACTGCTCGCGTACGCCAGTCAGATCTACTTCGACTTCAGCGGCTACTCGGACATGGCGATCGGGCTCGGGCTGATGTTCGGGTTCCAGCTGCCGCTGAACTTCCAATCGCCGTATCGCTCGGCCAGCATCACCGAGTTCTGGCGCCGTTGGCACATCTCGCTGTCGACCTGGTTGCGCGATTACTTGTACCTGCCGCTCGGTGGCAATCGGCGCGGGATTCGCATCACGTATCGCAACCTGGCCCTGGTCATGCTGCTCGGCGGGTTGTGGCACGGGGCGCAATGGACGTTCCTCGTCTGGGGCGCCTTCCACGGGGCGTTCCTGATCTTGGAGCGACTGGCGGGCAAGCGATCGGCCTATGAACGTTTGCCACGCCCGATTCGCATCGCGTTGACCTTCGCGTTGGTGTCGATGATCTGGATCCCGTTCCGCGCGCCGAACCTGACGGTCGCGAGCGAGTACTTCGCCGCGCTGTTCACCGGTTTGGGCGACGTCCCGCAAGCCGCGGTGCTCGAGATGCGCATCTTCCGGCCCGATCTCGTGTTCGCGTTCATCGTCGCGCTCGCGCTGGTGTTCCTGGCGCCGACCACCGACCGCATCGTTGCGCGCATCGAGGGCAAGTGGCTGCCCAGCGTGCCCGTCGTTGCGGCGTTCACCTTGGCGATCATCGCCATGATGGCGCAGGCCGAGAACCCGTTCCTGTACTTCCAATTCTGATGCGTTTCGCCAGCACCTGCATGATCGTGATCCTCGCCGGCGTGCCCCTCGGGCAAGCTGCCTGGGAACTCGCGTCGGACCGCGACGTTCAGGCCTT
>TARA_R110002073_G_scaffold87104_4_pt1 | contig 23551 bp, 23 predicted proteins | sample TARA_R110002073 | Tara Oceans TARA_R110002073 (sample SAMEA4397174) | marine metagenome | biome: Polar Biome; feature: [DCM] deep chlorophyll maximum layer (ENVO:01000326); material: water (ENVO:00002006), including particulate matter (ENVO:01000060) such as... | depth 40 m | reverse complement strand
ATCGCACCGACAATGGCATCGGCACCCGTCTGGACATCTCCGGCCAGTCCCGCGTTGGCCAGCAACACCCCTCCCAAGGCGGCACAAACCGAAACCACCGGGCCAATTACCTGTCCCGTCAACACCCGCATCACCTCGGCGATCTCCAGCCCGTTTCCCAAACTCGGAACCAAAGGCTGGCTCATATCGCTGATGATCGCAGTGGTTCGGCAACTGCTGGCGTTCGCCGTCTTGGTCAGCGCGGTCGCCAAGGCCCGCGCCTGGCCAAGGTCCTTCATGAAGGCCCCGCTCCCCACCTTGACATCCAAAACCAACCCATCAAGGCCCGCCGCCAGCTTTTTCGACAGTATCGACGCCGTAATCAGATCAAGACTGTCCACAGTAGAAGACACATCCCGCACCGCGTAAAGCCGCTTGTCCGCCGGTGCAATGTCATCTGTCGCACCGACTATGGCACAGCCCACTTGCATGACAATCTGGCGAAACTTCGCTTCATCGACCTGAGAGTTCACCCCAGGGATCGCCTCGATCTTGTCCAGGGTGCCGCCCGTATGGCCCAAACCACGTCCCGAAATCATCGGTACATAGGCACCGCATGCCGCCAGTGCGGGGGCCAGAACAAGACTGACGCAATCGCCCACCCCACCGGTCGAATGCTTGTCCAGCACAGGTCCGTCCAGGTTCCACGAAAATACACGGCCACTGTCACGCATCGCCAAGGTCAGCGCGACACGCCCCACATCGCTCAGCCCAACCTGACACACCCCCATGGCAAAGGCACCGGCCTGCGCATCACTGACCCGTCCATCGGCCAACGCTGCCGCAAACCAGACAAGCTCCTCGCGGGTGGGTGACTGCCGATGCCGCAATTTTGCAAGAATGACGCGGGCACTCACTGCTCAATGCTCCAGATGTGCGCGGCCAAACGCCCCGGGCAACAGCTCCAAAAGCGTCATCGTCTCCTCGCCTCCTGCCGTTGTACCCATCGTAACCCTTGCGCCTGCCTTGCCAAACTCCGCCAGTTTCTGACGACACCCGCCACAGGGCGTCACCGGCAAAGGGTTACCTGAAATCACGTAAACCTCGACGAATTCGGTTTCGCCCGCGGCAACCATCGCAGCGATGGCCCCGGCTTCGGCGCAGGTTCCTTCGGGATAAGCGACGTTTTCGACATTGCAGCCGACGTATATCCTGCCGGACACACCACGCAGCGCGGCTCCGACCTTGAAATCCGAATATGGCGCATAGGCGTTCGCCCGCACAGTAATGGCATTCTTACGTAGATCGTCTGTCATGCTTCCCCCGTTTGTAAAAACTATAAAAACCTTTACCCAAAGTTGCGATGCCAAAAGCGATAAAATCCCCAGCTTCATTTTGCCAATAAAACTCCGGGGGAATCGTGGCTTGCCACGATGGGGGCTGGCCCCCTCAACGCACGCAAGGAAGCGCCTGTGTCAAATGCCCGGTTGGCGCACTCTGAAAAATAGTTTAACGCTAAACCATTCTTTTCAAGGAACCACCTGCCATGACCGATGCGCCCAACCTGCGCCAAGCTGCGCTCGATTATCACGCCCTACCGAAACCTGGAAAACTGGAGGTACGCGCGACCAAGCCTCTGGCAAACGGGCGCGATCTTGCGCGCGCCTATTCACCAGGCGTCGCCGAAGCCTGCCTCGAGATCAAAGCCGACCCGTCAACGGCCGCTTTGTACACCACTCGTGCAAATCTTGTCGGTGTGGTCACAAACGGTACTGCGGTTTTGGGTCTGGGCAATATCGGGGCCTTGGCGTCGAAACCGGTGATGGAGGGCAAGGCTGTCCTGTTCAAAAAATTCGCAAACATCGATTGCTTCGATATCGAACTTGCCGAACCCGACCCTGAAAAGCTGGCTGACCTAGTCTGTGCACTTGAACCCACCTTCGGGGCCATCAACCTTGAAGACATCAAAGCTCCCGATTGTTTTACCGTCGAACGGATCTGCCGCGAACGCATGAATATACCCGTGTTTCACGATGACCAGCACGGCACGGCGATCGTGGTCGGGGCGGCGGTCAAAAACGCGCTTTTCGTTGCCAACAAGAAATTCGAGGATATCAAGATCGTTTCCACCGGCGGCGGGGCGGCCGGCATCGCTTGCCTGAACATGCTGCTGAAACTCGGGGTGAAACGTGAAAATGTCTGGCTCTGCGATATCCACGGCTTGGTCTATGAAGGTCGAGAGGTCGACATGAACCCGATCAAATCCGAATATGCCCAGAAATCCGACCTGCGCGACCTGGATGATGTGATCGATGATGCCGATCTTTTTCTCGGGCTGTCCGGTCCCGGCGTCCTTAGCCCGGAGATGGTTCAGAAAATGGCCACTCGCCCGATCATATTCGCACTTGCCAACCCCACGCCTGAAATCATGCCAGACCTGGCCCGCGCGGTTGCACCAGACGCGATAATCGCAACCGGGCGCTCTGATTTTCCCAATCAGGTCAATAACGTGCTATGTTTTCCGTTCATCTTTCGCGGTGCGCTTGACGTTGGTGCGACCACGATCAACGATGAAATGAAGATCGCCTGCATCGACGGGATTGCCGCCCTCGCCCGCGCGACCACCTCGGCCGAAGCAGCCGCAGCCTATCAAGGTGAACAGCTGACCTTTGGTGCCGACTATCTTATCCCAAAGCCCTTTGACCCGCGTTTGATCGGGGTCGTGTCCACTGCGGTTGCCAGGGCCGCTATGGAGACAGGCGTCGCTACCCGCCCGATCGAAGATCTTGCCGCCTATCGCCACAAGCTGGACAGTTCGGTTTTCAAATCCTCGATGCTCATGCGCCCGGTCTTCGAAGCCGCGCGCGCCGCACCGCGCCGTATCGTATTTGCCGAAGGCGAAGACGAACGCGTCCTGCGGGCCGCTCAGGCGATGGTCGAAGAAACCAGCGAACGTCCGATCCTGATCGGTCGACCCGAGGTGATTGAGCGCCGCATCGAAAAAGCGGGACTCACGATACGGCTTGGCGAAACCGTCGATCTGGTGAACCCCGAAAACGATCCACGTTATCGCGACTACTGGGAGACGTATCACCAGCTCATGGCGCGCCGCGGCGTGTCGCCCGATATCGCCCGTGCGATCATGCGCACCAATACCACCGCTATCGGTGCCGTGATGGTGCACCGCGAAGAAGCCGACAGCCTGATTTGCGGCACCTTCGGCGAATTCCGGTGGCATATGAACTATGTGGAACAGGTACTGGGTCGTGATGGCCGTCGCCCGCACGGTGCATTGTCATTGATGATTCTCGAAGACGGTCCGCTTTTCATTGCCGATACCCAGGTACATTTGCATCCAACCCCCGAGCAGATCGCTGAAATTGCCATCGGTGCCGCCCGCCATGTGCGTCGCTTCGGCATTGAACCGAAAATTGCGCTGTGTTCCCAAAGCCAGTTCGGCAACCAGGGCGAAGGGACCGGAAAGCGCATGCGTGCCGCGCTCAAGATTCTGGACGAGGGGAACCATGATTTCTGCTACGAGGGCGAAATGAACATTGATGCGGCATTGGATCCGGAACTGCGCAGTCGTCTGCTTCCCTCCAACCGGATGGAAGGTGCCGCTAACGTGCTGATTTTTGCCCACGCCGATGCGGCATCAGGGGTGCGCAACATTCTGAAGATGAAAGGCGCAGGGCTGGAGGTCGGGCCGATTCTGATGGGAATGGGCAATCGAGCCCACATCGTGTCACCTTCGATAACCGCGCGCGGGTTGTTAAACGTCGGTGCCATTGCAGGCACCCCAGTGGCACATTACGGCTGAACCCTGCCGGAAGGTCGATGCACGGATAAACGCCGCCATTCCCGTGGCGGCGTCTCTCATTGATCAGACCGGGTCACTTGGCTGATTTACCGCCTTTCGCAGCGAATATCGGCTTGATGTCCGCCAAAACGCTTGGCACCGGCTTGGCTGGCCGCGCATCCGCTTTGGCCTTCTTCTTCTTGTTCGCGATCTTATCACCCATTGTCTTCATCCTTTGATCAAAGACTGAGAGGCCGCCGTGTGCCGCCTCTGCCCCAACCATGGCGCACGGTTTGAAAACTTCTGACAGGAAATCGACATTGCTGCACGTTTTCGACAATGACGAAGATCAAGTTTTTGCCAGCGGTGTGAAAATCACCCGCGAATAGATCCGACATGGCGCTAGCTCGGCGGCAAGATACGACACAGCTTTGCGTAACATCCTTGCCCTTCCCCACTTCGGTGACATACCACATTCCCATACGATCACGGGAGGGAGCATAAAATGGGCTATCACGAGACTTACAAAAGCTGGCAAGACGACCCCGAAGCCTATTGGCTGGAACAGGCGAAAGCCATCGACTGGGACGTGCCCCCAACCAGAGCGTTGTACGACAAAGGCGATGATCTGTACGAATGGTTTGCCGAGGCGAAGGTGAACGGTTGTTACAACGCCGTGGATCGGCATGTCGCCAGCGGGCGCGCCGATCAAGTCGCAATTATTCACGACAGCCCGATTACCGGCACCAAAACCAAGGTCACCTATGCCGAATTGCAAACCCGAGTTGCCGCAGCAGCAGGGGTTTTGCGCGCCAATGGAATCGGCAAGGGCGACCGCGTGATCATCTATATGCCGATGGTTCCCGAAGCTGTCGAAGCGATGTTGGCCTGTGCGCGCATCGGTGCCGTGCATTCGGTGGTGTTCGGTGGCTTCGCTGCAAACGAACTTGCCGTCCGTATCGATGACTGCACCCCAAAGGCAATCATCGCCGCCTCTTGCGGGCTCGAGCCGAACCGGATTGTCGCATATAAACCCCTTCTCGACAGCGCCATCGACCAGTCGCGGCACAAGCCCGACTTCTGCCTGATCTTGCAGCGCGAACAATCTCCATGCGACATGATAGAGGGGCGCGATCTAGATTGGCACGACGCGCAGGTCGGGGTCGCTCCTGCCGATTGTGTCCCCGTCCAAGGCAATCACCCGGCCTATATCCTGTACACCTCTGGTACCACAGGTGCCCCAAAGGGTGTCATCCGCCAAACGGCCGGGCACTTGGTTGCCTTGAACTGGACGATGAAAAACATCTATGACGTCGATCCGGGTGATGTCTTTTGGGCCGCGTCAGATGTGGGCTGGGTCGTCGGGCACAGCTATATCTGCTATGGCCCCTTGATCCACGGCAATACGACCGTGGTATTCGAGGGCAAACCCGTCGGAACCCCTGATGCCGGCACCTTCTGGCGTATCATATCCGAACATAACGTCCGCAGTTTCTTTACCGCCCCCACCGCGATCCGCGCCGTCAAACGCGAAGACCCCAAGGGCGAGGAGATCGCCAAATACGACATCTCGTGCTTGCGCGCTTTGTATCTTGCAGGTGAACGTGCCGATCCCGACACGGTGGTTTGGGCCCAGAACAAGCTGGGCAAGCCAGTGTATGATCATTGGTGGCAAACCGAGACCGGCTATACAATTGCCGGCAATCCCGCCGGGCTGGAGGCGATGCCGGTCAAGCTTGGGTCTCCCACAGTGCCGATGCCGGGCTATGACGTGCAGATCCTGGACGAAGCAGGCCACCGCCAGCCGACCGGTACCCTGGGATCGATCGCGATCAAATTACCGCTGCCCCCCGGTACCTTGCCGACCCTATGGAACGCCGAAGACCGGTTTCGCAAAAGCTACCTGACCACTTTCCCCGGTTACTACGAAACCGGCGATGCGGGAATGATCGACGAAGACGGATATCTCTATATCATGGCGCGGACCGATGACGTGATAAATGTCGCGGGCCACCGTCTGTCAACCGGCGCAATGGAGGAGGTTCTGGCCAACCATCCCGACGTCGCGGAATGTGCGGTGATCGGGGTCAGCGACGCTCTCAAGGGGCAAGTGCCTTTGGGTCTGGTCTGTCTTTCCAAAGGTGTGAACCGGCCTCACGCCGAAATAGGTGCCGAATGCGCCAAAATGGTACGCGATCAGATCGGCCCGGTGGCCGCCTATAAGCTGACCCTCGTCGTGGATCGTCTGCCCAAGACCCGGTCAGGCAAGATTCTTAGGGCAACGATCGTCAAGCTGGCCGATAGCGAGCCGTTCAAGCTGCCTGCTACCATCGATGACCCTGACGTGCTGGATGAAATCAAGCAGTCGCTTCAAACCGTCGGGTACGCAGCAGAGGCATGATCGGGGTGGCAGACGTAAAAAGGCGGCCATAGCGGCCGCCTTTTTCAGTAAGTCCAATGCTTAGCGATGCTTGGCTGCGAACGTGTCTACCTGACGTTCAGCCTCATCTTTGGCGACGCCATAGCGGGTCTGGATCTTGCCCACCAACTGATCACGCTCGCCAGCGGCTTCAGTGACATCATCGTCGGTCAGATCGCCCCATTCTTCCTTGACCTTACCGCTCATCTGTTTCCAGTTACCTTTAATTGTATCCCAATTCATAGCATAACTCCTTTTATCATTAAGCCAGTGAAAAAACCTCTCTGAGGCTTTCTACGCTTCGTATAATCAAACGTGGCAAGCGGTATTTGGTTCCACCACGCCAAGGGTTTCAGTTGAATTGCTCACTGATAAGACGCTCTTCCAACCCATGCCCGGGATCGAACAGAATTCGGTGTTCGATCAAAGGGTCCGAGGTGATTTCAACCGACACGACATTTCGATAAGAGTTGCCATCGGCATCCGCCATGACGGGGCGCTTGTCAGGCTCGAGCACGTCAAATCGTACCGTCGCGGTCTTGGGCAAAAGCGCGCCGCGCCAACGTCTGGGCCTGAATGCGGCCATGGCGGTCAGCGCCAGCACATCCGCGCCAATAGGCAGGATCGGCCCGTGCGCCGAATAGTTATATGCAGTTGACCCCGCTGGCGTGGCCACCAAGGCCCCGTCGCACACCAGTTCCTCCATCCGGACGCGGCCATCGACACTGATCCTGAGCTTGGCAGCCTGCGGCCCTTCACGTAGTAATGCAACCTCGTTCAGGGCCAAAGCCTTGGACGTGTTCCCGGTCGCGTGGGTGGCCACCATGACCAAAGGATTGATGACCGCTTCTTCTGCTGCATCCAAACGTTCAACCAGATCGTCTTCGGCATATTCGTTCATCAAAAAGCCGATGGTACCCCTGTTCATGCCATAGACCGGCACTCCCAGCGCCTGGGTCTCGTGCAAGGTCTGCAACATGAACCCATCGCCCCCCAATGCGACGATCACTTTTGCCCGGGCGGTATCTACGTTGCCATAACGTGCCGCTAGAGCTGTCAGTGCCTCCTGAGCAACTTCCGAGCGGCTGGCTGTAAAAGCGATCTTCATAGGTAACTATTTCCAATGAGGGATATTCTTGCCCAAAGGAACCACATTCTGCGGATGGCTACCAGCTTTGACGTATATAAAGCCGGTTGTGGCGCAATCGACCTTCACCCCCGTCGAGGATTCAGCTAGATAGCCCCAACCCTGGCCTCACTTCAAAGGAAAACGCGCATGTCCGGATTTTTCACAACGCCCCTGTCCGAAGCAGATCCCGAAATCTTCGGCTCCATCACGGATGAACTGGGCCGTCAGCGAAATGAAATTGAACTGATCGCTTCCGAAAACATCGTGTCGGCTGCGGTGATGGCTGCGCAGGGTTCGGTTCTGACCAACAAATACGCCGAAGGGTATCCCGGGCGTCGTTACTATGGTGGCTGTGAATTTGTCGACGTTGCTGAAAACCTGGCCATCGAACGCGCGTGCAAATTGTTCGACTGTAGCTTTGCCAATGTGCAGCCGAACTCGGGCTCGCAGGCCAACCAGGGGGTATTCATGGCCCTGCTACAACCCGGCGACACGATCCTGGGCATGAGCCTCGACGCCGGCGGCCACCTGACCCATGGTGCGGCCCCGAACCAGTCCGGCAAGTGGTTCAACGCGATCCAGTACGGCGTACGCAAACAAGACAACCTGCTGGATTATGATCAAGTCGAAGAACTGGCCAAAGAGCATAAGCCCAAGATGATCATCGCCGGGGGCTCCGCGATTCCGCGCCAGATTGATTTCAAGCGCATGCGCGAGATCGCAGACATGGTGGGCGCGTACCTGCATGTCGACATGGCGCATTTTGCTGGCCTCGTGGCGGCGGGCGAACACCCCTCGCCCTTCCCGCACGCCCATGTGGCCACCACAACGACGCATAAAACCCTGCGCGGCCCCCGCGGCGGGATGATCCTGACCAATGACGAAGCTCTGGCGAAAAAGTTCAACTCCGCGATCTTCCCCGGTATCCAGGGCGGCCCATTGATGCATGTGATCGCCGCCAAGGCCGTGGCCTTTGGCGAGGCCCTGCGTCCCGAATTCAAGACCTACATCAAACAGGTCATCGCCAATGCGCAGGCCCTGTCCGACCAATTGATCAAAGGCGGGCTCGATACAGTCACCCATGGGACCGACACCCATGTGGTGCTGGTCGACCTGCGGCCCAAAGGCGTCACTGGTAATATCGTCGACAAGGCTTTGGGCCGTGCCCATATCACCTGCAACAAAAACGGCGTGCCGTTCGACCCCGAAAAGCCAACCGTCACTTCCGGCATCCGCCTCGGTTCTCCTGCGGGTACCACGCGCGGGTTCGGAGAGGCCGAATTCCGCCAGATTGCCGACTGGATCATCGAAGTCGTCGATGGGCTGGCCGCCAACGGCGCGGAAGGCAATGCCGATATCGAAGCAAAGGTTAAAACCGAAGTCGAAGCCCTGTGCGCCCGGTTCCCGATCTATCCGAACCTGTAAAGTCAAAGATGGCCCCCCTTCCAAATGGATAAAAATCCCGGGGGGCCCAAAGGGCGGGGGCAGCGCCCCCCTCTTTTCTCAGACCGATGAAACGGCTCTGGCAACCTTTCGTTTGCCCCCTTAGACGGTTTTCCTGGTCTGCATCTTCTGGGTCATCTTCAGCACCATACGTCGAGGCAGCAGCGGGATCACCCAATTGACCGCAAAACTCAGCTTTCGCTCATTTACCGCAACCAGGTCGCCGGCAAGCATCGCATCATAGCCATATTGCGCCACACTCCGCGCCGTGGCACCGTTCTTGGCCAGCGGCGTGTCTTCCAGGTTGCTGCGCTTGGCAAATTCGGTTTCGACATAACCGGGTGTGAGTACGGTGCAGGTGACACCCTTGCCGCGAAGCTCTTGATCAATCGCCTGACTGAACGAATTCACGAACGCCTTGGTAGCGAAGTAGACAGCCTGCAATGCACCGGGCATGAAGCCGGCGGTCGATCCGACGTTCAGGATACGCCCGTGGCCCGCGGCGGCCATATCGTTCGCAAATCGATGTGTCAGCGTGACAAGCGCCTTGATATTCAGGTCAATCATCTCCAGCTCGTCGGCCAGAGGGCGCTCGATATGACGGCCCGCACCACCGAAACCCGCATTGTTGATCAGGATATCTACCCTCAGCCCGGCTGCTTTCACACGATCATACAGCTGTTCCGCTGCTCCGGGGTGGGCAAGGTCATAAGCCATCACATGCGCTGTGATACCTTCTTTCGCCTCAAGCTCGTCTTTCAGTTCAATCAAGCTGTCTTCGCGGCGGGCCACGAGAATAACGTCGCCCTTCATTTTCGCATGTATCCGCGCAAATTCCTTGCCGATGCCTGATGAAGCACCCGTAATCAAAGCCGTACTTGTCAATTCTGCACTCTTTTCCTGGTTGTTATCATTATGTGACATCTAGCCGCTCTGTGACATCTAGCCGCTTTACCGTTAAAGTCTAAGATCACTTGCCCTTGGCATCGGTTACATGATCCAGTGGCACGAACCAAAGTCTGCACACGGAGCTACCCATGGATATAAGACCCGCTGACGCCCGCCCGTCCGAGATCGGATCACCCGAGTATTTTACCGGGTCGGTTCGGCTAGAGCCAGTCGTGTCCGCTCCTGATCCCGCGCGCGTTCGCGCAGCGACGGTCACGTTTGAACCGGGCGCGCGCACGGCTTGGCACACCCACCCGCTCGGACAGACGCTCCTGATCCTGTCGGGTGCCGGTCTGGCCCAGACCGAAGGCGGGCCTGTACAAAAGCTACGGCCCGGAGACACGGTCTGGTTTGCGCCCGATGAAAAACACTGGCACGGGGCCGCGAGCGACTGCGCCATGAGCCACCTTGCGATACAAGAGGCGCTGGATGGCAAGGCAGTCAATTGGCTGGAGCATGTCACCGAAGCGCAGTACAGCGCCTAAACATACCCCTGCCACCACAGGAACACGATAAAAGCCACGACGATGACCAGAATGTTAAAGGCTATTGTACCGGCGACGCCCAAGAGACGGTCTACCCGTCGCTTGCCCACATCGATTTCATTCAAATGCGTTATCACCTTAACGAATGCGTTATGAACCGGGGCGACTTCGATCTGACGTGCCAGTTTCGGGTTGCTGGCCATAAACTCTGCCTGCGCGAGAATAGCGCCCTGCTTGCGTATCCGAGAAGGCAATTGACGCCCTGCTCTTCGCAGAGCCTGGGCCAGGTCGCGGCCTCTGACCCCAAGTTTGGCGTATAGCGCCCGTTCCACGGTTTCTATCTTGGTGGTGATGTCACTTTGATCTAACATGCCAGCACTGTAATCGTTCTAGCATGTCTCAAGCAATGTCTCTAAACCTTTCACCATGTTAAATTATTCCGAATTCGGCACCGCTACCGACTATCCTGCCCTGCTCATCGCTCACGGTCTTTTCGGGTCCGGGCGCAACTGGAACGTTATCGCCAAACGCCTTGCCGACCAGCGCCGTGTCGTCACCGTGGACATGCGCAATCACGGCGACAGCCCCCGTGCGGACACGCAAACCTATCACGACATGGCTGGTGATCTGGCTGAAGTCATCGAACGCCTGGGTGCCCCTATGGATGTGTGCGGTCACTCAATGGGGGGCAAGGCATCGATGATGCTCGCCCTGAAACACTCTGATTTAGTGCGCCGGCTGATCATAGCAGACATTGCCCCCGTGCCGTATAACCATAGTCAGCAAGAATTCATCGACGCCATGCGCAGCGTTGATCTGTCCCTGCTCACACGGCGTTCAGATGCACAGGATCAACTGGCTGCGGCTGGGGTTGAACCAGCCTTGCAAAGCTTTTTTACGCAGTCGCTGGACGTAGCCGCGAAATCGTGGAAGCTGAACCTTGACGTACTTGAGGCTGCGATGCCTGATATCGTCGGCTGGCCGGACGCGGTCACAGGTTCATTCAATGGTCCTGCTTTTTTTCTGTCTGGCGCGACGTCGCATTATGTTCTGTCTGATTACCGCCCAACGATCAAACGGCTGTTCCCAAAGGCTTACTTCGCGAAGATTCCCAAAGCGGGACACTGGCTCCACGCGGAAAACCCCCGTGCCTTCGAAGCAGCGGTTCGGGCATTTTTGAACTCGGATTGACATGCCTTGGCGGAGGGCCGTCCGCAAACATGTGAATGCATATCCAAACTTGGCCCCTGTTCACATCAGCGACTGCCGAAAAGCTGACACGATAAGCCGACATCCCCCCTTGCACCTCGCACTCCAAGGCCTATAACGCGGAGAATTTGCAAATTTCCGGGGGCCTGAACATGCCAAAAAGAACCGATATCAAATCGATCATGATCATTGGTGCGGGGCCTATCGTTATCGGCCAGGCTTGCGAATTTGATTATTCAGGCGCGCAGGCCTGCAAAGCGCTCAAGGAAGAAGGCTACCGCGTCATCCTGGTCAACTCCAACCCGGCGACGATCATGACCGACCCCGGCCTTGCGGACGCTACCTATATCGAACCGATCACACCCGAGATCGTGGCGAAGATCATCGAAAAGGAACGCCCCGACGCGTTGCTTCCCACCATGGGCGGCCAGACCGGCTTGAACACCTCGCTCGCGCTCGAGGAAATGGGTGTACTGGAAAAATTCGGCGTCGAGATGATCGGTGCCAAGCGCGAAGCCATCGAGATGGCCGAGGACCGCAAGCTGTTCCGCGAAGCGATGGATCGGTTGGGCATCGAAAATCCCAAGGCGACCATTGTGACTGCACCCAAAAACGCAGCCGGTAAGAAAGACCTTGCTGCGGGCGTTGCGATTGCATTGGAGGCACTGGAATATGTCGGTCTGCCCGCCATTATCCGCCCGGCCTTCACGATGGGTGGAACCGGCGGTGGCGTTGCGTATAACCGTGATGATTACGAATTTTTCTGCCGTTCGGGAATGGATGCGTCGCCCATGGGGCAAATCCTGATCGACGAATCTTTGCTCGGGTGGAAAGAGTTCGAAATGGAGGTGGTTCGCGACACCGCCGATAATGCGATCATCGTATGCTCAATTGAAAATGTTGATCCGATGGGGGTCCACACCGGCGATTCAATCACCGTGGCACCCGCGCTGACGCTGACCGACAAAGAATATCAGATCATGCGCAATCACTCTATCGCCGTACTGCGTGAAATCGGCGTGGAAACCGGTGGATCGAACGTCCAATGGGCGGTGAACCCTGCCGATGGCCGTATGGTCGTGATCGAAATGAACCCGCGTGTTTCGCGGTCTTCAGCGCTGGCATCAAAAGCGACAGGCTTTCCGATCGCCAAGATCGCGGCCAAGCTGGCTGTAGGTTTCACGCTCGATGAACTGGACAATGACATCACCGGTGTCACTCCGGCTAGCTTCGAGCCGACAATCGACTATGTCGTCACCAAAATACCGAAGTTCGCTTTCGAAAAATTCCCCGGGGCTGAGCCCTATCTGACCACCGCGATGAAGTCCGTGGGCGAAGCAATGGCAATTGGCCGCACGATCCACGAGTCACTGCAAAAGGCGCTGGCTTCGATGGAATCCGGCCTGACGGGATTTGACGAGGTCGTGATCCCCGGCCTGAATGCTGATTTGCCTGCCGATGCTCCCCAAAACGAAGCGGCACTGATAAACGCGATCAGCAAACAGACACCGGACCGGATGCGCACCATCGCGCAGGCCATGCGCCACGGCATGTCCGATATAGATATTCACGGTGTCACGATGTTTGACCCTTGGTTTCTTGCCCGCATCCGCGAAATCGTCGAAGCCGAGAATACAGTGCGTCAAGACGGCCTGCCGTTGACAGAGGACGGGATGCGCAAGCTCAAGATGATGGGCTTTACGGACGCGCGTCTTGGGACGCTGACCGGCCGTGACGAAGACAATGTACGCCGCGCCCGCCTTAACCTGGGCGTCAAGGCTGTGTTCAAGCGTATCGATACATGTGCGGCGGAATTCGAGGCTCAGACTCCTTATATGTACTCCACCTACGAGGTACCTGCCTTTGGCGAGGTCGAGTGCGAAGCGCGCCCGTCGGACCGCAGCAAGGTGGTGATACTGGGCGGCGGTCCGAACCGTATCGGGCAAGGGATCGAATTTGACTATTGTTGTTGTCACGCCTGCTATGCGCTGACCGATGCTGGTTACGAAACCATCATGGTGAACTGTAACCCCGAAACCGTATCGACCGACTATGACACATCGGACCGGCTGTACTTTGAACCGCTGACCTTTGAACATGTGATGGAGATCCTGCGGGTCGAACAGGAAAACGGCACCCTGCACGGTGTGATCGTGCAATTTGGGGGCCAGACCCCGCTCAAGATTGCCCAAGCCCTTCAAGACGCGGGCATCCCGATCCTGGGTACGACGCCCGATATGATTGATCTTGCCGAAGACCGCGAACGGTTCCAAAAGCTTGTGCAGTCGCTGGGACTGAAGCAACCCCACAATGGCATTGCCCATTCGGATGCCGAGGCTCTCGAAATCGCTGCCGATATCGGCTTTCCATTGGTTATCCGCCCTTCTTACGTTTTGGGGGGCCGGGCCATGGAAATCGTGCGCGACCAGGCCAGCCTGGAACGCTATATCCGCGAAGCTGTGGTCGTATCCGGCAAAAGCCCCGTCCTGCTTGACCACTACCTCTCGGGCGCGGTCGAACTTGACGTCGATGCGCTGAGCGACGGAACCGATGTTCATGTCGCCGGGATCATGCAACACATTGAAGAAGCAGGCGTACATTCGGGTGATAGCGCCTGTTCCCTGCCTCCGTATTCCCTAAGCCGCGAGATTATAGAAGAAGTCGAAAAGCAGACCAAAGCGCTGGCCTTGGCCCTGAACGTTGTGGGTCTGATGAACATTCAGTTCGCCATAAAAGACGGCGAAATCTATCTGATCGAAGTGAACCCGCGCGCCTCGCGGACGGTGCCTTTCGTGGCCAAGGCGACAGACAGCGCCATCGCCTCGATCGCCGCGCGGATTATGGCCGGTGAAAAGCTTTCAGCTTTCCCGTTGCGTGCACCTTACAATGCGGATGCCGCCTATGAGGACGTTCTGCCATTGGGCGACCCGATGACCTTGGCAGATCCGAATATGCCGTGGTTCTCTGTCAAGGAAGCCGTTTTGCCATTCGCCCGTTTCCCGGGGGTTGATACGCTACTGGGGCCGGAAATGCGGTCAACCGGCGAAGTCATGGGATGGGACCGCGATTTCCCCCGTGCATTCCTCAAGGCGCAGATGGGGGCGGGCAACCCCCTGCCCCGCAACGGGTGTGCGTTCATATCGATCAAGGACATGGACAAGACTGAAGACATGCTCTCGGCCGCGCGTATCCTGCTGGAACAAGGCTTTACCATTGTCGCCACCCGTGGCACCGCAGAGTGGCTGACCCAGCATGATATTGCATGCGAGATCGTCAACAAAGTCTATGAAGGCCGGCCTAACATAACCGACCTGATGAAGGATGGTGCAATCCATCTGGTCATGAACACCACCGAAGGTGCACAGGCCGTCGAAGACAGTAAATCCATTCGCTCCATCGCCTTGTACGACAAGATTCCGTATTTCACGACTGCCGCCGGCAGTTATGCGGCGGCATTGGCAATCAAAGCGCAAGCTGAAGACGAGATTGGTGTAAAGTCGCTACAGGGTTAAGGCACTGCTCAGCATTGTCTTGACCTTGCACCTGATCTTTGGCCTTATCGTGCAACGCTGAAAAAGGTTTATCCATGTACACACCCGCCATTACCGGCAGCGGCATTTTTACACCAACGCAGGTTATAACCAACGCAGAGCTGGTTAAATCCTTCAATGCGTATGCCGACCTGTACAACACCCAGCACGCAAAACAGATCGAAGCGGGCGAGTTGCCTGCCAAGGAACATTCGTCGGAAGAGTTCATCGTCAAGGCGTCCGGCATTGAACAGCGTTATGTGGTGGACAAGACCGGCATACTGGACCCCGAGGTGATGCACCCGCTGCTGCGCCAGCGTAGCGACGACGAACCCAGTCTCATGGCTGAAATGGCGCTGGACGCGGCCCGCAAGGCCCTTGCGGATGCAGGCAAGACAGCCGCCGATGTAGACGCGGTGATCTGTGCTGCGTCGAACCTGGAACGCGCTTATCCCGCCGTGGCCATCGAAATTCAGGATCTACTGGGGATAGACGGTTTTGCATTTGATATGAACGTTGCGTGTTCGTCGGCGACCTTCGGGATTCAGGCTGCTGCCGACATGGTGCGTTCAGGTTCGATCCGGTCGGCTCTCGTGGTCAACCCCGAGATCTGCTCCGCTCATCTTGAATGGCGCGACCGTGACTGCCATTTCATTTTCGGAGACGTCGCGACTGCGGTGTTGATAGAACGGGCAGAAGCCGCAAGCGGCCCCTATTTCGAGATCAAATCGACCCGATGCGCCACCCAGTTTTCGAACAATATCCGCAATAACAACGGGTTCTTGCGACGTTCCCGCCCTGACGGCGTGGCTGATCGGCGCGATATGCAGTTCATGCAAAACGGTCGCAAGGTCTTCAAGGAAGTGCTGCCCCTGGTCGCTGATCACATTGCTGGCCATATGGCCGAAGAAAACATCGATGCCACTGACCTCAAGCGGCTCTGGCTGCATCAGGCAAACAAGTCGATGAACGACTTTATCGGTCGTAAAGTCTTGGGCCGTATCCCCAAAGACGGTGAGCAGCCCAACATTCTGCAAGACTATGCCAATACATCGTCAGCCGGGTCGATGATCGCATTCTCCAAGTACTCCGCCGATCTTGCCGATGGTGATACAGGCCTGATCTGTTCGTTTGGTGCCGGATATTCTGTCGGATCCGTTCTGGTGACACGTCACGGCTGACATCACTCGCGGATTATTGCGACCTTGGTCCGACACCGTCTTGAACGCCGTGGCCGCCTGCCTGTAAAGGAAGCCATGGCAAAACTGTATTTTCACTACTCGACCATGAACGCCGGCAAATCCACGGTATTGCTGCAAGCCGCCCACAACTATGTAGAACGCGGCATGTCACCTTATTTGATGACGGCGCAATTTGATAACCGTGCTGGCGACGGGCGCATTGCATCGCGTATCGGTATTGGTCAGGCGGCGGACACTTTCAGCCAGACTGAAGACCTGTTCAAGAAAATAGCCGCACGACTTGATGCCGGTCCGTGCGCCTGCATCTTCATCGACGAAGCCCAGTTTCTGAGCGCCGATCAGGTCTGGCAATTGGCGCGCGCCGTCGATGATCTGGGCGTTCCGATCATGTGTTACGGGCTGCGCGTGGATTTCCAAGGGCAGCTGTTTCCTGGGTCTGCCACCCTGTTGGCGCTGGCCGACGAAATGCGCGAGGTTCGCACCATCTGCCACTGCGGCAAGAAAGCAACCATGGTTGTGCGACGCGACGCCGGTGGCAGGACCATCAAGGAAGGTGCTCAGGTGCAGATCGGCGGCAACGAAACATACGTGTCACTTTGCCGCCGTCATTGGCGCGAAGCCGTGGGTCGCTAAACCAGGTTTGGCGGCTCTTTGCCCTCTACCCCGGCTTTCAGGTTTTCAACAGCCATCATCCACATGTCCACGCGCACCTCTCTGGAGGACGTACCCAGATGGGGCAACAGAACCGCATTGTCCAACGCCCGCAGGGACTCTGGTACCTCCGGTTCAAATTCATAGACGTCCAGACCGGCACCGCCGATCGCTTTGTTCTGCAACGCCTCGATCAGTGCGGCTTCTTCAACGATATTTCCGCGCGCGATATTGACCAGCAGACCGTGGGGTTGCATCGCCGCAAGTATCGCGGCGTTGATCAGGTGGTGGGTGTCATCGCCGCCGGGTACCGCAACCACCAACACATCAACCGCCCCCGCCAAGGCCTTCAGATCACTGACATGCTCTGCCTTGAAGGGAAGCGACTTGGCGCTGCGGCTGAAATACTTCACGTCCATTTCAAAACCGAAATGGCAACGGCGTGCTACTGCTTGCCCGATACGGCCCATTCCAACGATGCCGACAGTCTTGCCAGTCAGATGCATGCCCAGCAGTTGCGACGGCTCCCATCCGGTCCAGTTCCCCGACCGGACCAGCCGTTCACCCTCACCCGCGCGACGCGCAGTCATTAGCATCAGGGTCATTGCAATATCCGCAGTGGCGTCGGTGACGGCGCCGGGTGTGTTGGACACCTGAACCCCGGCCTGTCGCGCTGCATCAACGTCGATGTGGTTATACCCAACCCCGAAATTCGCCAGTATCTTGCAGCGTGGCGCGTCTACACCGGAAAAAACGGCGGCTGAAAAGCGGTCACCCAATGTCGGCAACACGCCGTCGTAATCCTGTAGCGCGGCGAGCATCTCTGGCTCCGTGAGCGGTGTGGAAGCCTCGCGGTAGGTGACATCATAACCTTCCAGCGCCTCTTGAACTTCGGTTGGCGCCGGTCGCGCGATGAATAGCTTGGTCAATGCATCCGTCCTCCGTTTGGAGCAGGCTGCGTCGGTCGCGTCAGCACAATGGCTCCGTTTTCATCTGGCACCCCAAGCACCAAAACCTCGGACATGAACGGCCCTATTTGGCGGGGGGGAAAGTTTACCACGCCCATGACCTGAGTACCGACCAGTGCTTCTGGTGTATAATGCACCGTGATCTGCGCCGACGTCTTACGCTCTCCGATATCGGGGCCGAAGTCTATCCACATCTTGATCGCAGGCTTGCGTGCTTCGGGAAATGGTTCGGCGCGGGTCACGGTGCCCACGCGGATGTCGACCTTCAGGAAATCGTCAAAGCTGATCTCAGTCATTGGACAGCTCGCGTGAACGGTCTGCGGCAGCAGCGACTGCCCGCTTCAACAGCACCGGAAACCCGTCTTTCTCGTTCATCAACACCTCAAGCGCCGCCTGGGTCGTGCCGTTCGGGCTGGTCACATTGATACGAAGCTGGTCTGGACCCTCGACAGCGGATTTCGCCAAGGCCCCGGCTCCGGCAACTGTCGCCGTGGCCAGTTGCAGCGCCAATTCGGGGCTCAGGCCCTGTGCGACGCCCCCGGCCGCCATCGTTTCGATCATGTGGAACACATAAGCCGGTCCAGATCCGCTGACACCGGTGACGGCATCGATCTGGGCCTCTTCATCCAAGCGCACGACGTCGCCTACGGCAGACAACAGCTTTTCGGCCTCGTCCATGGCGGTTTCGCCCACGTGGTCGTTCCCCACTATCGCGGTGATGCCTTGGCCGATCGCAGCAGGCGTATTGGGCATGGCCCGCACGATCGGTGTTTGACCGCCGAGGGTCTTTTCAAACGTCGCAATCGTGGTGCCTGCGGCGACGCTGACGAACACCGTCTTGCCATTGCCCATTGCCTGCAAGGTGGGCAGAGCGTCGCCCATCATCTGAGGTTTGACAGCGACCAGCACAACAGCAGGCGTCTTGGGGAGTTCCTGGTTCAGGTTGACACCCTGATCCTTCAGCCAATCCGAAGGGTGAGGGTCAATCACCCAGACCGAAGACTTTGGCAAACCTCGTGCCAACCACCCGGCCAGCATGGCAGAACCCATTTTCCCACAGCCCAGCAGAACCAATCCATCTTTGGCGATGCGCGTATCTTGCATGATATCCCCCTAAGTTTTCACTTTAGGGGCAACACTTACGCGTGACCGTAAGCCTCTGCAATGGCTACTTGGATCGCCTGCTTCGGGGTCTGATCACCCCATAGAACCAGTTGAACCGCCGGGTAATATCGTTCTGCTTCAAGCACCGCCGCATTGATCATCGCATTGATTTGCTGTGCCGAGGCATCTTGCCCTCCGGCCAGGACCAGCCCATAGCGGTACACCATCATCTTTTGTTCGGGCCAGTAGGTGAAGGCCCCTGCCCAGCATTGGTCGTTCACATCGTTCAGCAACTGATAAAGCGCCGGCAGCTTTTCCTCCGGCGGGTCCATCTCGAATGAACAGACCAGTTTGAGCATTTCGTCATATGGGGACCACGCCAAGGTAATCGAGTAGGTACGCCACTGGCCTTCGACGGCCATCGCGATCTGTTCGTCGGAAATTCGGTCGAAATCCCAATCGTTGAAGGCTGCTAAATTTTCCACAATGTCGATGGGGTGAATGTCTTCTTCAAGATATCGCTCTGTCAGGGCCATTTCGTCACCTCGTTCTGTCGAGTACCTCTGCGCTGCAACGCATCAATACATGGGTGTATCCACTATAGGTCGCCGACGATCTTGACGACCCACACTAGATATGGTGCGCTCAAGAAAGCGTTGAGGCAAGCGTTTTTGTGTGAGCAAACACAAAAGATAGGGGATAACCGCAATATCTTGTGGATAAGAGCACAGGCCCGACCGAATGTGGTAAAACGTTGTGCAAAGCTGGACCCATTTTCGTTCATCCAGCATAAGTGGAGGCACCCATGCCACGGCGTGGGTGCCTCCTACCTGAGTATGTCGATACCCTAAGACCGTCGGTTTTCGGCGCTCAGGATTTTGTTTCCGTCGACGTCTTTGACTCCAGTTTGGCAAGACGTGCCTTCATTGCTTCATTTTCTTCACGGGCTTTCTGGGCCATCGCACGAACTGCGTCGAATTCTTCTCGCGTCACAAAATCGCGGTCGGACAGCCAACGGTCCAACATACCCTTCATCGCGGTTTCGGCTTCCGTTTTGGCACCCTGCGCTACTCCCATCGCGTTTGTCATCATCTGGGAAATGTCGTCGAATATCTTGTTGCGGGTCTGCATGGTATTATTCTCCTGTACAAAGCTTATTCACTATATGGTGTTCAATCAGCTGTCTCGCAAGGTTGACTTTCCGACGTTTGCGGGCTCAATCGGCATATGATTGCAATTCTCACATTCCCCGATTTATCGCCCGAGATTTTCTCGATTGACCTGTTTGGCATGACCCTTGCGCTGCGTTGGTACGCGCTTGCCTATATCGTGGGTATTCTTATTGGTTGGCGCATCGTGGTGCGCGCGATCAGCCGCCCCGAGCTATGGCGCAATGACACGCCGGTAATGACGCGCCAGCAGGTCGAAGATCTGTTGTTCTGGGTCATCCTGGGTGTCATTCTCGGCGGTCGTCTGGGCTATGTGCTGTTTTATCAACCCGCATATTACCTCCAGAATCCAGGGGAAATTCTGCGCGTCTGGGAGGGCGGAATGTCGTTTCACGGCGGTGCCATCGGCGTGATCTTGGCTGGGCTGATCTTTACCCTGCGCAAACGGATCAACACCATATCGACGGGTGACATGGTTTGCCTGGGCCTGGCACCCGGTCTGTTCCTGGGGCGGCTCGCCAATTTTATCAATGCCGAACTGTGGGGCCGGCCCACAGACCTTCCTTGGGGTGTCGCGTTTCCAACCGTTGCGGCGCAGAACTGCCCTGATGTGGCAGGCATATGCGCCCGCCATCCGTCGCAGCTTTACGAGGCATTGCTCGAAGGACTGATCCTGGGTGCGTTGCTGATTTACATGGCCTGGCGTCGTGGCGCGCTGAAATACGAAGGCCTGATCGGCGGGACATTTCTGACCGGGTACGGCCTCGCGCGGTTCGTTGTCGAATTCGTACGCCAGCCTGATGCGCAATTTGTCAGCCCTGGCAACCGTTTGGGATTGGCGTGGCACGTCGGCGGCTGGGGCCTGACGATGGGGCAATTGTTGAGCTTGCCGATGATCGCCATCGGAATCTATTTCATCGCTCGGGCCAATCGTAACGGATGACGACACTGCTGGACACCATCATAAGCCGCATCCGGGCAAATGGCCCGATGCGGCTAGACGACTATATGACGACCTGCATGCTGCATCCGACCTTGGGATATTACACGACCCGTGATCCCTTCGGTACTCACGGAGACTTTGTCACCGCCCCCGAGGTCAGCCAGATGTTCGGGGAGCTGATCGGCCTGTGTCTCGCTCAAACCTGGTTGTCTCAGGGTGCACCCGCACGGTTTACCCTTGCCGAACTTGGCCCCGGGCGCGGCACACTGATGGCGGACCTGTTGCGCGCGGTCCAAAAGGTGCCGGGCTTTGTCGAAGCTGCTGAGATCGTCTTGATCGAAGCATCTCCGACCTTGCGCGACATTCAGAGTGCCACCTTGAACGGACATAGCCCGCGATGGGTGGAAACGCCTGAAGACCTGGACGATCAGCCATTGTATCTTGTGGCGAACGAATTTTTCGACGCGCTCCCTATTCGCCAGTTTGTGCGCGATAAAGAAGGCTGGCGCGAACGGCTTATTTCCCACAGCAACGGGGCGCTGAGCTTTGGTCTCGGTCCGAGATTGCCGCAGTCTGCTCTTGATGATCGGCTGGATGATACCGCAGACGGCGATCTGATCGAAGATTGCCCGCCCCTGACAGGGTACATGCGCCCTATTTCGCACCGTATCGCCACATTTGGCGGCGCTGCACTGATCATCGACTATGGCGACTGGCGCAGCCTTGGCGACACATTGCAGGCGTTACAGGACCATAAACCCACAACCCCCCTGATCGCTCCCGGGCACTGTGATCTGACGGCCCATGTCGATTTCGAGAAACTTGCGTTGGCCGCTGCGCCGGCAAAGCATTCGCGTGTCACGCCGCAGGGGGTTTTCCTTGAACGACTGGGGATCACCCAGCGGGCACAGGCCCTCGCCAAAGCAATGAGCGGCACAGCGTTGGAAACGCACATCGCGGCACATCGACGCTTGACGCACCCGTCAGAAATGGGAAACCTGTTTAAAGTAATGGGGCTGTATCCACCAACCCAGCCCCCGCTGCCGGGATTGGAACCATGACGCTAGAAATCCTCACCTCTGACAGTCTGGGCCCGATCCGTCATGGCTTTTTCACCCGGCACGGCGGTGCGTCTTCGGGGGTGTTTGCCGGGCTTAATTGCGGCTCGGGAAGTTCGGACCAGCGCGAAATCGTTGCGATCAATCGCGCGCGTGTGGCGGAGGCCATGGGCGTGGCAAGCGATCACTTGATCGGCGTGCACCAAATCCATTCAGCGACTGTAGTCAAGGTGGACAAGCCGCTGGCCGAAAAGCCGCGCGCCGATGCGTTGGTCACCGCCACCCCTGGACTTGCACTGTCTGTGCTGACCGCCGATTGCCAACCCGTCTTGTTCTCTGACCCCGATGCCGGTGTAATCGGGGCCGCACATGCCGGTTGGCGCGGCGCGTTGGACGGCGTCTTGGACGCGACGGTTGACGCGATGGAAGAACTGGGGGCCGACCGCGAAAACATCACGGCAGTGATTGGCCCGTGTATCAGCCAACGCGCCTATGAGGTCGGCCCCGAGTTTCTGGATAGCTTTGTGGACCAGGACCCGGAATATGCGCGTTTCTTTGCGAATGGTGCAGGCGATAAGATGCAGTTTGATCTGGCCGGCTTTGGGCTGCACCGCCTGCGTGCAACCGGCGTAGGTCATGCTGAATGGACGCGGCACTGTACCTACAGCAACCCGGACCGATTCTATTCCTATCGGCGCAGCACCCATGCAAAGGAAGCGGATTACGGTCGGTTAATTGCTGCCATAACTCTGTAGCCGGGGGAATCTGGCATAATGGCGCCGATGCACCGCCATGATCTTGCCTTAAATCGTTCCTTAAATTCCTGCCGCTTTTTCCGCTACCCTTGTGCAAACCCCTTAAAACTTGGTTAATTTTTGACAGACCGGCGGTGCCATAATGACGCCAAACCACCGAGAAAGTTTTTGGCCCAAGCTGTTGGTTTGCCCAAACCTAGCCCGAAAGCGTCTGCATACTGCTTTCAAGGAAGGGCAAATCGCCCATAGACAGCAGGAGCAAGACCATGAGAACCAACACCCGTTTCATTAAGTCCATCATCAAGGCCGCAGCTCAGGACGATACAGCACTGCCATGGAAACGTGGGACAACCCGCGCGGCATTTATCGCCAAACGCACCGCTTCGCTGCCCGCACGTAAGACGGCCTGAACGAGCCTGCTCTGCCTGATGCAGTCGGATGTACCCTGGCCATTCCAGTCCAGCGAACGAGGCATGGTTCACCTTATACAAGGGCCGTAATCGACCGTAAATCACGGCTTTCGGCCTGCCCACGACCCAACACCATATTGCCAGTATTCGTCCAAAATCTAAGTGGGAAGTAGGAAGCGATAAACGCGAAAACGAAAGTGAATATACGATGTTCAATGTCTCCCCATCAGCTGAGCCCGATCGCGTTGACCGTTCAACGCCAATCAGCCCTGCGTCGTCGTATTTCGCTCAAACATCGCAAAAAGATCTCGGGCAGCTTTCTGTCCCGCAGCGCAGCTATGAATTCGTCG
>TARA_R110002073_G_scaffold322441_1_pt1 | contig 23615 bp, 20 predicted proteins | sample TARA_R110002073 | Tara Oceans TARA_R110002073 (sample SAMEA4397174) | marine metagenome | biome: Polar Biome; feature: [DCM] deep chlorophyll maximum layer (ENVO:01000326); material: water (ENVO:00002006), including particulate matter (ENVO:01000060) such as... | depth 40 m | reverse complement strand
TATGCCGCTTAAACAAGGTACGTTTAATTACCGTCAGGTTAATATTACCGCATGCAAATGCAAAAGCTGATATTAAAACAATTGCTTTGATCTTCATAATGTGTTGTTTAAAAATACTATAAATAAAATTATCGAAATTATTGTACTACTAACTACTTGTTAAATTTAGGAATATAACTTTTAATGATTCCCCAAAAACCTTTAGCTGGTTTTCTGTTTTTTTGTTTTCTATCGGTTGCTTTTTCTATCCTATTAGGACGATCTAATTCATTCCAAACCTTAGTCTTTTTCTTAGGTTCTGATGCCTTTTTACTATCCTTTTTTGTGGGTTTTTTTGAATCCGATTTATCACTTTTAAGTTTAACCTCTACTTTACTCTTAGTCTCTTTCTGTTTGGTTTCAAGTGATGATTCTGACTTAGATTTCTCTTCTTGCTGAGGCTTATTTTTTAATTCAACAACTACCTTCCCATCTTTATTTGTTGAAATTTTAACCGTTTCCTTATCAACATTAACAGGCTCTGATGGTTTAGAACTTTTCTTTTTTATTGAAGTTTCAGCGCTTGTTTTCTCTGAAGCCTTCTTCGTCTCTTTTTGTGTTGATTTTTTTTTGTTTTTTCTGGAGGTCTTCTTCTCTTCCGGTAAATCTAATATTCTAAGATCATCTCCAACCTTTTTCTTTATTGGATCAAAGTATTTCTCATCTGCCTTGCTCACTAAAGTTATCGCTATGCCTTCTTTATCATAACGGCCTGTTCTACCGCATCTATGTATGTAATCTTCAACTGCTCTTGGCACGTCAAAATTTATAATCACTGAAACATTGTCTATATCAATTCCGCGAGCTAACACATCAGTAGCCACAATTACAGGAACGGTTCCATTTTTAAAAGCTCGTAAAGAAGCTGTTCGTTCTTCCTGAGTTCTATCTCCATGGATACTTCCTGCATTAATTCCTTTCTTTTTTAAAGCACGCTCAAGTTCGTTGGTACCTTTTTTTGTAGCAGAAAATACAATACAGGAACTCCAGTCAAGTTCATCTAAAAGATCTTGAACTGCTCCTAATTTTTTTCTTGGTGGAGCAAAATACGCACGCTGATCAACTTGCTTTGAGGTGGTTGATGCTTCGATCTGAATTTTGACCGGATCTTTCATGACGCTTTTCATCAGCTTTTCCAGCTCTTTTGGCATCGTAGCTGAGAACAACATGGTATGTCTTTCTTTCGGAAGCTTGTCAATAATATGATTCACATCAGGTAAAAAGCCCATGTCTAACATCCTGTCTGCTTCATCTAATACTAAAAAATTAATATTGCTGAAATCGACATCCAAGACCTTCATTTGGTCGATCAACCTGCCGGGAGTAGCAACTACAATATCAACTCCAGCCCTAATTGCATTGGCTTGTCGAGAAAAATCTTCTCCTCCAATAATAGTTGCAGAACTAATACCTGAATGATAACCCAAAGCAAAAATCTGCTCATCAATTTGTTGAGCAAGCTCTCTTGTTGGTGATAAAATCAGAGCTCTGGTACCTTCTGAAGGGTTTCGTAGTATTAATTCAATAATCGGGATTACAAAAGCTCCCGTTTTTCCAGTGCCGGTTTGTGCAGCTCCTAAAATATCTTTGCCTAGTAAGGCTTCCGGAATACCTTGCTCTTGAATGGGCGTAGGTTCGGAATAACCAACATCGGTTAATCCCATTTGTAGAGACTCATGGAGCTCAAAATCTTTAAATGTCAAAGTGCTTAATTTCTTAAAAGTTCAAAATCATATAAATATACATAGAAAGTACGGAATTTATATTCCATTTTGGTGGTAATTTCCAGTACTTTTAAAGCTGAATTTAAATATCAAACAAAAAAACATTATGACTTTTAAAAATTCATCAAGATTAGCCATTGCTTTCCTTTTATTGGTTGGCTTAGCTTGTGACAATTCAAATAATTCATCTATCACTAAAGAAGCATCCCTTTCATCGGCTCAGGACAGCATAAGTTTTGCTCTGGGTTACCAAAATGGTGATTTCCTGGCACGTGAAGGTGCTACCGAATTTAGCTACGATGCTTACATTTCCGGTTTCATTAACGGAATTGAGCAAACCGAAGTACTCGATCAAGCAACCAGAAATTCTTTGATTAATGATTTTAGGATTCAACTAACATCAGCTATTAAAGAAAAGAATAGAACTGAGGGCGAAGCTTTTTTAGCTGAAAATAAGACCAAAGAAGGTGTTATTGAGACCGAGTCAGGTTTACAATACAAAGTTATTGAAGAAGGAACAGGAGCTTCTCCTACCGCAGAAAGCACCGTTGAAGTTCATTATGAAGGAACACTCATCGATGGTACTAAATTTGACAGTTCTTATGATAGAGGAGAAACCATTGAATTTCCTCTTAATGGAGTAATTCGAGGTTGGACTGAAGGAGTTCAATTAATGAAAGAAGGTGCAACATATATGTTCTATATTCCTTCTGATTTAGCTTATGGTGAAAATCCGCGTCCGGGTGGCCCGATTAAACCAAACAGCGCTCTAATTTTTAAAGTAGAGTTGATTTCCGTGAAGTAGAAAAATTCTTTGAAAAAAGAAAAGCTCGTATGTTTTACATACGAGCTTTTTTATGTAGAGTGTTTCTTTTTAAGAATTCATGTTAAGTAATAGAAGAATTCTTGTAGCAGATTCAATACTAGCTTCTGTCATTTGACCGGATTCAGCAGCATCTGATGCTGAAGATAATCCTGACTCAAAGCTTGAGAATACATTCAACGCTACATTTGCTGAGACAGCTGATACAATTGAATTATCATAGATAGTTTTTGCACCAGTAGTTGAATTAATAGTTACATTTACGTTAAGTATGAATTCAGCATTAATTGAAGAGTCATTTCCCATTGATTCCTCAACTCTGGCCTGGAAACTTTCAAATGCAGCTTCTATCTCTGATTTTGCTCCAAGAGCAGCTTTTACATCCGCCATCAGTTGAACACCAGCATCACGAATATCAGATTTTGTATCCTCACTCATTTCTGATGCTTCTGCTTCTGCTTCAACTGCAGCTTTTAAAGCAATGGCAGCCATTACAGATACTTGAGAACGTACTTCGTTTTTAACGTTTTCGCTTGTACTGCTTATGTTATTAACCATTAATCTTGCCCACAAGCTTAGCGCTGCAGATGCTTTATTAGCTTCAACTTCTGCACTTGCAAACGCATTTGCAGATGTTTCAAGGAAAAGATCAATAGCTGCTTCCTCTTCTTCTGTGTTAGAAGCTTCATTCAAATCAGACTCTAAGCGAGCTTGAGCATCAACTAAAATTTTAATTGATGTTTCAAGTTTTTCTTGAGCATTACCTTCAACTTCTTCGGCAAAGAAATCAGCTCTGGCTTGAGCAGAGTTTGCAATAGCTACTGCAAATTGTGCTATTAAATTAGCATTATTCTTTACTTCAGCAGCATTATTAGAAGTAATTACGGCTTCAATGTCTGATTTTAGTGTAAGATCACTATCACCATTTGACACGATTTTAGCAAAAATTTTAGTTTCTGCTGTTGATTCTTCATCAATAGGCTTAAGAATTATATTAGATCCATTTTCAACGTTAGATGAAAGGAATCCCATTGTTTTTTCGCCTTCATGTTCTGCTATAACAACAAAATTTTGAGCTGCCTTAGCATCGAAAGTAAGCGAAAATTCACCACTGGCATTAGTTGTAGTTTCTACGCCATCTAATACTTCAATAGAACCATTTGATGTTACCGTTCCCATGGTTACTACTGTTCCTTCAGGAAAAGCCTTAGCTTTAGCTTGTGATTGTTCCACAGAACCATTTACGGTTGCTGAATCACTATTATTAGTGTCTGAACATGCAAAGCTTATTACGGCAAGCATTAGAATCATTACTGGGTATTTATAAAATTTATTAGTCAACATAATATTTATTGGTTTTGTTTTGATTAACTACTCCCTTAAATATTTCACAGTTAAAAATGTTCCAAAATCAAGATTAGATAATTCTAAACATCCAACACGTTTTCGTATTCGTAAAGATTTTCTTTACTGTTTTTTATACTCTTAGAGTAATTAAAAAATTCTAAGAGTAATTCTGTAGTTAATAACAGATATTAAAATAGGAGAAAGGATATCATCCTAACTCCTATGAATATGTTGGCTTTTTCGGGGTACAATATTAAAGCTGCAACAAATTTTGTTGTGGCTTTTTTAATTTTCAGCTAACTAATTTCTGAGGTATTGAACTAAATCGTTTAATTTTCAATTGAATAATTTCCGAGATTAGTTCTCTTTTACCAATTACAAGAGTACTTTCCCTGGCTCTTGTTACACCTGTATACAATAATTCTTTAGTTAAAACGGGGTTCAACTTTTCAGGAAGGAATAAAGTTACATTTTTGAACTCTGATCCCTGGCTTTTATGAACCGTTATAGCATAAGCCAGATCGTAATATTTTAGCTGAGCGACAGGAATTTGAGCCGATGAACCAAAACGAATATAGAATTCATTCTGATCGTTCTTGAAACATGTTCCGATTTCGCCATTACGTAACCCTGTTGAAAAATCATTCTTAGTGATAATAATTCTTCTTCCATTGTACCATTCATCATTAGAAAAAAATCCAAATCGACTCTTAATGTTTCTTTCTACTCTTTTATTTAATTCTTCAGTACCTAGAATTCCTTTCTTATTTGAGCATAAGAATTGACGTTCGTCATTTTTTGAATAAATTTCTGAAGCGTAATCATCTATTAGTGAAGAAAGAAGTATGGAGGTTGGTTGTTTAATGTCAATTTGATCAAACTGTGAAATCAGTTCAAATACTTTCATCGGATCTTGGTCATTAATAGCTTTTCCAAGTTCCTGAATCCCTGATTTGGAATCTGTTCTGTAGGACTTCTCCAAAAGTACAATATTATTGTTCAACAGATTTCTTGATGAACTCGCAGGAATTTCAGATTCAAGATTTTTTAACGCTTCAAAAGTACCACCAGAGAACCCATTATCTGTTTGATAACAGATATCTCCTAGTATCGAACCCGCTTCGACTGACGCTAATTGATCTTTATCTCCAAGTAAAATCAATTTTGTAGAATCCTTAATGGCTCTAATCAAACCTAGCCACAAACGAATATCCAGCATTGAAGCTTCATCTACTATTACAACATCAAAAGGAAGTTTATTCTCCTTATTAAATTTGAATTCACCATTTTTTCTAGCGCCAAGAAGTTTATGTAGGGTTGAAGGATCATGTGATATAAGATCCTGATCTATAGAATCTGACAATCTTTCTGCTGCTTTACCGGTCGGTGCGGCTAATGCAATTTTTAGATCTTCCTCTTTGTGTTTAAGAGCAGTAATTATCTTATTAACGGTAAAGGTTTTACCTGTTCCCGGGCCACCTGAAATAATTACAAAGCTTCTTAATATTGATAAAAAGACTGCTACTTTTTGGAAATTTACTTCTTCTTCAGAATTAAACATTGAATGAATAAACTCAAACTTATCCTGTGGCATTGAACTTGGCAGTTGTAAAGTTCTACTTTTCAGCCACTGAATTAACTCATTTTCGAAAGTCCAATATTTATGGAGATATAATTTCTCTTTATCTAAGATAAAGGGTTTATAATCCCCAGAGCCACCAACACACTCAAAATTTTGAAGCTCTTTGGTTAATGAATCCAATTCTATTGAGTGAATTCCTAATCTTTTAGCAAGTGTAGAATTCTTGATTTGTTTCAAGTCGGTACAGATATTTCCGGCTAATTGATCGTGTACTGCTATGGTTGAAATATAAAGCAGATTTTTAGTTGGATTCGGTTCAAACCCGGTAATAAACTTAGCGAACTGAAGTTCAAATAAACCAATCTCTCCTTCCTGTTTTAGAGTTTCCAAATATCTAAACACTTTATCCAACTATTTGTACTCCCAGTTCTTTTTCAAGATTATTAAGTACTGCTGAACCAGGTTTATCAAAAAATACACCTGAGCCTATTTCAGATTCTTCCATCCCTCTTAAAAAGAAATAAAAAACACCTCCAAAATGCTTTTCAAATTCAAAATTTGGTAAACGTTGTTCTAAATAAAGTTTAAGAGCCAACGAGTAAATATGGTATTGAACATCAAAGTTGGATGAGATTATTTTATCCTTTAATGCTTCTTGATTATAATCCTCCGATTCAATCCCTAAGTGATTACTTTTATAATCCAGTATATAATATTTCCCTTCATGCTGAAATATCAGATCAATAAAGCCTTTCATAAATCCGGAAATAGATGCTCTATCAGCGACTTTAGAACTGCTATTTCTTATGATTTTAAGGATTTGTTCAATATTAATATCTTTAACAGGAAAGTGAAATTCCATTTCCTTAAGCACATTTGAAGATGACAATTTGGATAGCTGAATATGATCTGTTAATTCATGAGTCAAGCTTTGTTTTATCCACTCATTTAACACCGGTAACCATTTTCCATCTAAACCGGAACTATCGAATTGAGCTTTGATTATTTCATCTTGTGTTTCAGGATGTTGAAAATCCAGATGCTCAAAAATATTATGGAGTAAATTTCCTGTTATTGAGCCCTTCGGAAATGTGTATTTGGTAAGCTCGTCAACAAGTTCGTTTATATCATTTTTTGAACTTGAACTAAACTCAAGCTGATCATAGTCTTTAACCGTTTCATTCATTTCTTTTGAACTCGTCAATGACGAAAAACTTACTATTCTTGAAAACTCATGCAGATCGTGTCTTTCAAATTCTTTTAATGCATAGTTAATTGAATCAAACAGTTCTTTTTGAGTGGATTCAGAAGATTTAGCCGAGCTAGTTTCTTGTATTTCTGATGATCTTAGAAAACTAATTCCTCCTTTTGTATCAAGCTCAGTTAAATAGGAATAAAATTCATCGAGCTTAGCATCTTGGTTTTTTTTGCCATTAAGTAAAGCATCAGCGCCTGAAATCATCGCCAGGAGTGATGAATTGGTAATCTCTTTATGAGCAACAAAGGGAATAAAACAAGCCGCTTCTGCCCTGGTTAAAGCCACATAACTTAATCTTAGCGCATCAGCTAACAATTCACTTTGCGCAGATTCACGTCCCTCAACATTATTTTTTGGAGCAACATCAATCTGTAGTATGTTAGATGTGTCATGATATTCCAGGATTGAATAACTTTTATTATTCTTTTTTTCAAAATTATCCCACAGAAAAGGAATAAACACAATGGGATATTCCAAGCCTTTGCTAGAATGTAAAGTATTGATAGTTACAAGATCTGAATCACTTTCCAGCCGGATTAATTCTTCATCTGATGGAAGAGATGAACTATTGATCTTTTGATTTATAAACCTGATCAATGCACTTGGAGCTACTCTGTGCTTTATTTCATATTCAATGAGAATTTCTTGTACATGGTCTAAATTGGTAATACGACGTTCTGCACTTGGTAATGTTGACAGGCGTTCTCGTATTCCAAAGAATTCTTCAAGAACATTAAGACCTGGTGACACTCCATATTTATTCCATTGCTCCTCGGCAGCACTGAATACCTGAACTATTTCTCCCCATTTTGATTCATTCTCAAGTAAATCTAATACATCAACCGAGTTAAAACCGATAAAGGAAGTGATTAATGCCGCTCTAATTAAATCAGAATTAGAATGATCAATAACCGCTTTAAGTATTAGTTTTAGCTCCGAGCATTCCAAGGTTTTAAAAACAGATTCATTGCTTCTGGCTATACTTTTAATTCCATGCTTTTGAAGAGTATTCTGAATTAGATTAGCTTCTGTTTTAGTTCGAACCAGAACCGAAATATCTTTTGATTCTACTTCCTTTTCTTCAATTGTATAATCACCGTTTAGTAATCTTTTGATCTGAGTTGCTACATACTCACAAACGGCATCTTTAGATACGTCTTTATTTGCATTATCAATATTGCAATCAAATATTGATAACGGATGTTCCTCTTTACCGGAACGAAAGAGTCTTTTTGAGTTCCCATTTTCAGGAAATTGAACTTCTCTGAATAAAGGCTGATCAAAAACAAAAGGCTTAGAATGTCTGCTATAAATGGAGTTTACAGCTGAAATTAATTTTTTATTTGATCTGTAGTTGTTATTCAACGAATATTGGTGTTCTTCTAACACATCTTCAGTCGCTTCGAAATAGGTAAATAAATCAGCTCCTCTGAAACTATAAATAGCTTGCTTGGGATCACCAATCATAAACATCGCAGCTTCCTTATTTTTATAGATCTGATTGAAGATAGAATATTGAATCGGATCTGTATCCTGAAACTCATCCACTAAAGCCAAGGGATACTGTTTTGCTATTTTTTTAGTCAGATCTTCATCTAAATTTGATTCTACTTTTTGAAGCAAATCGTCAAAACTTAGTGCGTTCTTTTTTTCTTTTTGTTCCGTAATGTTTTCACTTATTTGTTCAATAGATTTAAGTATAAAATCGGCTTTGATGATATCGAGATCAGTTATTTCAGATAAAAATTCATCCACTAAATCACAAAAAACTGGCACTTCAACTTCTTTATCTTTTAGTGTCGATTTCTCGATCTTTTCTCTTCCAAAATTTTCCAGCTTATCAAACCCTTTAAAATGAATTTTAGAACTTAGCACCCAGTTCTCTAATACTTTCCATATTTCTTTAAAGGTATCGGGCTTGTAAGAATTTTTATACAGATTTCCAGAAAAAATGGTTTGATGAAGTCTTTGAGAATCTTCCTCCCATTGATAGGCAAGATGTTCGTTTAGTTCTTTTACTCGTTTTTTCTTCGCTTCAACTTTGGTGCTTAGTTCATTATCAGGAAGTAGATTAGCGTAAGGCTTGGCTATTATTTTTTCTGTTATCGATTTAAGAGTATCTGTAGTTATTTTTTCATCAATCAAAAACCCAAGCAAACCTTGCCCCATTTTTGTATCTGAATATTCTTTAACAACCTTACGCCAATATGCATCAACTGAATCTTGTATTAATTCAGTAGTATCTTGAATAATTTCAAAATCTGTTTGTACACCAAAAGACAAACTTTCTTCACGGAGTAATTTCTGGCAAAATCCATGAATGGTAAATACTGCAGCTTCATCGAATGAAAAAAGAGCGTTCTTGAGTAGTTTTATAGAATCTTGATTTGATCGTTTCTTTAACTCTTGAAGAAAAGTATCATTTTGATCGAATGATCCATTAAGGCAGCCGATGCTTTCTTTAATTCGCTTTCTTAGCCTGAATTTTAATTCTGATGTTGCCGCTTCTGTATAGGTTAAAACCAAAATGTTGGAAGGAACATAGTTCTGTTCAATAATTGCACGGATATATAATGAGGTAATATTAAACGTTTTACCGGTTCCTGCACTAGCTTCAACAAGGCTGAATCCTTTAAATGGAGCATTAAATACATCTAGTGTTTTCATCAAGACTCCCTAAAAAGATTGATAATTGGAGTCCAGATTTTAAGTGCTGCTTCTTGAAATGAGGATGAATAAATGAAATCAGCATTTTTAAGTATCAGCTGATTGTAGAAGTCATCACATTCGGAAGTAGCGTACTTTCCTCCATCCCATTTTGAAAGTGCTCTACTAACTGCTTTTTCTGTTTCTTCTCCATTTAAAATAGATTCTGCGTAAGCAAAACTAGTTTCTACTGAAAAGAAATTAAGTTCCTTTAAAGCCACTTGTTCTTTATAAAACTCGATCAAAAAATTAAGGTGACTTATATCTTTAGAATCTGGTACAATCGTGAATCTCTCAACACTTTTTTTCTTTTTTATAAAGTAAATAGAGCTAGAAATTTCATTCTCATAATTCAATACAAGATGATTAATCCAAAGATTAATAAGGCTCTTTCCCTTTATGTCACCCAATCTAAGGACAACTCTTTCCTTATCTAAAACGGAGCCAATCGTCCCAAATAAGAATGTCCCTTCGTGATCATAATTAATATCCACAGTTTCTGAAGAAGTAAAGTCGTAGCGATCCCTGACTTCCTTAAATTGTTCTACTATTTGTTTGTTTTGGTCGAGTTCTAATATCCCCGGATATCCTTCCGGAAGTAATCCAATAGCGTTTGAGATTTCTTTTACTTCATTAACTTCTTTTCCTTGCAAATAAGCATCAACCAAAAAATCTTTAAGAAAATAAGCTTCTAAACCACTTAAATTAAATGGTTCTCTGTCTTCAAGGTCTTGAAAATCGTTTGTATCTCTAATCCCAAAAACTACATTACTTACATATTTGGATGGATGTGAATAAAATGAAATGAGATCATTAACAGAAATTTCTGAAAAGTCATCTTCTTTTTTTTGTGAAATTTCAGATGTTAAAAAGCTCAATCTTTTCTTTATTTCGTTGTCGATGTTTTGCACAAGTTTGAGTCTTTTCTTTGAAAAACTTTTGAATTCCTCACTAGTGTAATACACAGCGTCAAATCCATGTAACTTGTGTTCTTTAATCTGAAGGTCTATTCCTTTGGTTTTGACAACATCAATTAATTGCTGAAGTAATATTGAAGGAGCTTTTTTATTCTGTGTGTATTGATCTTGTCCTATAAAGCTGAAATGCAATTTTTCCTGAGCAGACCGGATCATATCAAAAAACAAATTCCGATCTTCATCGATAGAAATTCTATCTCCTGCATTTGGATATTTATGAATCAAGTCAAAATCCGGACGTATCACATTCTTTGGAAATTGTGATTCATTAAACCCCAATACTCCAACAAATTTGTATGGAATTGCCCGATTTGGAACATAATCACTCACTACTATTCCATGCCCAAAGCCTGTACTGGAAGAACTACTGCCAGAGCATTGATCTTTCAGCCATAGAAAAAAAGTTTCAAAAAGGATGGGCTCATTAAAATCTGAAACAGAGACTTTCTCTTTTAAAGTCTCGAGTTTTTGAATCAGCGATTGAATATTAAATTCTTCATCATAATTTTGAAGTAAAAGTGTTCCTGCAATGCTTTTTGTTTTGGATAGCCATTCACTAACACTTAAGGATGAAGATGTTAATCTTGAAAAGCGTTTCAGTTGATCAATAAAAGAAGAAAGTTTGGCAAGTAATTCAACGGCTTCAGCGGAATGTAATTTGTCATAAGGAATAGTTGCTTGAACCAGCTCATAGCTCTTCGGCTCCATGGCGAAACCCAGAAAAAGTCTGTTTAATCCATTCATCCATGAGAAAATATCTCCATCCAAAAAACGATGAATATGTAGCTCTTTCGCCCACTCCCTGATGAGATGAATATCCTCATTACTGAATTTCCATTTAGATGAGATAATTGAATTATCCAGTAAATCAATAACGGCATTTACCTTAAAGTCTGAGTTTAGAACTCCAATCAAGTTTAAAAGAGTAGATTCTCTGAATTCAGTGTAATCCAAAAACCCTAAATTTATAGGAATGCTTATTTCATCCGCTTCTGAAGTAAAAACATCTCTTAATTGAGATCTGTACTCATTTACATGAGGTACCAGAATTAGCACATCTTCCGGCTTAAGTTCTTTATTGAAATTCATTGCATCCAAAATAGAATCCTTTAAAACTTCTACTTCCCTCTTTTTGCTATGGCAAGAATGGATGGTAATAGATTGGTCAGAGATCACTTTATCAGAAACTGCCTTACCTGATAATAAATTTTGTGTTTGGGCTAGTTTGCTTTCTTTTGGATGTGATAACGTACTATCTAAAACTGTTTTAATTTCAGTATGATGTTTTTGGAAACTTTTTTTAAGAACGCTCTCTTTATTCAATGAAGCACTTAGAAGCTTTTTTGAAAACAATGCTACATCCGAATCTTGTCCTTGATCTTGATGCTCAAGAACAAAATCAAAATTATGACATTCAATTTTGTTTGATACTAAAGCTATAATCTCCGAAAACGGTTCTGAGGCTTGTGGGATGTTAAACACCCAAATACTTTCCGGAATTTTGTTGACAGGGAAATCATCTTTTTTGATCCAATTTTTAAGTTGATCAAAAGCTTCTACTCTGGTTGATACACTTTCTTTTTTGTTCCACTTCTTATTTAGCTTATTCCAAAGCGATGCCTGCCAATATTCATGGTTGTCTTTATAAGTAAAATTATCAGATTCCCATTTTTTGAGCATTTCAGGCCTAAATACCTGATAGAGATCAAAAACATCTGCAATCGAACGGCTAAGCTGAAGAATGATTTTCGAGTTACTTTCTTTGCCTCTAAAAAGGATATTATGCAATTTTGTATCAATCTGAATGAGCTCAAAAACAGACCATTGGAGTGGAATAATGTCTGACGGAAGGTTAGTATCGAGATCAGAATCTTTTGTTCGATAAAGCTTCCAAATAAATTCAGAAGGCAATATAAACTCGTTATTGGCTGATATCTTATTCCTCTTTGCCATATTCAAAGAAAGCCATTGTTCCATTTCTCTATTTTGAACAATGATCCAATTTTTTTGGAATGGATTCTCAGGTAAATTCCTGGATAAAAGATCCAAAAACTGATTAGTAAGTTGTGTTAAAGATTTTGATCTGTAATCGTGATACATAAGCCATTTAGTCTGGCAAAAGTATAACAAAAAGGTGAGCCCAAATCAGAACTATTCTGTGTCTTCTCTTCTTTTTATTGATTGCTTTAAAAATTCATTAGCTACACAACTAAAAGACTTGTCTTCTTTCTTGGCTATGGCTCTTATTTCATTCACAATACTTTCTTCTAAGTAATAACTAGTCACTTTTTTTTGGCCAGAAGTATTTTTGTCCTGATCAGTATCTTCCTGTTCCTGAGTGTTTCTAACAAAATCGAATGAAGCATGACTTTTTAAGCTGTAAGCTAAAGGATTGTGCCCCAAACTCGGTTTTTTAGACATTTTTTAGTGACTGTTTTTTATTTCTTTTGCCAGCGCAAAATAGTCTTTAGCTCCGTTACTTTTTGCATCGTATTCAAAAATTGTTTTATGATGGCTAGGAGCTTCTGCAAGGGCAACATTATCCCTGATTATTGTACTAAATACTTTGTCGCCGAAATAATCTTTTATGTGGCCAACTACTTCTTTATTAAGGTTTTTTCTACCATCGTATAGCGTGCAAATAATCCCGCCTACTGCCAATCTGTTATTCAAACGCTGTTGAACAATTTTAATCAAATCTAACAGCTTAGATAAGCCATGCAATGCCAAGTATTCTGCCTGAAGAACTATAAAAACATCCTCGACTGCTGTAAAAGCATTTAAGGTTAATAATCCTAGATTGGGCGGACAATCAATAAGCACAAAATCGTACTCTTCTTCTTTAATTTGTTCCAGAACATTTTTCAGTAATCCTTCTCTTGCAGGTTCATTTGCAAGCTCTAATTCTGCTCCTGATAGTTCTAATGAAGATGGAATGAAGTCGAACCCGTTGTGTTTAATAATCGCTTCATGAGCTTTAGCCTGCCCTTTCAAAGCATGATAAATATTCTTTTCCATGCGATTGGAGTGCATTTTAAGAGAATAGGTAAGATTGGCTTGCGGATCTAAATCGATCAAAAGTACTTTTTTTCCTAGTTTGGCCAAGCCTGCACCAATATTAATTGTGGAAGTTGTTTTACCAACCCCGCCCTTTTGGTTTGTCAATGCGATAGTTTTCATTATATCCGACGTGTTTAAAAATCTTTAGTTATTTATTCTATATATACAAGAGAAACATCTTTAGCAATTGTTACATTTTTATTTTTATTTATCACTTCAAATAGCAATTTTAAGGTTAAGATTCAACTTATTAAATATTAGAATTACTCATATAAAGTAAACCTATTTGTTTAAATGAAGATATTCGTTGTACCTTCATAAAAAAAATTAAGTAATGCGTTTTTTCAGTAGAAAACTTATTAAACCCCAAGATCTTAACGCCCACGGAACTCTTTTTGGAGGTACTGTATTAAGCTGGATCGATGAAGAAGCAGCGATTTTTGTGCTATGTCAGCTGGGTAAAGGCAATATTGTTACCAAATACATGTCTGAGATAAATTTCGTGAACTCTGCCCCATTGGGTGAAGTCATCGAAATTGGAATGGAAACGGTGCGATTCGGAACTTCTTCTATTACCGTTAAATGTGAAGTGAGAACCAAGTTTGAAAAGAAAACGATTATCACTATTGATGAAATCATTTTTGTTCATTTAGATGAATTCGGAAAGCCTTCTCCTCACTTTATAACTGAGGCTGTTAACGACTAACTCTGAATTTAATGGCTAACATTATCGACTTCTCCTCTTTAAATGAAATGCTGTATGGTGATGACCGGTATATAAAAGAATTTTCTGAGGCCGCTATTATTTCATTTTCTGAGTTTAAAACTAATTACGCTGAGTATTTATCTAAAAGGGATGAAGAGAATTTCCGTAAAGCCGGCCACAAGATAAAACCGGTTGCTCAAATGCTGGGTCTTCAACAGATTGTTGATGAGTATGAGCATGCAAAAACTCTTATTTGGAAAAAAAATTCGGACGAGGAATTAAAATCTTCAGTAAAAAAGATTGATGAAATTTGCTCTCAAGTTTTGAATGAGCTTGAGAACATGATCTCAAAAAAATAAATGTTATCCCTCTGTGATACTTTTATTTTGGTTAAGATTTAGTTTATTTCTTAAAAATAAGTCTTATGATCACTCCTGCTTATCCCATACTAATAGTTGAAGATGATTCTGACCTTTCAGAACTCATAAAAATTCAACTTACAGATAACAACTACGAAGTAGAGCAAGCAATGAATGGACGTATAGCCCTTCAAAAAGCGCTTGAGAATAAATATTCATTAATTATATTGGATATTATGTTACCCGAAGTGGATGGGTTTGAAATTTGCCAATCGGTAAGGAAAGAAAATCAACAAGTTCCAATCTTAATGCTCACCGCTAAAGCTGAAGAAGTCGATAAAATTATGGGCTTAGAATATGGTGCTGATGATTATTTAACCAAACCATTTTCAATTAAAGAACTTGTAGCACGTGTTAAAGCTCTTTTAAGAAGAGCAGCTACTTCTAAGACAGAGGATAGTTCAAAGGTAGATAAAATGGATTTTGGAGATCTTGTTATCTACCCAAATAAAAGATCCGTTCAACTTGAAAACGAGCTTATAGAACTAACTTCCAAAGAATTCGAACTTCTTCTTCTATTTGCAAAAAATCCGGGGAAGGCTTACAGCAGACAAGAATTATTGGATGTAGTTTGGGGATATCAATACAGTGGCTATAGCCATACGGTGAATTCTCATATAAATCGATTAAGAAGTAAAATCGAAAAAAATCCTTCCGAGCCTAAGTTTATCACTACAGTTTGGGGAATGGGCTATAAATTTGCTGAACTTGAAGAATTAGGAAGGCAATGAATTTCAAAAAAAGCTTTTATACTAAAATATCAACGGCTTTTTTAGTTTTGGTATTAGCTCTTGGAGCTTCATTTGCTTACATCGGTGTTTCTTCCTCTTTTATGTTTGTAGATGAAACCGGGCAAAAAGTGAATAAAATGCTTGCAGCAGATATGGCATCTCACTTTCAGCCGTATTTAATGGAATCTATCGAAGGTGATAGTATTATTTCTGTGATTAAATACTTGAATGGAATAAATCCTGAAATAGATATTTACCTATTAAGTAGTAATGGAATGATAAAATGGTTCTATCCCAGCCAAGATCCTGATGCAAAAGTGCAAATTGCAAGTGTGAATACAAAACCTTTGGATGAATTCTTATCAGGTAAAACACTTCCAATCTATGGGGACGATCCTTTGAATGCCGGAGTTCAAAAACCTTTTTCTGTAGCACCAATCTCTATTATGGGCCGTAAAGATTGTTATTTATATGTGATTCTATCTGGACAACAGTTCGACGAAGCCGCAGGAATGGTACAAAATAGCTATATCCTCAGAAATACAATTCTAGGATTAGGTCTGATACTTCTAGTCACTTTGATTCTTGGATTGATCGTTTTTCGTTTACTAACCGGACGTTTGCGCCATGTAAGTGAAACTGTTAAATCATTTGAACAAGGACAGTTAGATAAAAGAGTTAAAGTAACTACTGAAGATGAAATTGGTTTATTAGGATCATCATTTAATCAAATGGCAGATACATTGGTAGCAAATATGGACGAAATAAAACAGATTGATAACTTAAGAAGAGAACTAGTCGCAAATGTCTCACATGATCTTAGGAGCCCTCTTGCATCCATTCAAGGTTATTTAGAAACGATACTCAGCAAAGAACCATCCATAAAACCTGAAGAACGAACTAAATACTATGAGATCGTACTTAGAAATACTAAAAAGCTGGGAACGCTCATAGAAGAATTATTTGAGCTTTCTAAATTTGATGCGCAAGATGTTCAACCTGATATGGAGCAAGTTTCTATGGCTGAACTGGCTCAGGATTTAGTTCAACAGTTTAAACCCATTGCAGAGCAAAAAGGAATAGCTTTAAAAGCTGTGTTATCTGATGAGCCTATTAATCTTGTATATGCTGATATTGCTTTAATGGAGCGTGCCATATCAAATTTAATCGATAATGCGCTGAAACATACTCCGGAAGGCGGTACAGTTTCTATCATCTCCAGTAATGAGAATGAAAATGTAAGCTTCACTATTTCTGATACAGGTAAAGGTATTGCTGAGGAAAATATCCAACGCATTTTTGATCGATTTTATCAGGAAGATCCCAGCAGAACAGTTGGCGCCGGTGCAGGGCTAGGGTTATCTATTGCTCAGAAAATACTTGAACTTCATGGTTCAAAATTATCCGTACAAAGTGGCGCCGGAAAAGGAACCTCTTTTTCTTTTGTACTCTCTCCTAAGATGGGGTATTAATAAATTATTTGAGATTATAAATCAGTTTTGTTTTAAAAAAACAAACTCCTAAACTGGTTTAAATAATTAAACTAATATATTTATGGCAATTTTGGTCACCGGTGGCGCCGGTTATATAGGAAGCCACACCGTTTTAGAACTCCTGCAACTTGGAAATGAAGTTATTGTAGTTGATAACTTATCAAACAGCAGTAAAGAATCACTTAGAAGAGTAGAATCTATTACTGGGAAAAAGCCGGTGTTTTACGAACTCGATCTTCTTGATAAATCAGGACTCGAAAAAGTCTTTAGTTCTCATAAGATCGAAGCTGTGATTCATTTTGCGGGTTATAAAGCAGTTGGAGAATCCGTTCAAAAACCAATGATGTATTATCAGAATAATATTAATAGTACTATTGTGCTTTGTGAGGTTATGAATAAACACGGAGTTAAAAACCTTGTTTTCAGTTCATCAGCTACGGTATATGGAGATCCTGAATCTGTACCTATAACAGAAGAATCTCCCCTTTCAGCTACGAATCCATACGGCCGTACAAAATTATTTATAGAATATATTCTGAAAGATCTACATACTTCAGATAATACTTGGAACATTGCATTATTGAGATATTTCAATCCTGTAGGAGCTCACAAAAGCGGTTTAATTGGTGAAGATCCGAATGATATTCCAAACAATTTGATGCCTTATGTTTCTCAAGTTGCTGTTGGAAAGTTAAAACAGCTAGCCATTTTTGGTGATGACTACCCTACCCCGGATGGAACCGGAGTTCGTGATTATATTCATGTGGTTGATTTGGCGCTTGGGCATCTAAAAGCGATTGATAAACTCAGATCCAATCCGGGATTGGTTATTTATAACCTTGGAACCGGAAAAGGGACCAGTGTTCTGAATATGGTTAAAGCTTTTGAAGACGCTTCCGGAAAAAAAGTGAATTATAAAATTGCTCCACGCCGTCCTGGTGATATAGCAACTTGTTATGCTGATCCTGCAAAAGCAGAAGCAGAACTCGGCTGGAAAGCAGAACGAGGCATTCAGGAAATGTGTGAGGATACCTGGAAATGGCAATCACAAAATCCAAGTGGATATAATTAAGAAAACGGTTGTTAAGAATTGCGAACTCGCTTATCTTTGATTTCCATTTAGCCAAAGTGGCGGAACTGGTAGACGCGCACGACTCAAACTCGTGTTTCTTCGGAAGTAGGGGTTCGATTCCCCTCTTTGGTACAAAGCCTTGTAGAACATTGTTTTACAAGGCTTTTTTTATTTATGAATACGCTATTTGATTTAGTATTTTGTATCAAACTAATTGAACAATTATGAGCTTACTACGAATTTTACTTGCAATATTTTTACCACCCGTTGGCGTATTTATGACAGTTGGAATTGGATCTGCCTTTTGGATAAATATCCTACTTACAATTCTCGGGTATATTCCCGGAATAATTCATGCCGTTTGGGTAATTGCTAAAGCTGACGGCAAAGTTTAGATCAAAAATAAGGCTGATACAAAATTGTAACAGCCTTAATTGAATCTTAAAATATTATTTTTCTGCTTTTTTTAGATCTTCCCATTGATCAGTAGTAAGCATAAAAACATAGATATCACTATCGTCAGTTTGAAAATTGTCGTCAATATATCCGGCTGCTTGCAAGCTAGCCATATTTGCGTCCACATCAGCTGGTGTTAGGGAGTAAGCTGCTCCTGTGGCAACATCAACAATAATTCCCACTAATCCCCAAGAAAAAATATTGCCGACGACTGTAGTTCCGATATCGAACTTCTTGAATACTTCGAAATTCAGATCTTCGTAGCCTTCTTTTTTGAAAGTCAACAAGTAATTCTGATTTCTTTTCAGGGATAACATTTGAGGTGTTACCCCTCTGTCAATTCCATTGATAAAAATGTTTGCACCGACTGGATTTGAGTTTACTCGCACATCTGCACTTGAGCCTTTAAAAATGGTAGCACAAGAAATTGAGAGTATACCAATTAGAATTAAAGTAGGTATTACCTGAAATTTTTTAGAAATAGTCATAATATAAAGTTTAGTTAGTTTTATAGAACAATTGAGAGATTAGTATTATTTGTTTAAAAACACAAACATATATATAATTTTAATTTATACACTAGAAGTTTATGAAAAAAAATATCGGTTTTGGTTGTATGTCTCTGAATCCGAATGGTTCAGATAATATTGATCTTTTGAAGAGTGCCACAGAATCTGGAATTACTTTCTTTGATACTGCAGATTTGTATGATCAGGGTTGGAATGAAGAGATTGTAGGAGAAGCCCTCTCTCCTGTTCGGGATAAAGTTCAGATTGCTACCAAAGTTGGTAACGAATGGAACGAATCAGGAACGGACTGGCGATGGAATCCAACTAAGGAATATATCCTAAAAGCTGTGGATAAGAGCCTAGCACGACTTCAAACCAACTACATTGATCTATATCAATTACATGGAGGAACGCTTGACGATCCATTTGATGAAACCATTGAGGCTTTTGAGATTCTTAAAGAACAAGGAAAGATCCTGAACTATGGAATCTCCTCAATCCGTCCCAATGTGATCAAGGAATGGATCAAGAGATCCAATATGAGCTCCGTAATGATGCAATATAGCCTCTTGGACCGCAGACCCGAAGAAGAATGTTTAGACCTTCTGCATGAAGCCGGAATTTCAGTAATAATGCGTGGTACATTAGCAAAAGGAATGTTGATTGATAAACCTGCAAAAGCCTATCTCGGATATTCTGAAGAACAAGTTAGGTTGATGCAATATGCTGTTTCACGGACGGAGAATCCTTTGTCTGCTTCTATTCAATACGTTCAGCAACACCCTGCGGTGAATTCGCCTGTCATTGGAATCAGAACCATAGAGCAGCTGAATGAAGTGATTGCTTCTTGTGATGTTATTATTCCTGACAATGAGTTAGAAGAACTTGGGCAGATTTTAGAGCCGAATGTGTATGAGAAGCACCGGTAAAACTAAATCATACTAAGAGCTCGACCTGATCAGTAGCTGTGGTATTGCGATCTTATGGAATCCCTAAAATTATCCTCAAAGTTTCATAGAAGCTTCGTTGATTCCTCCTTTTCCCGAAGGGATGCCTTTGGCAGAAGGAGGTGGATTCTGATCGAGCAGATCAGAAGACGGAGGATGTTGTGAAGTTTATAAACTCAGAAACTGCACAACATCCCTCTGATCTCGCACAAGTGCTCGATCTGTCTCCCTTGGAAGGGAGATTTGTTTCTTCTTTGTCATTTCGACCAGAGGGAGAAATCTAAAAATTGCCTTCTAGGAAAAATTTTAGGTTTCTCAGTCGATAAGCTCCTCCGAAATGAAATGGAAATATACAATTCCGTGCCTTTGTGCTTCTGTGGCTAAAAAAAAATCTACACCAAATAACTTCCCGAATTAATATGGAAAGTCTGTCCCGTGGCATGGGTTAGTTTTCCTGATGCAAGCAACAACACCATTTCAGCTATTTGCTCCGGTGGAGCAATAGAATCTAGCGCCAAATCTTTGGTCAGATATTCTTCTCCATAAACTTCGATAGAACCTCGCGCCATATCTGTATCTACAAAACCGGGAGCGATGGAATAAGCTGTGATCCCGAATTCCCCTAAACTCCTCGCAATACTTTTGGTGAAGGCGATCATTCCGGCTTTACTTGCTGCATAAGCGGCATATTCACCAGTATCGCCCCGAACTCCGGCACGACTGGCAATATTAATGATCCTCCCTTCTATTCCACGTTCTTTCCAGGCATTGATCGCCCATTTGGAAATCAAAGCCACCGAACGAAGATTTACTTGTTGGGTTCGGTCCCATTTCGCCATCCACTCCTCATCAGAGTCTCCGAATTGGGCTTCCATGAAGATTCCGGCGTTGTTTATTAATACCTCGGGTATTTCATCTTCGGTGAGTAGCTGTTTTAGTTTTTCCAGTTCATTTTCCTTAGAAAGATCGCAGACTATATGTCGGGATTGGTTATTGGTGTAATTGTTATTGGTTGAAGTCGATGTTCCAATAACCTCATAACCATTAGCCAATAACAAATCGGCGATCGATTTTCCAATTCCACGGGAAGAGCCGGTAAGGAGTGTTTTCATTATTTATATTTTTATATTGTATTTTATGAGCCCAACAATATTCAGATACAAAGGCTACCGATTCTTTTTCTTTTCAAAAGAAGAAGAAAGAATACATGTTCACGTTGTACATGCAGAAGGTGAAACCAAAATTTGGGTTGAACCTGATATTTAACTTAACAAATCAATCGGTTTGAATTCTAAACAAATTAAAGAGATCTTAGAACAAATAGAAAAGCACAAAGAAAAAATCATACAAAATTAGAATGGTCACTTTAGAGAAACATAATACTGAAGTAACAAATATCTCGGCTCATGGGATCTGGTTGTTTCATGATAAAAAAGAGTATTTTTTGACTTATAAAGATTTTCTTTTAATCTCGTTCCTAAGCTCTGCTTGGAACGCCCATCGGGAAGCTCCTGCTTCCCATTATCCGCTTTGGAAGCAGGAGCTTCCATTTAGCATTCCGAACGAGGACGTTCGGAACGATTTTATGAATATCCTACAGTACTGGCATATGAGCTTTAAAACAACACTCATAGGATTAGCCTGTTTTTCTTTATTTCTCATTGGTAGTTATTTGATAACTAAAGTGATTAATGATAACAAATCATCCTATCATTCTTTAAATAAAACATCCTATAGTGGCAAAGAAGTTAAATATGAACTTCAATTAATATACATTGGTTCTTCCACATGTCATTTCTGTAACGTTCCTGCAATTCCAAAATCTGTTAATAATATTAGAGATGACTTACTCACAAAATCTCAAAAAAATGGATTAGGTTTTTCTATGATTGGTATTTCAAAAGACATGGTTATAACTGAAGGATTGAGCCATTTAAGTAAAATCGGTAGATTTGATGAGGTGACTACTGGAAAAGGGTGGCTTAATGCTGGCATACTAAAATATATTTATGGAGAGATCCCAGGGCGTGCGGCTACTCCTCAACTTTTAGTGACTTTACGGGAATATCGTATGATTGCTAAAAAGACAAATGGGAATTCTAGCTTTAGAGGAATTAACAGTGAAGAATTAATAGCTAGAAAAGTTGGTGTTGAGGAAATAACTACATGGGCTAAAAATAATGCTTATTTACCTGACGGTTCTTTAGTAGATAGAGTAACTGCTGAATAAAATATATTTGATAAAGTATATAAAGCAAACCGGTGCTATAACCAGCGCGTCAACTCGGCCTCGCCTCGCCGTTCTTTATTTGTTTTACTTTCATCAGTTTCCATAGTACATTTTGTCTTAGAATTAAAATTTACGCACGCCGGTTATGCGGTAGGCCGTTATAACGCTTTCACAACTTGAAAAAATGCAGAAATCACCCCGATTGAAATTTTTAATGATATTACTTTTGTTCGTATCATTTAATAGTTGTAAATCATCAACTGGTACTGATAAAGCTCCTCCTAATAGTTTTCAGGCGTTGATTAATGGAGTTCCTTTGTCTTTTATTGTCGATGTAGCAGTTATCCCAAAAGATGGAAGTGCTTCAATAGGTGGCACTTATTGTGTGGCAAGTAGATTCCCTCGAAACATGCATATTGCAATTTCTCTTCCAAAATTTGATAAAGGAAATTACAATATTCCAAAAGAACCTTATGCAGGAGAGCCTTCAGTTTTTATTGCTGATAGTGATGGAGATGGCATCACAGGAACTTACAGACCAACTACTGATGAAAGTACAACTTTAGTTGTAGAGAATTATAATCCAAAGACTGGAAGACTTTGGGGAATATTGAATGGAAAATTTGAAATAGAACAGAGTGCAGGCGAAGAGTTTCGATATTTTCCTGATACAATATATGTTGATAAGGGGATTATAGATATTACACTTATTCCTATTGATGATTTTGAACCTATTTGGGAGTATCCTTGTGCAATCGCGTTATAACAAAGCGCATCAACTGAGGACGTGGACGTGCCTTTCCATTGAAGCGGAGCCTCAATGGAAAGGCAACCCGAACGAGACGTTCGGAACGAGCTTAAAGTTCTATTCTATTCCTGCCGGTACTGCTCCAAGCTCTTTTTCCAAAGATGATTTACAGAGAGCAAGAACTCCCTAACTAATTTCTTTAGCTTGGTCTTTTATTATACCCTCAATATTTAACCAAGATTTTTCAGGATTATAGGATTAGCAGGATTTGTTTCTAGCAACAATATCCGCCTCAAGCTCCTGCTCCAAATACCAAACCGACAAACAAAGTATGAAACAAGCCCTTTTTGTCGAAAATAATTTATTGGGAGTAAAAACTCCATGAGTGGCGTCCTAAGCAGGAGCTTTTGGGGATGGCTGAACAATTTCGTTGCATGGATGCCGCTAATCCATTAAATTAATAAATGATCAAATCGTTTGGAGATAAAGCAACATCAGATCTGTTTCATGGAATTTCGAGTAGTAAAGTTCGCAAACTGCCCACTCAAATCTTTGATTCAGCAATGTATAAATTAGATATACTGAATGCGGCTACTTCTTTGAATGATTTACGATCACCTCCAGGCAATAGACTAGAAGTATTACGAGGTGACTATAAAGAATATCACAGTATTCGAATTATTAGCCAATGGAGAATCGTTTTTCGTTGGCAAAATTCCAGTGTTTTTGATGTAACTATTGTAGTGTTAAGTTAATTATATTATGGCGTATTAAATTTAATTTTGTAT